>MDTC01198397.1_pt1 | contig 16198 bp, 13 predicted proteins | sample 811181 | NCBI WGS metagenome assembly MDTC01 (sample SAMN05326644, study PRJNA326480) | marine metagenome | isolation source: seawater | place: Pacific Ocean: North | collected 2011
ATTTTGTTTCCCTCGGAAGGTAGTATCGTATCCATTAGAAAGGAATTTGCGGGCGGTATCTTTGGAGGAGATGCAGACTATGGCAGATTCGAATTACAGGGTGCTCGGTTTTTTCAAACCTTCGATCAAATGGAGCAAGTTCTTTCAATCATTGGACGAGCGGGAACCTTGGGTAGGTTCAATGGCGATGATGCGGACGTTCCGTTCTTTGAGAAGTTCTTTCTCGGTGGCCCCTACAATCTTCGGGGATGGGATTACCGAGAGGCAGGACCTCAAATGTCCGAGGAGCCTATTGGGGGCAATTCATACTCTTATTTTGGCCTTGAGTACACCTTCAAGGTAGCGGATCCCCTCCGTTTCGCATTTTTCTATGACGGAGGTTTCCTTCGAGAGGGAGACTTTAAGTTCACTCCTGGAAATGATGATCAGGGTTGGCATGACAACTGGGGTCTGGGAGCAAGAATTATGGTGATGGGCATGCCCTTGAGGTTAGATCTCGGTTTTCCCATCACCGATCCGATGGGAACAGGTTCTTCTCCTCAATTTCATTTCTCCGGCGGGTCGAGATTTTGATTTGCAAATTCCCTAACATCGGCAAATAAAACAAAAATGATCGCACGCATTCTCCTTGCTGTTCCCTTCTTATTCACGCTTCAGGCATATGCCCATGACGTCGCAGTCGTAGACGTGCAAAAGGTTTTTGATGGATATCAAAAGGTTAAGGATGCGAGAGAAAGGCTCGACAAGTCCAAGAAAATTGCCATGGAGGAACTCGAAATCTTTAGGGATGAACTGGAGAAAATCGTCAAGGAATTGAAGGAAATGGAGGAGAAGCTCAAGAATCCCAATATAGAAAGCTCTTCTTTGAAGGCTCAATATCAGGAAAAGGTCAAGAAAGCCAAAGAGAAGCAAGATGATATGGTTGCTTATGATAAGAGAGCGAAAGCGACTATTGCCCAGCGCCAAAGGAATCTTTTGGTTGAACACTTGGAAGATATTCGTGGAGCAGTCAATAAGGTCGCTGTCGCCAAAAGCTTGGACTTGGTTATGAATGCTTCCGAAACTCAGTTGGGGGTTTTTTATGCCAAGGATCGGTTGGATATTACTCAGGACGTTATCGTGACTTTGAATGCCTCGAGCGCAAAACCAAAGTAGTGAATATCCCAGGACCCTTTTGGGAATCGATGATCGATGATTCTTGAATTGGAGGTAGCGGACGTTTTGGAAATTTTTCCGGATGCCCGGAAGGAAGGAACAGCTGAAGCGAAGCGTATTCGTGGTATATCATCATTAAATCGTGCCGTTGAGGGAGACCTAAGCTTCTTGGGCAACCCCAAGTACAGAAGCCAAGTCTCCGGATCCGAAGCTTCGATAATCCTATTACCGGAAGATTATGAGGGTAAGCCCAGAAAAGGGCAGCTTTTCCTGAGAATGAAGGAACCGTCCTTGGGGTTGACCAAGCTTTGTCATACGATCGAAAAAAACATGACCTCGGATTTTCCTTCAGGCGTCCATTCCACGGCATTCGTTGAGAAGAGCGCCAAAATTGACTCCGAGACAAGCATTGGCCCTTTTTGTTACATCGGACAAAACGTCGAGATTAAAGCTGGCACGATCATCGAGTCCCATTGTCATGTGGGCCAAGATTCCTTCCTTGGGAAAAATTGCAGACTTTATCCGGGCGTTAAGATTCTATCCTCATGCGAACTGATGGATAGAGTGGTTCTTAATTCCGGAATTATCATTGGTTCGGAGGGTTTCGGTTTTGAGCAAGTCGAGTCCGCTCACAGGAAAATTCCGCATTTGGGGAAAGTCATTGTTGAAAATGACGTTGAGATTGGAGCCAATACTTGCATTGACAGAGCTCGCTTCGAAGAGACGAGAATAGGAGAAGGTACGAAAATTGATAACCTAGTCCAAATCGGCCACAACGTACAAATCGGTAAAGGCTGTTTGATTGTTGCCCAAGTCGGAATTGCCGGGAGCGTACAAATTGAGGATTTTGTCGTTATTGGCGGACAAGCGGGTTTCTCAGGTCATATCACTGTTGGCAAAGGAGCTAAAATAGCCGGACAGGCAGGCATTACCAAGGATGTCGAACCCGGAGCATTCCTTAAGGGAAATCCAGCGATGCCCGTTCAGTTGGCTCATAGAATTTCCATTTTACAAAGAAAACTACCCGAACTGTTTAATAGGTTTGCTCAAAATGCAGGCAACAAGTAGGTCACGATGATGCAAAATGGCACCAGTCTAAAGATTTTCAGTGGAAATTCGAACAAACCACTTGCCCAAGAAATTTGTAATTATTTAAGTGTTCCGCTTGGCGATGCTTTGGTTACTTCATTTCCCGATAGTGAGAGCTTTGTCCGTTTTAATGAGAATATAAGAGGAACCGATGTCTTTCTCGTTCAGTCGACCTCTTCTCCCGCCAATCATAACGTCATGGAGCTTCTGATTATGATTGATGCCGCAAAGCGAGCATCCGCTGCTCGTGTAACCGCGGTGCTTCCTTTTTTTGGATACGCAAGGCAGGACCGGAAAGATCAGCCAAGAGTGCCAATCACATCCAAACTCGTTGCGAATTTGTTGGTTGCCGCTGGCGTTAACCGGATTCTGACTATGGATTTGCACGCTCAGCAAATTCAAGGTTTCTTCGATATTCCAGTGGATCACCTCTATGCCTCACCGGTTTTCTTTGAAGATTTGAGAAGCAGAGAAACTGAAAACCTTACTATTTTCTCTCCGGATGTCGGAGGAATGAAAATGGCAAATGCCTACGCGGAAGTTTTGGGTTGCCCTTTGGGTTTCGTTGCCAAAAGGCGCACGGGCGCTTCGACTGTGGAAGCGATGAATCTGGTTGGCGAAGTCGAAGGGAGGGAGATTTTATTAGTCGATGATATGACTGAAACCGCGGGAACACTAACTGCTGCAGCCAAGATACTTAAGGAAAGAGGCGCTCAAAAGGTCAGTGCATTGGTGAGTCACTGTATGCTTAATGACACGGGTAGAGAAAGATTGAGGCAGGGGCTCCTGGACGAATTGATTACAACGAATACGGTTACCATGGAAAACGAAGACTTGCCAGTCAGGCAATTGAGCGTTGCCAATCTCCTCGGTGAAGCGATCAGGCGCACACACACCGACAGTAGCATTTCCAATTTATTTCAAATTAAAGGATTTTGAAATTTGTGGAGTGATACCTGAGAATAAACAAAGCGAAAGCTTGGTTTCGCTAAATGACAAATGAGAAATTCTATCTGCTACACGCTGAGCTATGTTATGGTTGCTTTTGCCTGTGCCTTGCATGGAACAAGCAAAGGCTTTTCTCTCAAGGTTGATGACACTGACTTGGATCGTGGAGATGCGATTCCCAGACAAAGCTATTCGAGGATTTTGGAAAAATCCACCCCGGCGGTGGTGTCCGTCACGACGCAACAAGTGGTCAAGAGGATGTATCCGACCATAGAGGATTTTCTTAGAAGGTATTACGGACTTCCTCGAGTGAACGAGCCAAACGTAAGGGAGGAGAATGTGCCCGTCGGCATTGGGTCGGGAGTAATCGTAACTCCAGAAGGTCATACCATAACCAATGCCCATGTCATAACTGATCCGAGGACTGGATCCCTTGTTGAGGAAGTCTTGGTGCAACTAGCCGATAAAATTGAGTACAAGGCTCGAATTGTGGGTGTCGACCGTTCCACGGATGTGGCGGTCCTAAAGATTGATCATGGCGAACCGCTTCCATTCGTTACCTTAGGCAACAGCGATTTTCTTAAGGTAGGTGATATTGTTTTTGCAACGGGAAATCCACTCGGAATCGGCAAAACGGTAACTATGGGCATCGTTTCCGCAACCGGGCGTTCCGAACTTAAGGTTTTGGACGAGAAAGGGTCTTATGAAAACTTTATTCAAACCGACGCTTCCATCAATCGAGGGAACTCTGGTGGAGCATTGGTCGATGCCAAAGGTCGATTGGTGGGAATTAATACGGCAATTATTTCTCAAACCGGTGGTAGCGTAGGAATCGGTTTGGCTATTCCTGTGAATATAGTCAAAAAAGTCCTTACTGATTTCGTTCAGGGAGGAGAACTAAGGAGAGGTTTTCTCGGAGTCAGTTTAAGTATGGTAGAAACGGCAAACAGTGGTGCTTTGGTGGAAGGTGTTATTCCCGGCAGCGCTGCAGAAAAAGCCGGATTTGAGTCGGGAGACCTTATCGTTTCCGTCGGCAATGAAAAGGTTAGTTCAGCCAATCAATTGAGATTGGCCATAGCCCAAACTTCTCCAGGAACTCGAATCCCAGTCGCGATTATTAGAAATGAAGTCAAAAAAACTCTTTTCGTAACTCTTGAACTTTTTGGAAAACCGCCCCCGATTCCCGGGATTTCTCTTGAACCCTTAAGCTCTGAAAACCGAGAAAAGTATGGGATTCCAGCTCAAACGAGGGGCGTTGTGGTAAAGAAATCATCGGGTGAAGCCGAAACCTTCAAGGAAGGTGTCGTTATTGTAGAAATTAACGGATACCAAGTGAATTCCATAGAAGAGGTAACCGCTGAATTGAAGAAAGGCATCAACCGTTTCTATGTCTGGTACCGAGGGAAATATAGGTTTTTGGCCTATCGCGTCCCCTGATTGCCTCACTCCCTTTTTTAGCTTCCCGGTTTGGTAGCGGGGAGGTTTAATAAATCTTGCGGCAATTTGTCGGCTTCATAAGTGGGGAAATTCATTTTAAGCAAAGCCTCAAAAGGCACGCCAAAATTCAATTCCTCCGAACTTCGATCGACCATACTTACGGCACCGACCAGTTCACATTCGTATTTTGAAATGATGTCCAAGGCTTCTCTTACCCGACCTCCTTTAGTGACGACATCTTCAACGAGCAGAACCCGGTCCTTGCCATCAAGACTGAAATTTCTTCTTAATGCCAATCGGTCGTTCACTTTTTCCAAAAAAATAAAACGAGCTCCAAGCTGCCGGGCAATTTCTTGTCCGATGACCAATCCCCCCATGGCCGGAGAGACAATGGTGTTGATATCCTTGAAGGAAATGGTCTTCAAAATGAGCGTGGCTAGCCTAGTGACCTTATCCATGTGCTGGCAGACTTGAGCGCATTGAAAGAAATGTCCGCTGCGCATACCTGATCGAAGGATAAAATGCCCTTTCAAGAGGGCATTGGTTTCTTCAAAAATGGAGATTACTTCGGAATCAAAGTCATTCATGGATGATCACACTTTCAGTCCATGTGAGATTGGCAATACTAATCCTCACATCTCCTTGCCCGAATCTTTTATGCTGTATCGAAAAACTTCAGACAGACTAGCAATGCCCGGTTAATTATTCAACCAACCCATGTTGATTTCGGGACCGAGAGATCTTAGTTCAGCGGAAACGGAACGTAGTTTGGAACTCTCTGCCTCAATGGCATTATCCATATCAAGTTGAGCTTGCTTCAATGACTCAGCAATTTTCGCAAAATCGGAGGAAGGTTTGAATCCATTGATTTTCGAGCGGAAAGAGGCAGGGTCATTGTTGAACTTGGTCTTGCACTTTTCGCAGCAGAAAGCAATTTTTCTGCCTTCGAAAACCGAAAACATGTCGTCGGCAGCCGGTTTATTCGCAACCGGACATTTCTCGTTTAAGGCAGTTTTGTCTTCGGAGATTGCCCCAACCTTCGCAAGCTTTTCCTCGATAGCGGACACGGTTTTTGAGTGACGATTCGTAACCTCGCTCACCAATTTCGAAAATTTTTGTTGGTTTGACTGAAGAACGTCAAATCGGTCGGCGTCGACAAAGCTTTTCCGAAGTTGGCTTGCTCCGTTTTTGGTAAAATTCGTTTCCCAGAGGAATACCTTTTCCAGGTTGCTGAGTTTCCGCAGGTGAGCGACCGATGCGTCCGAAACTTTTGTGCCGTACAGGTTCAAGTATTTCAGGTTAGACAGTTTCGATAAGTGCGGACTCACCGCATCGGATGAATTCGTGTTTTCCATGTGCAACCTCGTCAGCAAGGAAAATTTCGACAACGACGGACCCGCTGCATCACTGATGCCCGTGCGAGCAACGTTTAGCCAAAGGAGCTGTTCTGCAAGAGGGTGCAATAACTTGATCATTTCGTCATCAAAAACTTTGCCTAGGTAGGAGGCATTGACGTAAATGGCATTCGTGTTTTGGGCGATTGGCATAACCAACAAACCCTTGCTGGACAAAGACTTTATGAGATTTGGGTCAGCGGGCTTTACTTGTGGGAGAGTGGGAGTCTTAAGCGCAAGATTTGTGGTCGTCTTTTGTGGCATATTCTCCAGGACGTGAATCGCGGATTGCTTCACCTTTTCTTCGAGTTGTGAAATCATCAGATCGAAGGATGCGCCCAATTCAATCCAAGATTTTATAACTGCCAATTCTTGGGAGGTAACGGGGTTGTAATGCTCCTCGTCTTCCAAAGGAGGCATCGCTTCGTCGTCTTCCTTCGGCAGTGTGATTCTAAAAATCAACTCACTGCTTTCGGAGTCTCCGGCAACAATCATATCTTCTCCCGCCCCGCTTCCACCCTTAAGAAGATCTTCTTTGGTATGCATTCTCAGCTTACCCTTGTTTTTTTCCGTACCGTGGCAGTGTATGCATTTTGCTGAGAAAACCGGCTGTATGACGCTCTCGAAAACCTTAAGGGAATTTTGGTCTTCCACAGCGGATAATCCGAAGCAAATGGACAAGGAAAGAAGCGGGTAAATTAAATATTTCATAATTTGTTGGAAATACAGGTGACGTGTATAATGTTACGGCATGAACGCTGTCTTGCAAGAGTCTAGAGATAAAAACGAAAATTTAGTGGATTGGAGCAAAGAACTTTGGTTCGCTCTCCTTTTTCTGTGCATCGGGTTTACCGTTTGGCCACTTATGATATATTTCTTGGGACGTGCGGTTGGCATCGAATACTTTACGGAGATGCCTTTGAGGGTCTGGGCTGAGCAAAAAGTCTATGGCCCTCTTGCTGAAGGAAGCCATCGGTTTGTGTCCAGGTTACTGTTTCTGTGCTTTCCGTATCTGCTTTCTTTTGTCATTCGGTTTAGCTTACGGAAGGTTCGCAGCGCGGAATGATTCGGCTATTCCAGCGTGATTAGGTTTTCTTGATAATCGTAGAAGGACGAATATTTGCCGCCTTTTTCGATAAGGCTTTCATGCCTGCCCTGCTCTACGATTTTGCCTTTTTCCAAGAATACAATCTGGTCGGCCTCTCTAATCGTGCTAAGTCTGTGAGCGATAATCAAGGTAGTTCGTTTTTTGATTAGATTGGAAAGCCCTTCTTGAATATACCGCTCGGTTTCTACGTCTACGCTGGAAGTCGCTTCGTCAAGTACGATAATTGAAGGGGACTTGAGAATCGCTCTAGCCAAGGTAAGCCTTTGTTTTTCCCCCATGCTTAACCTGATGCCTCTTTCACCAATCACGGTGTTCCAATGGTCTGGAAGCTTTCGAACAAAATCAAGAGCGCATGCCGCATGAAGGGCCTTTTCCAAATCAGAGTCTCCTTTCGACCGATCTGCAAGGAGTAAGTTTTCCTTGATTGAAGCATCGAAAAGAAAAGGATCTTGGGAAACGAAACCGATGTTTTGTCTCAGATCTTCAAGCCTTAGGTTTCTCAACTCTGCGTTTCCGATCCTTATGGAGCCTGAATTCGCATCATAATACCTAAGAAGTAAATTTGCGATCGTACTCTTTCCCGCGCCTGTTGGGCCAACTAAAGCGGTAGTGCTTTGGTTAGGAATTTCAAAATCAAGATTTTCAACAATATTTCCCCTGCTCCCATATGAAAATGAAACGGACTGAAATCGAATGCTGCAATCGGACTTTGGAAAAGATACCGGTTCGGGCGGGTTTTGGATTCGAATAGGTTCATCGAGAATCTCAAACACTCGTTCGCCCGATGCCTTGCCTGCGGAAACCAAATTGTTGATTGAAACAAGTTGGCGCACGGGTTCGTAAAAAATGTTCGCATAAAGCAGAAAGGCAAAGAATTTGCCGGTGGTGAAATTCGGATCATTTTGCAGCAGATGGGCTCCCATGCCGACAACTGCGAGAATACCCAAAGATGAGGTGAAACTGGCGCTTGGCCCTTGTACGGACCAGCGGTACATGGCTCGCAGGGAGCGCTTTTGCAACTCGATGCCAATTTTCCTAAACCTCTTAATCTCCCGATCCCGGAGCGCGAAAGCCTGTATCAGACGATTCCCCTGAATGTCTTCGACGAGCAGAGAATTAAGCTCACCTGAAGTTTCTCTTACTTCTCGCCAATTCTTTTTCGATATTTTCGAATAGCGAAAGGCCATAACCATCAAAATCGGCAAGGGCAGAAAAACCAAAGCGGCTAGTCTGGGTTCTTGGGTGAACATCATAACGGTTGCCCCGATAAGGGTGAGGAGAGCAATAACGCCTTGCTCCGTTCCGTCCAAAATGGCCCGTTCGACGTTTTGGACGTCTTCCACAACTCTGGAGGCAATGTCGCCACTTTTTCTTTTGTCATAGAAACCAATGGGCAAATTCAGAAGTTTGGCATGCAGATCACTCCTGAGCCTCAAAATGACCTTTTGTTCCAACTTGTTGTTGGTTCGGATTCTCAAACAATTAAGAATTTCCTTCAGTAAAAACAAGGAGGCGATGATGAGGATTCCTTCCAATAGAAAGGAACCGTCCTTGGAATTTGAGGCGATGAGCCTGTCCAAGACTTTTTGAATGGCCAAGGGAACGGTAACCGTTACTACGGTCATTATGCATGCCAGGGATAAGGTTAACCCAAAGAGCCACTTATGTTGAAAAAGATAAGAGGAAACTCTTGATATAACTTTTTTACTGTTGCTTTGCTTCACGATTTTTGGCGAAAGAATCTAAGAAAAACCTTACTTTCAATTTTGACAAACACGGAACGAAAAATCCTCGAAGGACCAACGGGGGCAACTTTGCTTGACCTGCCCTCACCTTACCAAGCCCACCCCTGCGGTCTTCTTCATTTGCCGCGTTTTTTAGCTAAGATTCGCAAGCATCTGGCAGAAGGCTTGCCACAAAGTTATCGGCGAAACTTCACCAAGGGCTTTGATGGCTTCTTGTGTCTGCACCTTGGAGTAAACCCCGATGAGGTTATCCAGTGCGTTAAGGACTCAAAGGACGATAAGGAACTTGACGCAAAGCTGTGTAAGTTGTTTCCGGAAGATTTGAAGGCTGCAATCTGGAACCGTAAAGTCGTGCAGATGGGGACTGCTGATATGGCAAAGGAGAAACTTCAGGAAGTGAAGAAAAACCTCAGTGCGGAGGGAAGGGAGGATTTGATTTCTTTTGCGGACGTGATTGATTTCGATGAAAGAAAAATTCCCTGAGACCTAAACCCTTTTGACGGTGAGAAGGGTGACGTCATCTCGTTCGGAGTCGGCGGCGGAAAACTCATCGAGTTGCTTGACTAACATGCGATTGAAATCCTTTGCGGAACTTTTTGGGGAAGAGGCCAGGAGCTCGCTCAATCGATGGGTTCCAAATTCCTCTTTTTCTGAATTTGCGGCCTCTGTGACTCCATCGGTGTAAAGAACAAGCATATCGTTTCTTTCGAATGATGATTCACAGTCTTCAATCATTTCCTCAAACAAATGGGGGGGAACCATCCCCAAAGCCATTCCGCCACCATGAAGTTTGGATACCACAAACTCACCATCTTTAGTCTGTTTGCCGAGCAGCGAGGGTTCATGGCCTGCCCGTGCATAGGTAATCGAATTCGCTTGAGTGTCAATGACTGCAAGAAACAAAGTAATGAACATGTCATCCCGAATCCTTTTTTCCAATTCGAGATTGAGACGTTTCAGTACCTCGGACGGAGTTCGGTTTTTGGTGACGTAGTGACGAAGGTTTGTTTGACAAAGGGCCATGAGCAAGGATGCAGGGACTCCCTTACCGGAAACGTCTGCGATGGATACGGCGAATTTTGATGAGCTAAGCTTGTAAAAGTCATAAAAGTCACCACCGACTTGGGATGAGGGCAGATAGAGCGCGTCCACCTCCAAACCCTTGCAATCCGGGAATTTCTGGGTCAGGAAGAGCTCCTGTACGTCACGGGCAAGGGTCAAGTCGGAATCCATTCTACTTTTCGCCAGACGGAGGTTCATCGCATCCGAATTATTGATTGCCAAAGCTGCCTGCTCGGCAAGCGAATTGACCAAGGAATGGTCCATTTCGGAGAATGAAAGGCCATTGGATGGATTTGCTACGACGAGCACGCCCAAAACCTTGTCGTTGTGAATCAAGGGGGAAAAGACCATAGAGCGTACCGCTAATGAAGGGTCGGTGTGTTTTACGATTCTTGGGTCATTAACGGCATTGGCAACGAATACGGGCTTTCCGGTCTTGGCAACTTCTCCGACGATGCCCTCGCCTTCCTCCAAAACTTCTGAAGCAAGAATCTTTTCAAGGAACCTAGCCCTAGGCTCCTTGGCTTCATCGAGAATTTCTCGTAGTGCTCTTTGTGGAGGGAAAAGGCCTTCGGTCGCTACTCCCTGAAGCCTACCGTTGGGGAGTTTCTCATAGACGCAAGAACTCATTGCTCCAGTTGTAATGACGGCCGTATGAGCGATCCTCTGGTACAAATCCTTGCGAGCCACTCCGTCTCCGATTGCAACGGCAAGGTTGTGCATGAATTCAACCACAATTTCCTTTTCCTGCTCCAAACGAACTTTCTCCTCTCTCAAGGCATTGAATTTCCTTGTTTCTTTCTTTGAGAAAAGAATAAGAAGAAAAATTCCGGCCAAGAAACCTATTCCCAAACAAAGGATAGCCATAATTCGAAACCTAACGAGTTTTTACGGACTCGTCGTTGTTATGTTCGAGATAGTTAACGACGTCGGAAAACATTTTCAGGTTTTTTTCGTTTAGTTGCATCAACGTTTTGTGAGCATCGTAGATGGTATCGGAACAAGCTTCCACCCCATTGCCCCCAGAATGCAAATTTTCCAATTGATCGACGTCGGATACTTGCATCGAACTAATTTCACAGATTTTGTGAATACCGAGATTCTTCACCGTTTCCAAGTTGCGATCTCTAAGGTTGATCAGAGTGAGGATACCCGAACCCTCGGCCTTCCTAAGCTTTACGGCAACACCCACCAAGATACCGAGAAAGGTGCTGTCTACGCTTAGGCATTCTTGAAAATCAATTACAAAATTCAGTTGTCCCGCTTGAAGTCGATCCTCGAAAAACTTCCGCAGAGGACCACAATTCAAATACGAAGCCTTTTGAAAAACACGCAGAAAATCTTTTTTTTGTCCGATGTGAACCTGAAAATTGGATTCTTTGTTCACCGGGCAAAAAAATTTAAATTCAGAAGAGAAATCAGAATGAAGACTTCGCCATCCGGGATACGCTGCGGAGAAATTTCCGATCTTCAGAACAATCGCAGTCAGTTTGCATATCGATGAATGGATGAGGACAAAATCGATTCGTGCAAATGCAAATCAGTAAGTGATGGATCATGGGACTGTTCCACTTTCCATCCATTATCAGCGAGGCGAATTTCTTCTTCGGAGCGGAGGGTTTTCTCATTATGATTCCAAATCAATGAACCCTGTCCGTGTGGAATTGCCCTGATGGAGCTGCAGGTCTTGCGTTGCATGGGCAAATTTAGACGAAAAAACGCGTCTAAGCCAGAGCCTGTTTGATAAGAGAAAAATCCGGCAATTGCTTGGGGTCGTCCGAAGACCAGGAAAACCTAATCGTGCCTTCCTTGGAAACAACGAAGGCAGACCGCTTGGACACACCTTCAAACCCAATGAAATTATCGTAAAGGACACCATATTCGGAAGAAACCTTCTTGTTGAAATCGCTCAAGAGAGGAAAATTCAAATTTTCCTTGAGGGACATGGCTTCTTGCGCGAAGGGACTGTCCACGCTTATACCGTACACTTTGGCATCCAAATCCTCGTACGCAGATAAATCGTCCCGGACGGAACATGCTTCCTCCGTACAAACTCCGGTGAAGGCGAATGGGAAAAAGAGCAACACGACGTTGTGTCGACCCTTGTGTTCACTGAGACAGACGTCTTCGAGTCCATCGGGCGTTTTTGTCTTGAGGGTGAAATCTGGCGCATCCACGCCGTTTTGAAGAGTCATGGTTATGGTTATTTTGGGGGTTGCAAAGTAAACTTTGCTAATGCGCTGAACATCGAAAGCAAGCGGAAATGTTAAAATAAATAAAAGAATGAAAATTCTTCGCTCGTAGAAAGGCTAGATTCCCTTAATGTAATCTTTTAAATTAATGAGTGTAAAAGAGTTATTATCCAATGCCGAAATTGTCATCGGTGAAGAAGAATTGACGGAAAAAATTTCCAAAGGACAGACCCTGCGAGTTAAGTTTGGCGTGGATCCGACGAGACCTGATTTGACCTTTGGCCATATGGTTGTTTTCAATAAACTAAAGCAGTTTCAAGATGCAGGTCATGAAGCGATTCTATTAATTGGAGATTACACGGCTAGAATTGGAGACCCCAGTGGACGTTCCGAACTTAGGCCTGAATTGACTGCGGAAGAAGTAAATGAAAACGCCAAGACTTATCTGGACCAAGCGTTCAAGATTTTGAGTCCCGAAAAAACCATTGTTCGCAGAAACAGCGAATGGTTTTCTAAAATGAATTTTGCGGATGCCCTCAATCTGACTCGGAAAATGACGGTTGCCCGAATGCTTGAAAGGGATGACTTTGACAAGCGGTTTAAGGAAAACCAGCCTATTTCCATGGTTGAGTTCATGTACCCGCTTATTCAGGGTTATGATTCGATCATGTTGAATTCGGACATCGAATTGGGTGGAAGCGATCAATTGTTTAACATGCTGGTTGGCAGGAGTTTGCAGAAGGACAGAGGGGAAAGTCAGCAGGCAGTTCTTACCCTTCCCTTGCTCGTTGGTCTGGATGGTGTCCGCAAAATGTCTAAGAGCTATGATAATTACATTGCATTTAATGACAGCCCAAGGGATATGTTCGGCAAAACAATGTCTATTTCCGATGATGCGATGTGGGAATATTTTCGTCTACTTTTGCTCGAAGGAGAAGACGGGTTGGAAAGGATGAAAAACGATCACCCTATGGTAGTCAAAAAGGAATTGGCGAGAAAACTAACCGCTCTTTTCTACGGTGACGAACTTGCTGAAAAGGAGTACGAATCCTTCTCACAGGTATTTTCTCAAGGGGAAATACCCAAGGAAATGGATCAAATTTTGGCGACTGACACCGGTCTTGAGTTTCCAACGATATTGGACGCCCTAAGCTTATCGGATGCATTTGCTTCCAAAGGCGAGATAAGGCGTTTATTTAAGCAGGGCGCCATCAAAATAAATGGCGAAAAAATAGAGGATTGTGATTTTAAATTGGATTCCATTTCCCAAGAAGGGATCGTGGTCAAAGCCGGAAAAAAGATATTTCTTAGGATCTTACCCTAACTGACCGAGCTTACGTAAAAATGGAGCCGTCTTGCTCTTTTTGTTTGTAAGTATTTTTTCCACTGTGCCTTGATGCAGCAAACGTCCGCCTCCGTTCCCTCCTACGGGACCCAATTCGATGAGATAATCAGCTTCCGCGATAAGATCGACGTCGTGTTCGATCAGAATAATCGTGTTTCCTTCATCGATCAGTCGATGCAAGAGAAGGATTAGGTTCTGGCAGTCCTTGGTGTGTAAGCCAATGGTGGGTTCCTCAAGGATATAAAGATTTGGTCTCGATTGAGCTCGATGGCGATATTTCCCTTTGTCGATTCCGGATGCAAGTTCCGCTCCGAGCTTTAGTCTTTGGGCTTCTCCTCCCGAAAGGGTCGGTGAAACTTGGCCGAGTTTTAGGTAATCCAAGCCGGTTTCGATCATGATGCCAAAGGTACTTTTAAGAAAATGATCAAAGTTGAAGAAGCGTTCGGCTTCGGCAAAATTGAGGTCCAAAATGTCCGCAACGCTTTTACCCTTCCACCGCAGTTCAAGTATCTCCCGCCTGTACCTCAAGCCCTTGCATTCTTGGCAGACGACGTAAGAATCTGGAAGGAAATTCATTTCCACCTTGTTTTTCCCAACTCCCTTGCATGCCTCGCACCTGCCCCCTTTGACGTTAAAGGAAAAATCACTTGCGGTAAGCCCCTTGGCTTTAGCTTCCGGCAAATTCGCCATTAGTTTTCTGATATGATCCCAAATTCCGAGATAAGTCGCTGGAGTCGATCGTGAAGTTTTCCCAATGGGGCTTTGGCTCACTTCAATGACTTTGCCAAAATGATTTCCGTTGGTTAGTTTGTAATTTTGTTTTCGCACGACCCGTTTCTTGTTCTCCGTCGCCTCCCGAATTCCATCCTTGAGGACGCCGCGTATTAGGCTGGACTTACCCGAACCGGACACGCCGCAGACAACGACCAAGCATTCCGTGGGAATTTGTATGGACACGCCCTTTAGGTTTCTGTAGTGAACGTCCGACAGTTCCAACCAAGTTCGTTTGACCGATTTTTCCTTGGAATGGCAAAGATCCCTTCGGCTTTTTCTCAGAGGATGAGGAATCCCATTTCGCATGAATTGACCGGTCAGTGAACGTTCATTTCGAAAAACCTCATCGGGCTTGCCATGAGCTACGATTTCACCGCCTTGTCTTCCGGCCAAGGGCCCTACGTCAATTAGGTAATCCGCTTGCTGAATGGTCTCCTGATCATGTTCGACTACGAGAAGAGAATTCCCTCTTGATTGCAGTTCCCTGAGCGATGCAATGAGCCTCGAATTATCCATGGGGTGTAAGCCTATCGAAGGTTCGTCCAGGACGTAAAGTACGCCCGATAAATTGGACCCCAGTTGTCCAGCCAATCTGATGCGCTGAGACTCCCCTCCGGAAAGCGACGAGGTTTCTCTATTCAGACAAAGGTAATCCAGCCCGACCTTTTCCATGAAGGAAAGCCGATCAATGACTTCTGGGACTATGGCATTGATGATTGGCTTTGTTTTTGAGGAAACCTTGACCCGTTCAAGAAAGGAGATCGCATCCCGCGGGGCAAGTTCGAGCAACTGGGGCAGAGAGAGGGAGCGACCTTTTTGGTCGAAGATCACGACGTTCCTTCCAATGGGAGCAAGTCGTTCACCTTGGCATTCCGGGCAGGTTTCTCCATCTTTCAATTGCCACCAATTGCCGTTGGCGGGCAAACGATCCTTCATCCAATCGAAAATCCGACCGTACCCATGGCAGAACGAACACCAGCCTTTGGGAGAATTCCAAGATAATAGGGAAGGTTCAAGCTCGGGGTATGCCTCGCCGGTTTCAGGATCAATGAGTTTAGTGGAGAGCCAAACGACCTCCTGGTCCTCGGAAGTCAAAAGCCCGCACCTACCCTTGCCAACCTCGATGGCTCTTGCAATAAAGGCGGAAAGCCTTTTTGGCATTGAAGTCCAGCGGGCAACCACGGCTTCCACGTCATGCGCGACGTATCTGTCCAATCCCTGAAAATTTTCGGTGGCAATGAATTCTTGATCGCATCGGACTTCAGAGAAGCCCTGTTCGCGAGCCCAGTTGATCAATGGTTTGTGATGACCTTTTCGGTTCGTAACCAAAGGAGCAAGAAGAACGACGGAATTTTTTTTATTTGGGACGCTCTTTTGCAAAATCTGACGAATCTTTCCGGATACTTGAGGGAAGGTGGATGTGACCAACGGCCTTCTTCCGCGAACACTTAATTGAATACCCGCCCTTGAGTATAGAAGCCGGAGGTGTTGGGCCACTTCGGTGATCGAAGCCACGGTGGACTTTCGAGTGCCTCTCGTAACCCGTTGCTCGATTGCAACGGTGGGGGATAATCCATGGACTTCATCGACCAGTGGCTTTCCAAGTTGCTGAACGAATTGCCTGGCATAGGATGACATAGAGTCCATGAACCGTCTTTGTCCTTCGGCAAAGACAACATCAAAGGCAAACGATGATTTTCCTGAACCTGAGGGTCCGGTAACGACGACAAATTGGTTTGCAGGCATCGTAAGGCTGACGTTCTTAAGGTTATTTTCTCTCGCCCCCAAAACTCGAATGGATCTTTTTCCTTTTGTTCTTTTGAGACCGCCACCCCTCTTTATGATAGACTGATCTCCAAGAGGTTTTCTTATAGAAAGAGCGGTGGCCGTATTGAGAGTGGAAAGCGATTCGGGTGGTCCCGACGCCACTTTCCGTCCTCCTGATTTTC
>MDTC01157005.1_pt1 | contig 16193 bp, 13 predicted proteins | sample 811181 | NCBI WGS metagenome assembly MDTC01 (sample SAMN05326644, study PRJNA326480) | marine metagenome | isolation source: seawater | place: Pacific Ocean: North | collected 2011
AAAAAGGCAATAATTTCTTTTTCAATGAACAGATTTTATCAAGGAGACTGGATTGATAGCATGGCATCAAGATTTGTCGATGAACTTCCAGACAATTATATAGAAAAAAATTCATCTTTTGAGGATGACAATAACGAGATTGAAGATTTTGAATTTAATCAAGATTTTGAGTCTGAAAATGAAAATAGAAGTCCTGGATGGATAAGATATCAGAAAAGAATAAAATAAATTGAGTAAAAAAATTAAAATTTTAAGAAACAAATTTAGAAAATTTGATATTGAAGGATATATTGTTCCTAAGAATGATGATTATTTCACTGAGTATTCAAAGATCAATAGATTAAAAGTTATTTCAAATTTTAGCGGTTCAGCTGGTCTTGCTATTATTCTCAAAAAAAAAAATTTTTTATTTACTGATGGTAGATACAGTATTCAAAGTAAAATAGAATCAGGAAAAAATTTTAAAATTGTTAATTTTGAAAAACTACTGAATTGTGATTTGTTTAAAAATCTTAGGTTAGGAGTTGACCCTAAACTTTTTACACATAATCAAGTTAAAAAATATTTTTTAAAATATAATAAAATCAAATATATAAAAGAAAATTTAATTGACCAAATTGAAAAAAAAAGAATTGAAGACTCATCTCCATTTTTTTCACTTAACAAAAATATTGTTGGGGAAAGTTCTAATTCTAAATTAAATAAAATAACTAAATTTCTAAAAAAAAATAAATCTGATTTCATTTTTATAAGTTCTCCAGAAAATGTTGCGTGGATTTTAAATATTCGAGGAAGTGATGGCCCTAACAGTCCTATACCAAATTGTAGATTGATAATTAGTAAAACAAAAAAAATATTTTTTATAAGTCGAATAAAAAAATGCAAAAAACTTTTTAAGGAAAAAATATTAAGATTAAATCAATTTGTTGATATAAATGAATTACCAAAAAAAATTTTGAATTTGAAAGGTAAAAATTTTATTATCGATGAAAATTCTTGCTCAATTTATTATGAAGACATAATTAAATCTAAATTTAAAATTTTAAAAAAAAAAGACCCTACCTATTTATTAAAATCGATTAAGAATAAAGTTGAAATAAATAATATGAAAAAATCCCACATATTAGATGGTGTGGCTTTAACAAAATTTTTATTTTGGATAAAAAATATAAATAAAAAGAAAATTACTGAAGTTGATGCACAAAACAAACTGCATAAATTTAGAAAAATGAATAAAAATTTTCTATATCCTAGTTTTGATACTATTGCAGGATCAGGAAAAAATGGAGCAATAGTTCATTATCGTGCTAACAGAAAAAATTGTAAAATTATCAAAGATAAAGATATTTTTTTATGTGACTCAGGAGGTCAATATAAGTATGGCACAACAGACGTAACGAGAACAATTTGTTTTTCAAATCAAAATCAATATATCAAAAATATATTTACTTATGTTTTGAAAGGCCACATCGCAGTTGCAACAACTGATATTAAAAAATTCAATATTGGAAGAAAAATTGATCAAAGAGCTAGAAAATATCTGAAACAAAATAATTTAGATTATGCACATGGAACTGGCCATGGAGTAGGATTTTTTCTTAATGTTCATGAGGGACCCCAATCCATCTCAAAAATGAATAAAATTAAGATAAAAGAGGGTATGATTTTAAGCAATGAACCGGGTTATTATAAAAGAAATAAATTTGGAATTCGTATTGAAAATTTAGTTTATGTTAAAAAGGAAAAAAACAATATTTTTTTTGAGAACCTAACATTAGCACCTATCGAAAAAGATCTAATTAATTTTGATCTTTTAAATATGTCAGAGAAAAATTACTTATTTAAGTATCATATGAATGTATATTCAAAAATTTCAAAATACTTAAATGCCAAACAAAAAAAATGGTTAGCTAGTTTTATTTAACATTTTTAAAAATTGAGCTTGATTTATTATTTTAATTTTAAGCTCTTTTGCTGTCAAAACTTTTTTTTTTGTTGGTTTTTCTCCAGTTATCAAGTAATTTAATTTTTTTGATACACTGCTAACCGATGTACCAGAATTTTCCTCGATCAAAGATTTGATTTCTGCTCTACTAATACCATTGAGTTTTCCTGTAACTAAAAAAGTTTTACTTTTAAGTGGACCATTTTTTCTTTGTGATATCGCATTACTTACAGACAAAATTTTTTCTAATTCGTTTAAAACCGATATATTCATTTTATTAGAGAAAAATTTTTTAATTGAATTAACTTGAGTTTCACCTATTCCATCAATATTCATTAAATCATCAAATTTATCTTTTTTTGCTAAATTTTTAAATTTTGGAAATGACTCAAAATACCTAGATAGTAACTTTGCATTTTCAAGGCCTATATGCCTAATACCTAATGCATAGATAAATCTCTCAAAAGAGATACTTTTCTTTTCATTTATAGAATATCTCAAATTTTCTACAGATAATTTCCCCCAACCCTCCAGCTTTTCAATTTTGCTAAAATCTAATTGAAATATGTCTTGAGGAAACTTTATCAAATTTAATTTCCAAAAACTTTCGACAATTTTTTTTCCAAAACCGTCAATATTAAATGCCTCTTTGGAAACAAAATGTTTTAATTTCTCTATAGAAATTTTATCACAATCATACCCTTCACTTGAACACCTTCTAACTGCATCTTTTTTCTTTGTAGTTGAATTAAATTCTTTAATCGTATTCGAACCACAAGAGGGACAATTTTTTGGAAAGATAAACTTTTTAGAAGTTTTTGGCCTTTTACTAATATCTACGGACAAAATATGGGGTATTACATCACCTGCTCTTTCAACAGTTACTGTATCTTCGACTCTTATGTCTTTTCTATTTATTTCATCCTCGTTATGTAATGTTGCATTTGAAACCAACACTCCTCCAATATTTATAGGTTTGATTTTAGCCACTGGTGTCAAAGCCCCTGTTCTTCCAATTTGAATATCAATATCAACAATTTTAGAAATTGCTTTATTAGAGGAAAACTTATGAGCAATAGCCCACCTTGGAGCATTAGCAACAAAACCCAATCTTTTTTGTAAAGCAAAGTCATTTACTTTGTAAACTATGCCATCTATATCAAAATCTAAGTCTGCTCTTTTTTTTTCAACATCATTATAGTTTTTTACTAAATTGTCTAAACCGGTAATCAACTTATTCAAAGGATTTGTTTTAAAACCCCATTCCCTCAACTTGTTTAGATAATCGTATTGGTTGTTTACTTCTAATCCTTTTTGAAAACCAAAAGTATAAGCAATAAATTTTAATGGTATTTTCTTTGTATCCTCTGGATTTTTTTGTCTTAATGAACCTGAGGCCGCATTTCTTGGGTTAGCAAATTTTTCTTTTAAATTATTGAAATCACTGTTTTGTATAAAAACTTCCCCTCTTATATCTATTTCTTTTGGAAAATTTTTTGAAGGAATAATTTTAGGGATATCTTTTATTGTAGCTAAATTTAAAGTAATATCCTCTCCTTCTTTACCGTCCCCTCTGGATAATCCACGTTCCAATTTTCCATTAAGATATGTCAATGAAGCTGAAATCCCATCTATTTTTGGTTCAGCGGTATATGAAATATTTTCATTTGCATTTTGTGATAAGAAATTAAGTAATTTTTTTTCAAAATTTCTTAGATCTTCTTCACTAAAGGCATTATTCAAAGAAAGCATCGGGACCCTATGATTTATTTTTTTGAAATTTTTAGACGGCTTAAAGCCAACACTAAGTGAGGGTGATTTTTTACTTTTTAAAAATTCATAATTTTTTTCTAAAAGAAGAATCTCTTTTTTTAATTTATCATAATCACTATCTGCTATAATTGATTTATTATCATTATAATAACTATGGTTATAATTTGTAATTAATTTAATTTTTTTCTTATAATCACTAACGATTATTTTTTTATTCATTTTAATCAAATAATTTTTTAAATTTTTTCATTACACCTTTTTTTTCTTTTTTAACTGGCATCTTTGTTATACCTACATAATTCTGATTAAAAATTTTGTATGTTTTTTCATACCATTCGCTAGATAAATAATTGTAACCCAGCAAATTCGCGTACTTCTGTGACTCCTCTACCAGACCTAATTTATAATATATTTCAACTAGTCTGTGTAGAGCCTCCTCAACAAATATAGTTCTGTCATATTCTATAACTACAGTTTTAAATCTATTGATTGCAGCAATCCATTTCTCTTTTTTGATGTAATGTCTTCCAAGATACATTTCTTTTGATGCAATTATATCCTCTATTAAATTTAATTTAAATAAAGCATCTGAAGCAAAATCTGTTTCTGGATAATTTTTTACAACAAAATTAAAATTCTCCTTTGCTTTTACTAAAGGAGCTGTATCTCTTTTTTCATCAGTTATGGTTTCATAATGGCACATCGCTTTTAAATAATAAGCGTACGCGTGATTTTTATCTATCGGATAAGTTTTAAGATACCTATCTAAATTTGATATTGCTTCAGCATAATAGTTTTGCATGTAGTAAGCATATGATGCCATTAAAGCAGATTTTGGAGCCCAATCAGATTGTGGGTAAAGAAGTTCGGCTTCTAAAAATTTTTTAGCAGCAAAATATGGATCACCTTCATACATAGACTTATAAGCTTCTTTATAAGTCGCAATCATTTCCAAATCTTGAGTGGACTCTTTAATAGTTTCCATTTCAGGTTTTTGTTTTGAACAAAAATTTAAAAATAATAGAAAAATTAATAATATATATATTTTACTCATCACTCATATATATATTCACTTGTAGAAATTAGAAAGTATTAAGCTATAGATTTTAGCAAACTTCTATTGATTAATGTATGTGGTAAATTTCTTTCTTGAATTTCAATAATCGAAAAATTGTCATTATTACTGAATAATTTTCTTAATACTTGATTGGTCAAAAAATGACCACCTTGAGAACATTTAATACTTCCAATAATCCTATATCCACTTGTATATAAATCACCAATGCAATCTAAAATTTTATGATTTACAAACTCTTTATTATTTCTCAAACCACCTTCGTTTAAAATTTCATTATTCTTTACCACAATCGCATTATCTAAGTTTCCACCTTTAGCTAATCCAATCTTTTTTATTTTTTCAATATCCTCATATAGACAAAAGGTTCTTGAATTAAAAATATCGGTCAGGTTATCCTCATAAACGTTAACCTTATTTTTTTGATTACCTATAAGTTTATTATTATATTTTAATTCAAAATCTATATCTAAACTTAATTTAGATGGTTCAATACTAATAAATTTTTCGTCTTTATGAAATTCAACTTTTTTATTAATTTTGATTATCTTGATTGGCTTATTGCTTATCTTTACCCCAGCTTTAATAATTTCATCTATAAATTGTTTAGCTGATCCATCTAAAATGGGGACCTCTTCATCGTCTATTTCAACAAGTACATTGTCTATACCTAATCCAAATAAAGCTCCCATAAGATGTTCAATGGTAGAGACTTTAACTCCGTGATGATTTGATATTGTGGTATTAAGGGATGTGTTGCTTACATTTGAAAAACTTGGGTAAATTAAATTGTTAGAATTTAAATCTGTTCTTTTAAAAACTATACCTGTGTCTGGTTCTGAGCTCTTAAGACTAATAGATACTAATCTACCAGTGTGTAACCCTATGCCCTGGAATGTAACAGAATTTTGAATAGTTTTTTGATTTAAAATTGACATCCCAAGGTAATAACCTTTGCAACTGAAAAATTGAAAACAATAAATATTTCAGCAAAATACAAGTTTAATTAAAGAATTTGAAAAACTTTTCAAAAAAACTTAAGTTTTTTGGGGGTCTTTTGGTGTAAAAAATCTCTTTTTTGTTTACACCTTTCAATAGTCTACTAGCAACAACAAATATGTTATTTGTCTCTAAATTTTTAAAATTAACCACATAGTTGTAATATAGAGTATTGCGCACCAAAATTTCATAATTAGAAAAAACTTTTTTGAGGTCTTCGAGTATTTTATTACTCAATAATATAAATTTAATCTCTAAAAAAACTTTTTTATTATCAATATTATTTGGAAGAGTTAAATACTTATTACCATTGACTATGAACTTGCTAATAATCATATGAATTAAATTATAGTCACTCATATGTTTATTTATATAATCTTTTATATTGAATAAATAATTTGAATTATCAGATATTAAATTAGGAACATTATTAAAATTATTTGTTGTTGATATATCTAAAATAATGAATTCATTATAATCAATAATTAAATTTATATCTTTTACGTGGAAGTGATATTTTTTTTCAAAAAGGATAATATTTGAACTCAAAAATTTATTTAATGAAACCAAATTTTCCTTAAAACTATTATCATCTAAATTTATTTCTTTTGAAAAAAAATCTTTATCATTTTCATCTAAAGCAGAAAAAATAAATTTTTTAAAACCAATATATATAAAAAATTTATAGTTTAATTCACTCATCCAATATTATTTGTCCTGTTTGTCTTAAATCAATTTTATTAAAATTTGTAATTTTTTTACTTTGAATAACTTTTAACAGAGTCTGGAAAGCAGTTTCAATATTTTCAGAAGGTAACTTGATTATTAAACCACTATTTGTTTCAATATCCCATCTTTTGCTTTTAAAATAATAAAAATTCTTAATATCATCAAAATTAAAATCTGAATTATCAATTATTTTTTTTATTTTATAAAACTCTTCTATATCTAGGTCTCCAAATATATAGGGTAATTTTTTCTTATTTTCAGCTTTTATCAAATTACCATTTGAACCTACATAAAAGTCATTTCCATGTTTTTTTGTAATTGCTAAAAATTTAGTCCTCTGAATATCAATATATATTTTTGATGGATAATTTTTAAAAATTGAATAATTTTCTACAGCTGGAAATAATTTTATTACTTCAAAAATTTTTTCTTTCTTGAGAAAAAATAAATTTTCTTTTTGAAGAATTGATAAATCTCGAATTATTAGATTTTCATTAATTTCACTTTTATCTATTAATGTTAAATTATAATCATCAATAAAATTAAATTGTAGTACATTTTTATTCGATAACGAACTTAAAGTTAAGAAAAGAAAAAAAAAAATATAAATTCTTTTATTTATTTGTGGCAGCATCTTTTAAAATTAATTCAATTAATTTAATAAATGTAATTTTCTTATAATTAGATATTTCTGGAACTAAAGAAAGTTTAGTCATCCCTGGTTGAGTATTAATTTCTAAAAGATAAAACTGCCCTTTAAAAAATTTGAAATCAGATCTTGTTACACCCCTGCATTTAAGTAACTTGTGAACATTTAATGAAATATTCATTAACTCATTATATTTTTTTTTTGTCAAATTTACTGGAATTATATGCTCAGTTTTTGCTTTAACGTCATATTTAGCTTTATAATCATAAAACTTTCTTTTGGGTTTAAGTTCTATAGCACCCAACTTTTTATTATTCAAAATTGCAGCTTGAATTTCTCGACCAGGTATAAATTGCTCAATTAATATTTCTTTATAATATTGAAGTTTTCTTAATTTTTTTTTTATATTGGACTCATTGCAAATATAGACATCGACGCTTGAACCCTCGTTGATCGGTTTTATTACAACTGGATAACCAATACCTTTTTTTATTCTTTTATTTAGTGTTAAAAATGTTTCATTATAATTGAATTTTATATATTTGGGTGTTAACACATTATTTTTAATAAATATTTTTTTTGAGATTTCTTTATCCATAGCTTTTGCAGAAGCTAAGACACCAGAATGAGTATAGGGAACACCTATACTTTCTAAGATTGATTGGATATATCCATCTTCACCATATTGACCATGTAATGCATTAAAAATGATTTCAGGTTTAAATATTTTAACCAAATTATTAAGTTGATAGTTAGGTTCGCAAATTCTTATTTTATATCCATTATTTTTTAATTCTTTGGCAACTTGCTTTCCTGTTTGTAGGCTTATTTCACGTTCTTTTGAATCGCCACCAGAAATTATCAGAATTTTTTTTTTCAATTTTCTAAAATTTTAATTTCTTTTTCTATTTTGATACCTGTTTTAATAAATACACTTTTTTCTACAAAATTAATTAATTTTTTCATATCACTAAATGTTGCATTACCTTTATTTATGAAGAAATTTGAATGTTTGTCTGAAATACACGCATCACCAAATTTAGTATTTGCTGGAACAGACTCTTGAATCAATTCCCAAACCTTTTTATTAGATTTTTTTATCTGATTTTTAAATGTACTACCACTTGTTTTGACTTTAGTAGGTTGATTTTTATCTTTTTTAGTTTTCAATTCTAACATGGAGTGAAAAATTTTTTTTGAATCTTTTTGTTTTCCTTTAAATGATGCACTTAAATAAATTAAATTATCAGGCATATCATTTTCTCTATAATCAAAACTAATTTTGTTTGCGGGAATTGTTAAAACATTTCCCAATTGATCAATCGCTTGTACTGAAACTAAAATATCTTTAATTTCATTTTGAAAACAACCTGCATTCATTTTAATGCCTCCACCTACAGTTCCAGGTATACAAGACAAAAATTCAAATCCACTTAAATTGTTTTCAGCCGCAAATTCTGCCAACTTTTTATCTAAAACGGCAGCCCCGGAAATGATGATATTTGAATTTAAAAGTGACAATCGATTAAAGTTTTTTCCAAGTTTAATTATTACACCATCAAATAATTCATCCGTAATCAATGTGTTTGATCCTGCGCCTATAATGTGAATTTTTTCCCTGTTATCTAGAATCTTTAAAAAATCTATCAAATCCTTTAGTTCTTTTGGTTTAAAAAAAACCTTAGTTTTTCCACCAATATTAAACCAATTTTTTTTTTTTAGGTTTTCATTGAAAAAAACACTTTCATCAAACTTTTTTAATAAAACTCTTAAGTCATTTATTTTCATTACATTAAATTAGGTAATTCTTTCATCCAGTTAGAAATTGATCCCGCTCCCATCCCTACAACTATTTTTTTACCATACATATTTTGTTTAAGATATTTTGCTAGTTGATTTTTATCATCAACCATAAATAATTTCACATCAGAATTTTTAATAATACTTTTTGCAAAGTCTCCATAATGAAACCCTAATTTAATTTTTTCGCCTGCAGAAAAAATTGGGCACAAAATAACTGTATCGGCATCTTTAAAAGCATATGTGAATTCTTTTTTTAGGTCTTTAAGTCTAGAAATTCTATGAGGCTGAAAAATACAAATTTTTTCATATTTATCAAAAACTTGCTTTACACTTTGTAAAACGACTTTGATTTCAGTTGGGTGATGAGCATAGTCATCATAAAATTCGATGTTATTATAGGAAAATATCTTATTAAATCTTCTTTGAACACCTTTAAAGTTTTTTAGTCCTTCTTTTATTTTTTTAATAGAGATTCCTACTGTCAAAGATACACCGATGGCACCGACTGTATTTCTGATATTATGAATTCCAAGTAATGGTATGTTGATGTTTCTTATTTTAAGATTTTTTTTGTTTGGCAATTTAACTCTTAGATCAAATTTTGAAAAAGATTTATGCTGTTTTATGTTTTCAATTTTGAAGTTCGAATTTTCTTTTTGCCCATAAGTATAAAAATTTTTATTTTTTAAAGACTTTATAAGCTCATTGTTTATTTTATCATCAATACAAATAAAGGATTTACCAAATAGGGGTACTTTATTTATAAATTCAATGAAATATTTCTTTAAATCACCGATTGATTTGTAAAAATCCATATGTTCTCTATCAATATTAGTTATAATTGAATAAGTTGGAGCTATATGCACAAAGCTTCCATCAGACTCATCAGCTTCTAGGATAGACCAATCGCTTTTTCCTAATTTTGCAGTGTTTTTTATTGAGTTGATCACACCACCATTAATAATAGTGGGATCAATTTTGGTTTCTTGAAAAATAGATGCAATTAAAGATGTTGTAGTCGTTTTACCATGCGATCCAACAACAACAATATTTTTCATTAACGACACCATGCTTGCTAACATTTTTCCTCTTTTAATTATTTGAATTTTTTTTCTTTTAGCTTCAATCAATTCAGGGTTATTTTTTTTGATTGCAGATGAAATAACTACTATGGTTGCATTTTTTAAATTTTTTTTTGCTTGACCCAAAAAGATTTTGATTTTTTCTTTTTTTAATCTATCTATATTTTTGTTGTTCGAAATATCACTTCCTTGAACTTTAAATCCTTGACCTTTCATTATTAGTGCAAGTCCACTCATTCCAATTCCACCAATACCTATAAAGTGAATAACTTCTTTTTTTGCTAATTTAATTTTCATTGAATACTTTTTTTAATTTTTGATTCACATCATTCCATGAATTTTTATAATTTATTTTTTCTAAATTTAATTTTTTATTAGTTAAATCAGATTTATTTTTTAAAATAGTCATTATAATATTTGACAGTTTTTCTTTATTAAGAGTTATTTGATCTAAAACCCAACAACAACCCATTTTTTCGTAGAATTTTGCATTCTCCAGTTGATGATTATCTTTTGCTGACGGCAAAGGTATGGCTATAAAAGGTTTATTCAAAATGGATATTTCAGCCAAAGAAGTGGCTCCCGCTCTAGTAATACAAAGGTCTGACATATTTATAAAATCAACAAATTTTTCTTCAAAATTAAAAATTATATTTTCTATTTTATTTAAGTTATAGAAATTTCTTAGTGACTCAATGTTTTCTTTACTTGTTTGTTGAACAACTTTTATTGAATATCTTTTTGAAATACTAATCATTGCCTCTTTTGCAAGATCATCAAAAATTTTAGCTCCTTGACTACCACCACAAATGAGAAAACAAAATTTTTTATCTTTATCATGAGTTTTATCTATTTGATAAAAAGCCTTAAAAACTAAAGGTCTTATCAATTCAATTTGGTGCTTATATCTTTTGGGAAAATTCAATAGCAGGTCTGAATAACATAAAATTTTTTTCGAAAAATTTAAAAAAAATTTATTTGCTCTTCCTAACACTAAATTAGGTTCTAATAAAAAAATCGATAAATTTAAAATTCTGGCTGAAATGATTATTGGTAGCGACATATATCCACCAATAGAAATAATTTTTTTAATCTTATTTTTTTTCAAAAAGAAAAAAATCTTAAATATTAAATAAATTAACTTAATTATTTTATGAGGAAAAAAAATACTTAAATCAATTCTAGGTGTATCAATTACTATTGTTTTATTAATGTCTGCAGATAGGTATTTTAAACCTCTTACATCCGATGAGTAATAAATCTCATATTTATCTTTTAAATGGTCTTTGATTATTTTTGCAGGAATTACATGCCCGCCTGTTCCACCTGTCGTAATTAATATTTTTTGCACTTAGAATTTTAAACTTTTCTTTTTGTCAAATTTAAGATTATCCCCGATAATATGGAAACACTGACAATCGATGAGCCTCCATAACTTAAAAATGGTAAAGTCATTCCTGTAGTGGGGAATAAACGAATGTTTACACCAATATGAATCATTGCTTGTAATAATATCAAACTACCAGAGCCAATTAAGATTAATTTTGTCTTATTATCAGTCTCATTTTCAATTTTTTTGAATATTGAAAATATAAATATCAAAAATAAAAGTAATATTAACATAATTACAATAACACCAAATTCTTCAGAGATAACAGAAATAATATAATCTGTATGAGCCTCGGGTACCCTGTTTTTTAAAGTACCTTCTCCAATTCCTTTGCCAAAAAATCCTCCACTTGTAACTGAGTCAATTGCTTTGTCAGATTGAAAATTGAGAGTTCCTGTTTTTGTATCAAAAAAAGATATTAGTCTATTTTTTATATATTCAAATTTCTCAAAATAAAAAATTGTATATAGTAAACAAAATACACCTAATGATGTGAAGAGTAATAGAAAAAGCAAATTAACTCCAGAAACGAATATAAGTGTTATCCAAGTGAAAACTATCAATAAAGTTTGACCTAAGTCAGGTTGTATAATTAATAATGAAACAATTGAAGAAGTTATTAAAAAAGAAATAAGAATTTTCAGTTTAAAACTTTTAATATTTATGTCTGAAATAATCAAAGCCAGCATAATGATAAAAAAAGGTTTAACAAATTCAATTGGTTGAACTCTTGGTAAAAAAAATATATCTAACCAACGTTTAGATCCTTTTATTTCAGTACCAATAATTGGAACTAAAACTAGTAAAATAAAAGATACTAAAAAAAAATAAGTTGAAATTTTGTATAATGTTTTGATTTCTATATATGAAAAAACAAAAATAATCATTAATCCAATAATTACAAAAGTTAAATGTTTAAAAAAGAAAAAGTAACTATTTGTATCAAGCTTATCTGATGCAATTAATGAAGTTGACACAAGAGAGAAAAATAATCCGATTGAAAAAAAAATGATTATTAAAATAAATATAGGCTTATCAAGATTTTTCCACCATTTATAATAAGATAAATAATTAAAAATTTTTTCAAACACTTTTATATCTTTTTATCATTTGGTTAAAAAATTTTCCTCTATCTTCAAAATTATCAAAATTATCAAATGATGCGGCGGCGGGACTAAATAGAATTGTCTTATGTTGTGAATAATCATTCTTAATATCTCTAGATAACCCAATCCATGCTTTTTTTAAGTTTGAAAATGTTTTTAATTTAATTTTTTTATTCAAATCAGATAAAAATTTTTTTTGATTTTTTCCAAAAATATAACCTTTAATATTTTTGCAGTAATTTTTTGATAGATTAAATTTGTCACCCTTTTTTGGAATACCGCCGATTAACCAGTAGATATTATTTAGCTCTTTTAAAATTTCTATTGAAGAAGAATAACTTGTTGATTTAGAGTCATTGATTACTAAAAGATTTTTATTTTTAAAAATAATTTGTTGACGATACTTCAATCCTCTAAAATTTCTAACAGTTTCAATCAAATCTTTATTTTTAATCTTAAAAATTTTACTCAATTGAATAACAAATGATAAATTTTCTATATTAGATGATGATAAAAAATTTTTATTTTTAAATTTATTAATAAGGTTCTTTTTTAACTTGGTTTCAACTTTGATAATTTTACTTTTACATTTCATCTTTCTAATTCTGGACATTATCAAAACATCGTTTTTATTAATAAATGCTTTAGAATTTTTACTTTGATTTTCTATCAGCTTGAATTTAGCAGAAATATATTTTTGAATCGTTCGATGTCTTTCTAAATGATCAGGAGAAATGTTCGTTATTGCACCATATTTGGACCTAAACAACTTACTATACTCTAGTTGATATGATGAGGCCTCAATTATAAATAAAGTATTTCTTTTAAATTTTTTAATTGATAAAATCGGATAACCAATATTGCCAGCAAGTTTTACATCAATTTTTTGATTCTTTAAAACTTCATAAAGTAATTTGCATGTAGTTGATTTACCGTTAGTTCCTGTAATGGTAATACATTCATTATCATAAAAAGAGTAAAAAACATCTAAATCTGTATAAATAATCTTCAGGTTTTTTTTTAAAAATTTACTTAGCTTACATTTATTAATATCAATACCAGGACTAAGTATTATCACATCGATTTCAAAGTTTTTAATTTGATTAGGTGAAAATAAATTTTTCTTGTTATCGTCAAATAAAAAAATCTTATTCTTTTTTTTTAAAAAATTGAATGATGAGATGCCACTTTTTCCAAGACCATAAATAAGAATTTTTTTATTTATAAAAATATTGGTATTTTCATTCATTATCTTAATTTAAGAGTAGCTAAACCAATTAATGCTAAAATTATTGAAATAATCCAAAACCGAATAACAACTGTAGACTCTGGCCAACCTTTTTTTTCAAAATGATGATGTATTGGAGCCATCTTAAAGACTCTTTTACCAGTTAACTTGAATGAAATAACCTGAACAATTACTGAAAGAGCTTCTAAAACAAAAAGTCCCCCTGTTATTGCAAGAACAATTTCATGTTTAGTAATTACCCCTATGGCTCCCAGTGAACCACCGAGGGATAAAGAGCCAGTGTCACCCATAAATATTTTTGCAGGAGGAGCATTAAACCATAAAAAGCCTAAACAGGAACCTATTATAGAACCACAGAAGATTGCAATCTCTCCCGTTCCTTCTATATAAATAATTTGAAGGTACTGTGAAAAAATTACATTTCCTGCAACATAACTAATAAATGCAAAACAAGCTGCAACTAAAATAACTGGTACAGTTGCAAGACCATCTAATCCATCTGTTAAATTTACAGCATTTGATGCACCAACAATTACAAAGACAGAAAATGGAATAAAAAACCATCCTAAATTAATAAAAAGATCCTTAAAGAATGGAAAATAAAGATTTGAGAATTCTTGATAATCTAAAGAATAAGTTAAATAAGTAATTCCAATTATAGAAATAAAAATTTGACTTAATAATTTAAATTTAAATGATACTCCAGTTGAATTATTATCTTTAATTTTCTTAAAGTCATCAAATGCTCCAAGCAATCCAAATGAAATTAAGATATATAATGTAAACAAAACATAAATATTTTTTATATCTGCCCACATAACAACTGAAAAAATAATTCCAATTAAAATAACCAATCCACCCATTGTAGGAGTGCCAATTTTTTTAATTATATGATCATTCGGACCGTCGTCTCTTATAGGATTAACAATTTTCTTCTGTGAAACCATTTTAATGAAAGGTCCTCCAATCATCAAAACTATGATTAACGAGGTAAACACAGATAGGCCGACTCTAAATGTTATATATTTAAATACATTTAAAAAACTAAAAATATCAACAAATTGTAATAAAAAACTATATAGCATTTAATCTCTTTAATTTTAATAATTGGGATTGCTTGAAAAGACCAGTAGAATTAGATCCCTTTACCATTAAAAAATCATTATTATTTAATTTTTTTTTTATTAATTCATTGATTTTAGATAAATTTTTCAAAACTAATCCTTTTTTTTTTTCATTTAATCTCTCATAGGTTTTTTTAATATCATTTCCATAAATATGAACTTTATCAATATCTAATTTATTAATGAATTTTGCCACAGATATATGGTGATTTATTGAGTCTTTACCTAGTTCTAACATATCTCCAAGCAAGACATGTTTAATATTTCTTTTTAATTTTATATTTCCAAAATTTATTAAAGCAGTTTTTAATGATAACGGATTAGAGTTATAGCTCTCATCAACAAAATTAATTATTTTATTTTTAATATTTAATTTTGAAATATCGCCCCGACCATTGGGTAATTCAAAATTTAGAAAAATATTTTTTGAAATAAATTTTAAGTCAAAAAAAATATGAATAGCTGTAAGAGTGGCTAATAGATTTTGTATATGATTTAGTGAGTCACTATAGGAGTAATAAAAATAATTTTTTGAACCTATTGAAAAATATATTTTAAATCTGTTTCTAATTTTAATAATTTTCCTAAAATAGGAATAACTATTTTTATCTTTTAGGCTAAATGAAAAAACTTTCAAATTTTTGCTAGCTGCTTTAGTGTTTAAATATTTAAAAAAATTATCATCTTTATTAAGTATTAGACTCCCACCATCTACAATATTATTAATAATTTCTGATTTTGCTTTAGCTATTCCATCTATATTTCTAAAATTTTTTGAGTGAGCATAACTAATATTTGTTATGATTCCTAAATTAGGTCTCAAAATTTTTGATAAGAAATCTATTTCCCCTTTTTTATCCATCCCTAGCTCAAATACTCCAAATTTTTTTTCTGGTCTTAGGTTCAATAAACTTAAAGGAACTCCAAATTTGTTATTAAAGGATTTTGGTGAAAAATACGCTTTCGTAATTTTTGATAGGCTTTCTCCGAGTAATTGTTTTAAAGTAGTTTTCCCACAACTTCCCGTTATACCAATTATATTTGTTTCAATACTATTTCTGTAATTTCTAGCACATTCCGTCAATAAATTTAATGTGTTGTTAACTTTAATTTGTTTAGATAAAGAAAAATTCTTATCTAACTTATGTGTAATTAACAATGAAGATTTTTTTTTATTGGCTTCTTGAAGAAATTTACTGCCATCTTTTTTTTTTCCTTTAATAGCAAAAAAAATATCATTTTTAGTTACTTCCTGAGAGTTAATTCTAG
>MDTC01207467.1_pt1 | contig 16193 bp, 17 predicted proteins | sample 811181 | NCBI WGS metagenome assembly MDTC01 (sample SAMN05326644, study PRJNA326480) | marine metagenome | isolation source: seawater | place: Pacific Ocean: North | collected 2011
AAGCTCGCAAAAAGCTGGCTCTGACGCTGAACAACTGTTTCAACAAAAATGCATCGACCACAAATTCAGTTGGAGGGCATCGACAAAACAACAAAACATGATCGACCATATTGACTGTTTCGTTCAATTTGATGAAATTCCAAACGAAACGAGCGTCGATGTCAAAGCCGCCAAAAAACTTGTACGATGGCACCCGAAACCACAAGACAAATGGCTCTGGGTGGAATGGGTCGGTAGATCAGGCAAACCTGGATGGGTACGATCGAAAAAGCTAGATTACATTGCATTTGAAATGCTCAACAAATCTTTCTTGATGGTCAATCGGGAAGAACTTGAAGAGTACGTTGCAGAACTCATCGAGAAAAATAAAACCGTCAAAATCAATACCGTCACAGACGCCAAGAACGGCATCATCTACACAAGACAAGGCAACAAAGACCAACTCACGCTCGTCAAATCCGAAGACCTCATCTTTTTAAATAAAACATTTTTTCTTTAAAGTTTCTTTGTTGCTAATATGATAATGTATGTCGATATCAACCCTACAAAAACAACGAAAATAGACGTCGTTATTATAATGTTACTGTTCAACAAACATCCTACTACATCGTCAGGTTCACAATATTCGCCCAAACTATTGTAAGGACGGTACGCAAAAGTCTCCAAATCCGTCACACCGTTCACTTGAACATGCACCTCCTCAAACGCCTTCGTCTCGACGCGCAACAAACGACTGATCTGGGAAAATGGATTCACGTTGTCGTTGAAATTCTTGTGCACGCCGCGGACAGAAGTTGCCTTAACGAAACAATTGAACGGCTCTTGACGAACATACAAACGCGACGTATCCGAAATTACAGAAGAACGATCACACTCCGTATACAAATCGCAAATTAAACGACCTGCCAGCAAATCCTGAGCAGAACTTATACGGTACGCTCGACACGTATTCGTTGCACCACAAGCTCGTTCGCATTCCAAAGCCAAACCAGACAAACCGTCAGACAGATAAGCCGAACGGACAGACTCGAAAGGATAATTGTCAGTCAGACCGTCCCACGAAAATGTTGCCGCCTCGGAACAACGAGACAAACGAACGTCGTCGTAATAACGCTTGCACTCTATCGTTACAGACGTTGCCTCCACAGTCACGTTGTACGACTTGGCAGAACAACCAACCACAAGCAAAAACAAGAACAGCATCGGTTTATAACTAACCTTGCAGTATCAATTTATACGAGATTAAGAACTACACCATCAGCAAACTCCTTAAACTTCTTAAACTCCTTAAATTTTTACATTTCTTACAATGATACGTGCATAGTAAAATATAAACATTTAAAAGACATCACCCTTAAATATATCCCTAACTTTAAAATCTCAGGTGCACATATTTAGACGCGCCCAGACAAAAAAAACTCGTAAAGATAATTGTTTTTAAGAGTTTTTAAGGAGTTTGCCTTAAAAAAAATAGCATAGGTTTAGGCTTATCACATGAGTTAGATTTTAAGGAGTTTCCTAGCATGAACATAGCATTAGCGTAAGACAAAACTCCTTAAATTTGACATTCTAAAATATCCTTAAAAAACAACAACATTTAATTTTCTTCTCCAAAAAAAACTTTTGGGGGGGCACCTACAAAAAAACTCGTGAAGAAAATTATTTGTAACATTTTTTAAGGAAATACCGTTATATTTACCATAGCTATATCATTACGTCGAAAGATGGATTTAAGGAGTGTAGCAACTACGCGGGTGTGTATAAAACAAAAGGAAAAATATATATTAGAGATTATGGATCAAACACTTCTTACAGTAGTCTTAATTGCTATATTCCTTGCATACTTGATACGCACCTTTATCGTCTTGCGTGACTCTGCACTTTTTAAGTTGGCCTATGCTATCACCCTAATAACACCGCCAATGTCACACCTATGGCATATCCTATACGGCGAAGACAGAATAAGATGCCACGAAGAAAACGACACGGCCTTCGGATGGATACCATGCTTCACGCCGACTTGGAACAATTTTGTCAACACCTACGAGGTCACGCTCGTCGTCGAAAATCTGTTCTTTTGCATACTGACGTTCTACGTCCTTTACAGCTACAGAGTCACTGCCGCCATCGTACTCAACGCAATACTACTTGCCCTCACGATTGTGCTCATGTTTGGAAGCCCGACCTTTTTAGATGAATATACAAACATATTCGACATTGCGGGGTTTGTAATATCGCTGCTCCTACTACTTGCCGTCGAAATTTTAAAACCAAAGCAACCGTATCAACCAATCAATTAAAGATTTGTTATCTTGCAGATGCCGATAGATTCCGTCAGCTTTCGTATACGCTCGAAACGATAAAACTTGCCTTTCAACGTCTTGATCACGTCGTTGTCCAAATCCAACACGATTGCCTCCGACTTTGTAAAACCACGAGGCAAACAAAAATAATATTCAAACTGGTCTTCCAAGTCGTGCTTTAGGAAACGATAAAACGCGTTCCGACTGCGTGTTGCAGTAACACTCTCGAAACGCTCTTGACGAATACGATTAAAGTACGCGATCCATTCATCCTCATCGCCATTGTTCACCACAGAAGGAAAGTAAGCATAGAATTTTTGACTTTCGGGAGCGGCACGAAACAAAGAGGCAAAACCTGGAACTTTTGTATCGTCCGTCAACTTTTTGTCCGTATAACGCAACATCGAGGACGCATTATATAGGCAATGCATCCGCATTTATAGAATCATATAAACACCCACAATGATCAGAGACAAAAAATATAGATACACACTCACATACCAAAAAGATTTAGAACCCGCAGCAGCGGTAATAAATGATGATAGATCAAAGCCGTTTGTCTGGGTTAACTATGCTGCCATTTTTCTTCATCTTGTCAGTGCTGTTGCCCAAATGGTTCTTTACTTGCCAAAAGATCCTAGCGAATTTTCATACACAGAATCCTACTTGAAATGGGGTGAGGTAAAAAATGGAACCGTCTGTGAAGGCGTCATCTTCAACACAACCAACGACGGAGAGTTTTGTGTGCAACCTGAAATGGAAAGAATTTGTGAAGACGACGAATCAGGCCTGCATTGTGGGGTTGACCTTGGATGGCTCATCATATCATTTTTCTTACTTAGCTTCTTCTTTCAGGGAATTGCAGCACTAACAGACTTTGTTGAGGATGGCGTCTGTGGATACAAATATTTTGACATGATACAAAAAGGGTTAAACCCGTTAAGGTTTCTAGAATATAGCATCTCAGCATCCGTGATGCTCGTTGCCATCGCTGTCCTCAACGGTGTTTTTGATATCAATCTAGTTGCATCCATTGCCGTACTCACTTGCTCGTGTCAATTATCAGGACTTGTTGTAGAATATTTACTACAGGATGATAGAGATGATTTAGGACTGCTTGCACATTTAAACGGGTGGCTTACCCTCGGATGTGCTTACGGAATTATATTTCATGCGTACTTTAAATCAGCCGCAGAGGGAGATACAGACCCACCCGCCTTTGTTGACGCCATTGTCATATCGCTGTGCGCACTTTACTGTTGTTTTGGGGCAACACAAATCACTGAACTTTTTTGCAGGTGCAGATGTAGCTTTGTCCCCGAAGATGATGATAATGATAAAAAACGAATAATTACTCAAAAAAAATGCAAGGCATGCTGTGATGCAAGTTTTGGAAGGATATCCTGTGGCACGATCCGCTGCAGAAACAAAGATGAAGGCAGATGCGACCACGCCTGCAAAGAACTGTCCTACGTTATCCTCAGCCTTGCCGCAAAAAGCGTACTTGGATGGATCATCTTTTCAAACGTATTGCTAGCCCCTAGAAGTTAGTATATCCACCGTTCCTGTCATAATAAAAATGGTCAAAGAAATTGTCGAAAAGATGCTCGAATTCGGGGAAACCCAATTATTAGGAATAGGAAGAGGTTCATGGTTGCAACCGAATTCCTTGCACAGAAATGCCGACATAGGACCACTATGGGCTCACAATGGTCCTCCGCCGCCTATTGAAGAATTGAGAAAAGGTGGTATGGTTTGTGTTGGTTTATTATCAGTATTGTTACGACATGTAGGCCAAGAATTACCATTTTTAAACAAGGCTAATTTTCCTGCTTATCCTAATGGTGAAGACCCAATAAAAGACAATACATGGCATTCTCCATGGAATGAAGGTATAACTTTTGGTTACGGGGGGGCCGACGAGTGGATGTACATTTACCATTACGTGAAAGGAACACTTCAAAAATTTGATGTAAACGGTAAATACCCTAAGGGTACATTACTTTTTCGTGTGTTTTCTCCATATGATGGTGGTCATGTTGCCATCCTTAGAGAGGACTCCTTTGAGAAACCACTTTTGGATTGCACTGTACTTCATACAGGAGGTGATTCTGCGGGTGAAAGTAAGGTTACCATGGATGAAACAGTTCGGCGAACACATGAAATGTATTCACGCGGAAAATCTTATAACTGGGATCCTGAAGGTGAATTTGAAATCAAATTTTTTGATAAAAATGGAAAACCTTTTCCGTATTATACCCATGTATTATTACCTGAACACTATTTAGATGCGACAGATGAAGGAAGTCTAACTGCAATGAATCGTAATACAGGGAGAGAAAGTATGTTTCATTCTGTGGTTGAAATCGCAACAAAAAGATCTATAAAGTTTTAAGTTTTACAAACACCAACCTTGACGTCGTTGCCTGGGTTTACAATGACCACATGCACAAACTCAGGTTCTGCCGCTACAGATTCTTCAGGCACCACTTCGGGCAATTTCTTCGTTGGACACCAAACACAATATACGACAAGGAAAAACAGTGACAAATATAATAAACAAAGACATATCGCTAGCGCGTACAAAACTTTTGTATCACGAATCGTTGACACCAGTGGCAACAAAAAACATAACAAACAACAAATTATCATACATACCAAATGACATACATCGTCCAAACGCATACAATATATATAAAACACTTGCTGTCACAACTTATATAAAATATTAATAACTAAAATTTTAATATCTTTAGTCCTATATATTATTGTCTCATGCACAGTATAAGAATGTCGTCTATCGGAGACAGCCGACAGATACAGGTTTCATGGAACTTTCGTGAAGACCAAGATAGATGGATACGATTTTGGGAACAAACAACAGATGGATCGACAGATCAAATTGTTATGCGTTCACAGTATCTGCAACCCATTCGAGTAAGTTTTAAAGTACCCGAAGGATTGGATGAAGGTATGTTTTTTAGAATCTCGAGTACCAATGTTGATCTAAAATTTCCAGCAGCTTTTCCAAATCTTGCTTCGAATGACAGAGTATCTTTTGCGGGCGTTAAATTTCAGAAAAACGTGCAAACTGGTCAATACGACCTATACTTAGGTTTCAATATTGTAATTCCAACTGATCAAATGGGAACACGTTATTCTCCCGACGATTGGAAAAATATAATGGATGAAATAAAAAAAGGCACTGCTCATTATCTGAGTTTATTTTTCCAAACATATTTTCAAGGCCTAACTGATAGACACGAATGGTACTTAGCAAATCAAGACATACTTAATCGTCAGTGGTGGCTAGTACGGCTAATGACACAATATACGGCCAATTTTAATGTGCGTTTAGGCAGTGGCGAGATACGAAGCCGTCTACCTTCTGACGATGAAAGCAAAGAAGACGATGAGAAATTCAAGGTTGGTGACAAAGTTCTTCTTCGTGAGTCTATTGAGATGGCTTTTGATCTTGATGGTCCCAGGTATGAGATTATCGAGATACTTGGAAGAGATAAGTGGAAGTATCGACTTGATTGGGAAGGTGGCGGTTATACGACGGAAGATTTTATACGGATTGCACCTAAGTTTAAGGTTGGCGATAAAGTGGTATACAGTCAGTTAGGACAGGAAAGCCCTTTGTTGAAGGTTACCCGCGTTTACTGGGATACGGAAGACGAGACGTATATGTATGAGCTGAAACATGAGGATGAAAGTTTTGCTCCCCTCTCGACAGAAGATGAACTACTGCCTGCCCCGAAATTTGACGTTGGCGATAAAGTTAAAATGGATGTTGGTTTTGGCACGTTTGAAATTCGTGGCTATAGATGGAACTCGCAACTAAACCAGTGGGAATACAATTTCCGTATAGAGGATGGCGAAGATGTTAGTGGTTTTCAGACGGAAGATAATCTGAGGCCTGCATCTAACGAACGTAAGCTTAATTCTGAAGACAGTACACCAGCGAAAAAAAAATATCTTGAAGAGCCATTAAAAAAAGGCGATAGATGTTCTATTTGCTTGGACCCTTTATTAGGCCCATATAATAAGTGGGATGACGGTAAAGTCATCAATTTAGGATTAGATCGCGATGTTCAGGATGACAAAGGGAATGTTATAGGCAAAGAAAACTCTGACGAAGTTGTTATTATGTATTGTTGTGGAAATGGATTTCACAAGAGATGTATTGACACTTGGTTTTCTGAGGGACGTAGCTTGCGTAAGTGTCCAGGTTGCAACCGTGATTTAAATAAAGAGATAAACGAAGGTAAGGCCGTGTATCGTAATGCTGAAGTGGTTAAAAAAGGCAAGGAGACTGTAGAAGTAGAAACAGTGACAGAAATTAAGTTGTGTGCGTTTAAAAGATTAAAATTTTAAAACCTTTAATTTTAAACGATATACTGAAATGCCTTCCTCGCCTTTCGTTATTTTTGTTTTTTTATTTCGTTGGATTCTTATATTTGTCTCTGTCTTCGCCCAATCACGATTTGGGAGGCTTTGCAACTTTGCGTTTTCCTGAAACTTTTGCAACCAAAAATCTTTTTTTAACATAGATTCGTTCACCAATTTGGAATCTGTAAAATCCAAAAATTCGTCTGAAAATACCTGCTTCATAAAACTCTCAAGATAACGAGAAACGTCTTGAGTCATAATAGAATGTGCTTTATCCCACCACTCATCTGTCAGATGTAAGGGATACGGTAACACCCAACGACAAAATAAAAGTATCCCGTCACTATCACTTACACGCCATCGTTTATGTTGAACAGAAAATCTTAATCCAAATGTTTCTTCCGAAAATTTATCACCAGTAATTGGGAGTTTTATTTCCATGTCGCCATTAATACCTTCAACCTTAGTATCGTAATTTCGAGTAATGCTATCGTTTAATTGTGGACTTTTTTCTACATCATACTCCCTAACGCTAAATGAGTCGACAACAATAGGTCTGCGACTAACACTTTTTTTTCTATCACAAAAGGCTTTAAATCTATTCAATATTTTTTTTCGTGCATCCATGACATAAGGTTTTTTATCATATTCGGGATTATGAAAATTGTCAATTGTATTCTTAAAGTCCAAATCTACACTCATAAAAAATTTTTTTTTCCAATAACCATTCCACTTCCACGAATTATCATTAGGTCGCTGCAGAAAATCATTTTCTTTTCGTATCTCGGCTGCTGTGTATCTGCGGGGTGCTGTGTCTTCTATGTCACCTTCAAATTTTCTTTTATGATCCCACATATGATATTTCATAAAGTCGGCTTTAGCTCCATAATTTGAATTAATACGAACATTGATATCTACCGTAGATGCACTATATTCATCAATTTTTTTTTTCAAAACTACAGGTAACTTTTCAAACGGATTCCGCTTACTTGGCGGAATTCTAGATGCCATCCTGTGCACTTGCTTTATGAATAATATATACCACACAACCTTCAATTCATTCCTGACTGAAGAGAATCCTCAAACAACCAAAGACAAAACCCGAAAACAAACCTACAACGGCAGACGTCGAAAGGCAGACCTACAACGGCAGACGTCCAACGGCAAACGTCCAACGGCAGACGTCCAACGGCAGACGTGTGGGGTGGGAATGCTTAGAATATGGCGAACGATACTGCAAGTATCGAACAACCAAGCGCGCAAGCACCAAAAAAAACTTAAAAAGTTTTCTAAAGGAAATGAATGTATAAGCACACGTCTAAAATCCACTCCCAACGCGCCGACCCCCAACGCCGACCTTGAACGCTGACCCCCAACGCCGACCTCGAACGCTGACCCCCAACACCACGTCCGACGCTCTCCCCCAACGCTGACGTCGAACGCCGACCTGGTGGGCCGTGGTGGGCCGTGGTGTCGATTTCCTTAAACGTTGGTGTTTTGTGCTCTGTTAAACGTGCATGTTGAAAGTTTTTTTAAGGGTAAAATGTTGAGAGTAGAACGTTTTGAGTCGATTTTTTATGTTTTATGTAAAACTTTACATATACTCTTTTCCTATTCTTGCCTTACAAACCGTTGCTGGGGTTCACCGCGCGGGGTGGTAGGTTGTTTGCATATAGTGATGCCATATAGCGAAATTCCAGCCCCGAAGCTCATGTCCAACGTTTTGCTTCCAACGCTAACGTCCGAAGCTCGTGTCCGACGTTTTGGTTTCTGAATTTTGTTAAGGCAGCATTGCTTTTAAGAAGTAACCACCAATGAATCCAAGTAAAAATCCTGTAGCAAGTGCAAGTTTTGACTCTATATTTTCTATATGATAATGGTTGACAACGTGTTGCGGTTGCTGTGGCAAATACTGCGGCACGTCAATGCTTGCATTCTCATGTATGGGGTTGTCTTTAAATTCCATCTTGCATGTATGTTTACTGTTTCTTTATAGTGTTGCCTTTAAGTTGAGAATTAGCAGAGAAACTAATGACGTTCCAGTAGTTATTGTGTTTGTAGAATGATAGCGTTGCTGCTAGTAAATAAATGTAGAGTAGTAGAATGGTGTAATTCATAACACTTTTATTATTGTATACAATCTTTTTCACCGTACCTAAAACTTTCCGTTAGCTTTTCGCCCGTTTCAATGTCTGCACACCAGCAAAACCCAGTGCTGCCATGGCATTGGATTTGGTAGTATAGTTGTGGATTTTCTTCTTGGCAGTAGGGCACATAAGTTCCAATTCGATTATCAGCCAATCGTTCTTGTCGATGTTCGATGCAGCCCGCAGCAGCAGTTGCTATGAGTAAGTAAATGACGAGTATGTGTAAATTCATAATGTTAAATCACTTCTTGATGAGGTATATACAGTTTTCAGATTTGGTCTACTTTTTTAAAGTGTCCACCTCCCGTGTTGCCTTTGATGTTTGCTTTTGGTGAGACGATTGGTTTGACTTTCGATTTTGGTTTAAGAAGGTTTTTCATAATTTGTTTGTATGATTTTTTTTTCGGCATAAGTAATCTTAATTAATAAAATTATTAAATTTATACTCCAATTCAACCGTAAGGGGTCATTTGTGCTTCTTCCTTCAAGAAAGCGTTTTGTCCGTTACGGATCTTACCGCAACCGTTGTAGGTGTTTCCCCAGTGGCCAGTGTTTGCAATTTTGTCTGTGAATGCACCTTGCTTGTCATTGTACATGAATTGCGCGCCTTGGAAGCAGACGGTATTGAGGTACTTGAACGGGGACATGAAATGTTCTGTCGCGTCGCTGGCGTATGCGGTCAATTTCTTGAGTTCCAAGACTTCTGCGTAATACCTTGCTCCAGGATATTGAGCTTCATCAATTTCGCCTTCAGGGATATCGGTTTCTGCATAAAGCGTCGGGTGAAGTTTTCCAGTGATATCAATAGGGTTTTCAATACGTGGTGCCCGTCCGCCTTGATTGGTGCGATAAGGGATCAACATGCAGATAATACTTGCGCGGAATGCTTCGGCATGAACATCGTCCAACAGCTCTGCTTTGTCCGAGTACATTCGCGTATTTTCTCCGCCCTTGTAGCCAGCGCTGTTGTTGTGTATTTGTTAGTTTCATAGGTTATGTGATATAGTAATTAGAATAATGTACTTACCCAAATACGTTTTCGGCGATCTGGTACTGCTTTTCGTCGTGCACAATGGATTTAGAATAGCTGTGTGGTGTGGTGTGTTAGTTTTAGATGTCGTGGGGTCAAATTTTCAGGGGTGCGTGTGTACTTACAAGGTATAATGCCCAACATGCACTTTATGAATAATGTCGTCCTGTAGTGTAGTGTGTGTGTAAAGTTAGTAATTTAAAGTAATGGTGTGGTGCGTTTGTATTACTTACCGTCAATTGAAAATCATTATGTCCCATGTAGGTGTTACCTAGTTGTGCACCAGATTTACACAGAATAGCACTGCACATGTCGTACCTTTGGAACGGACGAGTGAGCATAAAGCCAAACGGAATGATAATATCATGTTCTGCCATCTTCAAAAGATTCTCCTTGGTGATCTTCGTGTTCATAAAAGCTCGACGAAGCCCCTGATCGGGTTTGTTTGTAACATCTTCTGCTGCACGAATAGAGTATTCCATACTGTCGCCCCTTCCTGCTCGGGCTTTACCTTGAACTTCAGAACGAAGTGCAGTATCAAAATCAGAGCCATCACCAGCCTTAAAGGTATCCTTACCTGACCGACTGCCTCCGAACGAACTCATATCAGCGGCAGCTTGTTGCAATTGTTGTGCAATGCTACTCAAGTTGCGAGAGCTGGTCTCTTGTGACAATTGTTGACGAAGTGCATTTAGCATATCAGGCGTAACCGTTTCCTTGTTCATTACTTTGGCTTCAATGGCTTGCTCAAGTTGTTGAGCATCATCAGCTGCCATTGGTTGAATGTAAGAACGAAGAATTTCCCTCAAGACGTGCGTGTCGTCTTGCAATTCAGGATTTTCACGTTTGAAATATTCTGCCGTGGTTGCAAAGTTGGCAATGAACTCAGCGATGCGTTTGGCGGCCTTGGTACGTTTGCCTTTTGCGGATGGATTTTGCATTTCATTCAAAGCTTGCTCTAGCAATCCACCAGCAATGAATTGCGAACGATTGGTAAGAACACGATCGGTAAAATGCTCTGCATAATGTTCGTTGGCGTTGCTAAGGTATTTTGCGTATGCCCTAGGGTCGGCTACCAATGCCTTGGCTCCTTTAACCACTTGTTTGCGAGCGTATGCAACATCTTCAGCGGTCAACAAATTCTTCCACGTTTGCGGGAACTCGGCATGGTATGCTTCTTGCAAATCTTGTGCTGATTTGGAAACAGCGTTGACAGGCATGGAATCATTATGCAAGGATGCAATCAAGACTGGATCCCAAGCATTTTCCAAGGCATCAACAACATTTGGATCTGCACTAAAGGCTTGGCTGTTTGAGTCTACACTTACTTCATTGGTTCGAGCTAAAGTCAAGTTGCTACTACCGCCTGATCCCGAACCACGTATCAAATCATCGTACCAAGTTCCTGCATTAGAGGATCCAGCTTTCTTAGCAGCACATTTAACACTTTCTACCCAATCCCTTAGGTCTGAACCTTTAAAGTGCTCCAACGGAAGATCTCCAAGAACAACACAAACTCCATCAGGCTTTGGCTTTTGTTTGAGTGCCGCTCGAGTTGATTGTGTCGTGTTGTCGAGTTTATTGTGACAGAACAGTGGATCGTTTCTCATGGCAACATCCTTAGAAGATGGCAATCCATGCTCGTAAAGAACGCCAGCGTGTGCATGATGTACAGTTCCACTGTCTTCATCAAAACGAAAGCAATTATCGATGGCATCTGCAATATGAATCTTTTCATATCTGTCAACATCCATATTATAAATCCAAATGGAACGATGATCGGTTTTGTAGCTACAGTCATCAACAGCAGGTCTGGAGTGTGGCAACATTGTGAAGTAGCTCCCGATCATTTGTTCCCTTCGAAGCAATTCGGTCGGTTGACCAGAGAAGTCCTGTAATAGAGGTTAGTATGATGGTTGCATATTTAAGAAAGTGTAAATGAACGTACCATATCAAAAGGTCTTGTTTCGTGCACTGTGCATCCTCTGAAGGTGAGTAGCTGTTGAGGAGCGGCGGCAATGTCGTTATTTTTAGCGACTGCACTGGACCGTCCAACTTCTTGGTAGGAAACTTCGGACGACGGCACCATAGAAACATAAATGCTCATCTGTCGCGTTTGTTAGTGTATGTTTAATTTTGTCAATAAAGTTATGTCTGACTTACCTTGGACGGGAAGATCCACGTATCTGGTACAACGTTTTGATACTTCATGGCGTCTTTCAATTCTGCGTCGAGAAGGTACAAACCGCGTTCTGTCTTTTGGCAGACTGCCCATCTGTTCCTTTCCAAGGACAACAAGTCTGAAACCCGACTGATGCGGCGACCGTATTGGCGTTGCCATTCTTTGTAGTGGTTCTTGCCAGCCAGTAGACTATTGTGAAGGTTAGCTGTGAGTTTTGTGATTGTGATTGTCTTGCAATACTTACGCATGAAGAACGCCAAAGAAGCACGTTTCGTGCACGGCCGAAGTGATTTCTGCGATGATGTTAGTGCATGTTGTGATTCTATATTTGATTTAGATCAACTTACGTTCAAGGTTCATCATGTAATGACGTCTTCCACGTTCGGTGGTAAAGAATCCATGTTCAACTTTTTTTATATAGGGTTAGTATTAGGGTAATTGTTTGAATTGCATGTTCGTGAACTTACTAATGAAGGCAAGGCCGCGTCGTACAAGACGATCAGAGCGCGACTCACTCTCAGCAGTGACGTAACGTGGGACACCTGTAGTGAAAAGAGGTTAGTGTTTGTTGTCGTTTGTTTCCTGCATGAAGTAATCACGTACCTTGATGAGGTTCTAGATCAGCCTGTGGAGATTATCAAGTTAGTATTTTTAAATCCAGTATTAGTGTGCACGTGAACGTACCATTGTCTTGTTGAACCTGAAGATATTCCATTCTACAGAAATTTGATCGGTCATGCGCCAAGGCATAACTCTGGAGGTGTACCAGTCATCGGTTCTTGTGATGAGAAAGTCCATGATGTCACCGAGGTGAAGGTTTTTCCCTTTGTATGCTTCGGGAAGATTGTATGCTGTTGTGGAGGTTAATAGGTGTTTTAAATGTGTTTGAGGAAAGATAACGTACTTTCATGAGCAAAGACATCTTCACTCCGAACATGTTGACCGTCTTGAACAGATACGGGTCCAAAAAAAGCTTTTAGAGTTGTTAGTGTTGAATTAAAAAAAAATACTTAAATTACAAAAAACTTACGTTCAAATGGGTTGTCAGCGTTATAGGTTTGACCATGCGCAAGTCCTGGAAGTTTACTAAGATCGTGGTTGTATGCTAATGTCATATTTTTTTGTTTCGTCGTGTGTTACTTTTACGCTTTTCCTGCTAATATAGGATCAGTTTTTTAAGCTGAATTCTATCAACACATTTCCTGCCATCCTAATTAGCATTTAAGGAGGTTTTTGCATTACTATGTAACAGCATTATTTATTTTTTTAGACAAACTCCTTAAAAATAGAATTAAGTTCATTTTTGTCATTTTTTTTTGAGGACGCCCATAAATTTTTTTTGTAGAAAAATAGATAGTTTGATTTTTAAGGAGTTTATAAAAAAATATTAGCATGGATATATCATTAATATAAAAGTTCCTTAAATTTTAAAATAGCGTGGGTGTAGCATTGTGTCAGAATGCAGGACAGGACCAATGTCCAAGGTGAGCTCTTAAGCAGTCTAAGCAGTAATGTGTCGGTCGTTCGTTGAGTCTGTAATGGTAGGATACGAATCTTTTTCTTTTGTTGGAAGTGGGATCCCATTGTAAGCAATCACCACATTCGTGGCAGAATTTATAGGGTCTTGTTCGTAGGTAAGAGAATATGAGTTTACGTAAATCTTGAATTTCAAAGACAGACATGTTTCAATATATTTATATATTACTTTAGTAGTACCCTGATCTTTTTCGTTCTGAGAGCGACTTGTGTAGTCTTGCCATTGCGCCAAGTCCATCACCACGTGCGGCGTTGTATGCTTTAAGCAAATCGCTGTTCATGCCTCCAACTTTTCTAGCGACTGGTTTTCTACGTTGAAGAGGTGCACGATGGTTTGCGGCTGCTGAATAAGGATTAATTTTTTGTGCAACAACGTTTGCTGCTTTTTGCACTGGTTCTTGGGTTGCTCTTTTTTTGGAAGCAACTTCAACTTGTTGTACAACGGGAGTAGCGGTGTTCATGTTCAAAGATTTGGATTGGATCAATTGTTGAAATTTCAATTCCAATTCTTTGTCCTTTAAGGTAGCTTGTGCTTTCCTTAATGCAAGGTTGTTTTCTGCATATTTTTTGGATGCTTTGCTAACGATTTCCATGACACGGCCCATGCCTTCTGGGTTAGCTGCAATCATGGGTTCGACAGTTTGTTGCAAGCCTTCTTGATCGCCAACAAGTTCTTTTACATGTTCAAGAAACGTGGACATCAATGCACGTCCTTTCGCGGCATCCTCTTGTTGTTTCTTTGCCTTTTCCGCTTCCAAGATAGTGTTGTGTTCTTTCAACTGATTTTCCAATTCTTTAATACGGTTTTGTTGCGTTTGTTCTTTCTCCATCAATTTCGCAAGTTCATCGTAAACCTTTTCCGAAAGTTCCTGTCCGACAGGTGCTTCGGTGGGTTCAGGTGCAGTGGTTTCCTGCTGGGTTTCTGTTTGTGCTGGTGCTGCTTCAGTTACGGATGCCATTTCTTGTTTTGCTTGTGCTTTGCTTGATGCAAGTTGTGAAACTAATTTATAGTTTAAATTATTTGTTGCTGGTTTTTGGTTCGATGTCCACGTGATGTTACAATTCGGTCTGCGTGGATCTGTAGTCAGCGAGACTTCAATACCCTTTTTTTCCGTTTTTCCGTCTGGATATTCTCTATGTACATGTTGCAATGACAAGCCTGTGTAGTACGGCCGTTCCGTGCCTGTCTTCATCAGTGCATATTTGGCAAACGTCGCAGGGATGCTGGATTGGTCTATTTTACCGAATACCCAATGTTCGTTGTTCTTGTTCCACGAATGTTGTATGGTTCCAACCTCGAGTCCATCTTCATGTTCGAGTCGTATTGGCAATCCTTTCAGGTCGAGTTTATCACGTTCTTCTTGATTGAATCGAAACGACTTTGCATTGTCGGACGCCAACTCCCTGACGTTTAAGACTTTGCCTGTGAAGTATACATTTTTATTCTTCAGCATGTGTCCGTTGGTTGATTGGATATGCCCCCCATTTACTATATACGCCCTTATAATTCTCTTTATCGTAAACGCCATAGAGGTAGTTTACCCGCGATTTGATGTAGTAGCTGATCGCGAAGGCAAAACCAAAAATCAAAATCGCGATGCGAACAATGTACAAAAGTATGCCAAAGATCATGTTTTCTTGCACGTGCTGTTGTTGGTATATATAAAAACGGCATATGTAGTCAAAATGGCGTCTCCTGTTCAAATTTTAAGAAAGCAAGTGGAGGCAGCGTACAAGACAAGTTTCGAGCAGCGGTTGATTGAGGAAATCGAGAAGGGCAGTCAAGAGTCGGTAAAATGGTTGTGCATTTTACACCGTGAACTTATAATTCGATTGTGTTCATACGTTAAGAATCGATCTGATATTCAAGACGAGATTGCTGAGAACTGCGATCCGATCATCTTTAAGCAAATGTTGGAAAACAAGGTATATGGTTTGAACGAGTTGGCATTGTTTGGTGATTACGTCTACGGGTGGTTGATGAAGTTCTGTGCGCCTGTCCGCGACGAGACTTTAAAAGAGTATTTGGATAATTTTAAGCAAGCTTGTGGGGATTGTTCAACTGGCAAACGCAAATTCTCTGAAATTATATGCGAATTCATTATGCAGTTTCATGCTGCCATGGATGCCGTTGACGAAGATTTTAAGAGTGAGCAAACAAATCAGTTTGTAAATTTTGTAAAAGATTTAAAGAAGTAATTATTTTTTTTTTCGTTTTAGCGATTTTCCTGTCCTGTAAGATTGTTTGGTTGATTTTTGGCAGATCGCGTACGTCTTACCAGTATTCCCATACTTTTTCTTCAGTTTGTCTACGCAACGTTTTACTCGTGTATTCTTAGGCATCTTGAACATAGAAATTCATCCATAATATAGGTTGTATATAAAATCATGTCTGTATCAGACAGTATTATGTTTGGTGTTTGCCTGTGGTACAAGGTGTTTACAAATAGCAACTTGCAAGTGTTGATCGATCGACTACGGAATACATTCCAGAGTTTACCCTTACAAGCGCATATAACAGTGAAAGCAAACTCGTTCAATATTGACGATGACTACGGTTATTTCAATTCAATTCCAAAGCCATATTTTGTTTTTGGTCC
>MDTC01052723.1_pt1 | contig 16177 bp, 9 predicted proteins | sample 811181 | NCBI WGS metagenome assembly MDTC01 (sample SAMN05326644, study PRJNA326480) | marine metagenome | isolation source: seawater | place: Pacific Ocean: North | collected 2011
CGCACTGCTCGGGACAGATACCGCGGTAAAGCAGACTGGAGTGCCATAATCCAATCAAAAAACACCTTACAAATTCCTATTATTGGCTCTGGAGATATTTGCTCTGTTCAATCATGGCAAGATAAAGTATCAGCAGGAATTTCTCGCATCATGATAGGTCGTGGTGCAATACGTAACCCATGGATTTTCGAAGAAATTCGCCAAGGCAGCCCCCAAAGCATCAGTCTAAAAGCTCTGCTAACAGCACTGACGTGCTACGCATTACTAAACAAACTTCAAACACACGATCAAAACAAGCTTTTCGAATTCATTGCTGAAGGTGGTACAGAAAAACCCGTAGGTACCTGTATTGAAAAATGGACTCCGGTCTATGAAAAACTGTCTAGACTTGTCGCAGGTGAGGTAATTCCTATTCAGAACCATTCATCAGATAGGCTTCTCATGGGAAGAACCAAAATGATTTGGAACTACCTCAGGACTAGCCTACCACCAAATTTCTTTCACCCACCAGTTATGCGTTCGAAAACCCACACTGAATTCATAAACTTTATTGAATACCTTGGCCAAAAAAATAGTAGCCAAAGCAATGGAAAAAAAATCGCTCTTCGTTGGTCTCAGGAAAACGATTCTATATTTCAACGATAAAAAATTATAACCGACCCGATCTTTCGTAACCCCTAATATAAAAGAAGATCTCACAGTTTTTGCTAGAAAATATAAGTCCGATTTAGCTAAGGATCTTTAGATCATCGGTACACAACCGATAGAGGCGAGTGGACTTTAATTTATGACGGACAAGACGTGGCTGGAGCCAATGAGATCCTAAAAGAGGGAACCGTGCTATTTCATGAAGGCGATGCTTCTGATGGAATGTATATCGTCCGCAAAGGTGAAGTCCAAGTATACCTCGAGAAAGGTGGCCAAGAAATAAAACTTGCAACTGTAACCTCTGGTGCCATGATCGGAGAAATGGCCCTATTTGATAAAAAGCCACGCTCGGCAGCTGCAAAGGCTATAACAGAAACAGAAGTTACCAAAATATCCAACGATGACTTTAAAAAGATCCTAAAACAAATCCCAAAATGGTTCGTAGCGTTAATGATAACCCTATCATCCAGACTTCGCGAAACCAACGAACGTTTGCAGGCAATTGAAACAAAAACTAATGGAAAAGGCAGCCCACTAGATAATACGAGTAAAGTTGTAGGTATCCTTTCACTACTCTGGCATAAGGAAGGTCGCAAAGAAGGTAAATCATGGGTACTAGAGCGCAGTATTGCCGAAATAGAGGTAGAAAAAATACTAAGCGATCCAACTACCGTTCGAAAAATTATCGATGCCCTAGCGAAGTCTCAAATTATAATGGCTAAAACTAACAGCTTTAAAAAACAAGTATTGGTAATACCAAATAAAGGAGTTCTTGAAAAGTTATTAGACTTTTTAAAGGAATTCTCCCAAAATAATCCAGGTGAAAAACAACTCCCCGAAGCTAGCATGTATATATTAGAAATTATAGGTAGGTCAGCTAAAGAATTCGCCTATGAAAACGTCACTATTTCAATGGAAGACATTGCTAAAGAAGGTGAGTCTGCGGGGCATAATACAACTACCTGGAAAAATAGCCTAACAGCTATGAAGAACCTAGGACATACTTGTAAAATTGTTAAAGTCTCCAACGGCGTTGGCTTTAGAGTAGATAAAAAATCATTTCCAGAGTTCCTGCAATACTGCCGCGTCTTGGCTGTATTAGCCAAAGAGGGAGCATCATAGGTGCCCTAAAAAGTCGAACATAATACCCGGGTCTGACGACTTAATACCTTCATAGGACTTATGCAGTACAACTAACGCCGTAAATTGAAGCGCTGCCACGGACCTCTTACCCACAAAGTTAGCTCCCATGGGGATGAATAAGCCGACCCCCCCATCTTCGTAATACCTTTTTTCATTTTTTTTACCTTCCCCGTAGTCAAGAAAGATTCGCCAACGCGACTGCCGTGGCAGTAGTAATAAACGCTGACTAAATCCTAATTTGGCGGGCCATAATATATCTATACCTAATGTACTTAGGCTATCGACAGCTTCTAACCTAGGCTGGTCAATTCTAAGCCGAGCCTCCCTCTGACTCTGCGGTTGAAACCGAATACTCTCCGGTATGTTACCCAAAAAAGATAGGCTGCCATGAAAAACTCGGAGACCAACTTCTCCCCCCCAGCCACTGCAGCCGCCTTTTCCGATCAGAAAGTTCCTTGTATAGGAAAAATCTTGTGTAACCTGCAATGGAGTTTTTTCTAGGTCAGATTTCACTTGATAATAGCAAGAGCCGATTTTTAAAGGCTCAATCTTCAAGCGTAATGCCACAGCTTGGTGTAGGGTTTCATCCTGCCCCAAAGTCTGCCTCGACCGCAACCTAAAGCCAATTTCAATACTTGGATCATTAAGCAAAAATTGAGTTCTATAAAGACCAGCTTCAAGGAGTCGTTCCCCTTTTAGACTACTACCGTAGTTCTGACCTAAACTGATAATCGAGTAAAGTCCATATTTCGGTATATCGGTAACAAAGTAGCTCTGGAAACCAAAGCGTTCTTCTTCTGGAACATAAGAAATAATATTAGAAAAGCCAGAATTTAGGTAACGCAGTAGTTGGCTACCGAACAATATAGAAAATGGTTCTCCAGGAAGCTTAGCAAAAAATGGCAACCACAAAATCGTATATGCATCATCCTGCAAAGTTCTAGCATTGCCAGGAAATATACTAAATTTGGCTCCATAATTATGATTATTAAAGCGATTAGAATCAAAGACTTCTCTACCTGAATTGACCTCAACGTTTGCCACAGGCTGATCCATTTCAAGTTCCGCGACGAGAATATCTCCTAGAGGTTTTGCCTGCTTCCTATGCAACTTGCCGGTAATATCGCGAATAGTCACATCTACAGGCAGATGGTAACTCTGATTCTGACCAACAATAACTTTAACCTTACGAACGCCAGTCAGCGACGATCCTTCTTCTATTACGTCCTTCAAAAAATAGTCTGGCCAAGAGCCCTGACTCCACCAACTCAACAAAAGCTCAACAACATCATTTCCGTTTTCAGACTTAAATGGAAAGCTTTTTAAAAAAGATATAAAGGTTTCAGGCTTAACAGTTCGAAAAGAATATTTATGTGTAAAACTAACAATCATGCGCACGAACTCATTCGGACCAAGGTACCAGAAAAGATACCTCAGAGCTAAAGAGTGGCGAACATAGCCGAGATCGTGTTGGTGTTCTATAGGTAAAAGAGTAGCACCTTCCTTACTTGTTAAGGCATTATCTGGTCTCAAAATGCTCAAAATGCGAGCCATAGCATCTTGGGCCTGAGAGTAGGAAAAATCAAATAATGGTAATCCGTTAACTTCTTCAGCAAACAAATTATTTGCCTCAGGGTGGTAACGAAGCAGAACATAAGCAGCGAAATCACCGAAACCTCTAAAAAACCAAAAATCTTTGATATCTTGAACTGCCATCGCCGTGCCAAACCATTGCAGACCAAGAAACCCCGCCAGCTGCCAAGTGGCCCAGTTAATACGGCCATTTCCTTTGGATTTTGCGTCACGGTACTTTTCTCTATTTAAAGTGACAATTCCAGGAGTCAAAGACTTCTCAAGATCTTCAGTCTCCACTAGCAGCATGCGCTTGTATGGGAAAGGGCCAAATAGTTTCATAGCCCGACTCATAAAAGGCTGCAAATAGCCAATGAGGCCCACAAAGTTTTCACTACTGTAAACCACCTGAATTTCAACACCACCAACGTCGACCAACTGTGATCGTTGATCTCTACCCAGAAAAAATGAAAACTTACTGCCTAAAAAGCGACTTCTAATCTGACCTTCGGTTGTACCGATGTTCTCACCTGCGTGATATACGGCCCAGCCATCGGGGACAACAATCTCCGCATGGATATCAATAAACATTTTGGCCGCAACCAAATTGCTCCGTTCTTCGGGAAGAGAACAAGAGCTGAGAAGCTGAGGGTAAGAGTCATTGAAGTACCAAAGATCAACTCCTCCCTCATCCCATCGCGGTAGTAATATCTCGAATGGGACTTTTGACACCTCAGGGGCCAACTCAAATAAGTACGGAGTGATGTAACGTCCTTTTGCTTGTACCTCCAATTTTCCAGAGACTCTTTTCATACGGGCCCGTTTCACAACCGAGGGACTTAGGCCTGTGGTAGGATCAAAATCATAACCAGGATCATTCAGCGGCAGATAAATGCAGCGAGATATCAAGTCATCCACGCCCCGGCTAGACGGAAGAGTCAGCACGCCAGAGCCCCTGCCATCAGCTCCAGCAGACTTGAGGTCAAAAGATAATCGGTAAACATCCGCATCCTCAGAGTAGGCGGAATGACACCACAAAAATGCTAGGAACACCCATAGTAATTTCTTCAACCTCAAAAACTCCGGGTGATTGAGCCTGGTAAATAAAAAATTATACCAAATAAGTTAATGTTTGTAGCTGGTCGCAACTCAAAAAAACCCTTTTTATATATTAATTTCGGCTACTTAATTAATTTGATGACCTTTTTTTTCCAATATTCGTTTTGATTGACAAATAGACAGATTTGTTTAAGAATTGCACACTTTTTGGGATGCACAACAACCAGCGAGACCTAAGTAATGAAGGCACAAGTAGAAGAAATCAACTCTGTTCAAAAGCGCATAAAAATTGAGTGCGGAAAAGACGATGTAAACCTAGTATTTGACAATGTATATAAAAACGTAAGAAAAAAAGCAAAAATACAAGGTTTCAGAACGGGCAAAGCACCTCTAGGCATGATCAGGAAACTCTATGGCGCATCAGTCGCAAGCGAAGTTGCTGATAAATTAATAAGACAATACCTCTTTGAAGCAATGGAAAGCGAGTCAATCCAACCGATCTCAGCTCCAGTTTTAGAGACGTCTACTCTGCCAGAACAAGATAAAGAGTACTCATTTAGCGCAGTCATCGACCTTATGCCCAATGTAACGGTAGAGGGCTATAAAGGGCTAGAGCTAAGCTATACGGCAGCAAAACTCGGAGAAGATTCGGTAAATGAAGAATTGACAGCCCTGCGCTCTCAGCAGGCAAAAACCCAGCCGACTGAAGAAGGAGCCTCAGCGAAAGAAGGCATGCTGGTAACTTTTGATCAGGCGGCTACAATTGATGGTAAAGAGATCAAAGAAATGCAGGCTCAAGAAATCAAAGCCGAAATTGGAAAACAACAGTTATTCCCGGCTCTAGAGGAAGCCCTGGTAGGGATGAAGGTGGGAGAGGAAAAAGAAGCAAAATTTACTCTTCCTGACAACTACAACGACAAGGACATAGCCGGTAAGGAGGCTTCCGTGAACCTAGTTCTAAAAGCCCTGCACACACCGATTCTTCCAGAACTAGATGACGAATTCGCTAAAGATTTGGGCCTAGAAAGCCTTGATGAGCTAAAAACCAAAGTTGCTGAGCGATTAGAACAGCAAGCCGAAGGCTTCAAGAGAAACCAACTCGAATCTCAGATATTTACTGCGCTAGACAAAGCAAATCAATTTGAAGTACCTCCCGTCATTGTTGACCAGGTCATAGATAGCATGATAGCCGAATCAGCGGGTGACAAAGCAGATGAAAAGCAGGTAGCTGAGCTAAAATCGGAAAAAGCTACCCGAGACCGTTTTCGCGAAGACGCTAAAGCCCGCTCCCGCAATACACTTATGCTCCATGAAATTATAAAAAATGAAAAGCTTGAGGTTACCGACGAAGACCTAGAAGAAAGCATCAAAAGCATGTTTGCCGGCTCAGGCCAAGAAATTGACAGCTCAATTCTTCAAAGCTTGAAGAAAAGCATGAATCAGCAGCAGCGAGAAAACCTGCTTTTTAAGAAAGCAGTTGACTTTGTAATAACCAACTCAACCATAACCGAGAAGCCTGAGTAGTTTGCTTCACTTAATCTGGCGTCATTCAGGGCGCCAGAGAAAACCAAATCAATTTAATAACACCTCTATTCTAAAGTTTTTCCGCTATAACCCGACCAACCAAGTAGTAGTCGCTTGTCAATCCAAGCGATGTAGCATAGATTTATGGTTTATGCTGCCCTGAAAAAACCCGGGCGTTATGCAAATCGCCGGAGCTCTGCGGAAGGAAATACAGATGCCACTTGTACCAGTAGTAGTCGAACAAACAAACAGAGGTGAGAGATCGTGGGATATTTATTCGCGTCTTCTCAACGAGAGAATCGTCATGCTCGGATCTCCAGTAATGGATGAGGTTGCAAATATACTTGTTGCACAGCTCCTATACCTGGAAAGCGTTGACCCAGAAAAAGATATTCACCTCTACATAAACTCCCCAGGAGGATCAGTAACTGCTGGTATGGCGATTTATGATTGCATGCAGCTAATCCGACCAGATGTTCGAACTTACTGTATCGGCCAAGCCTGCAGCATGGGTGCCTGGCTGCTAGCATCTGGAGCCAAAGGTAAAAGGGCTTCCCTGCCGAATGCAAGAGTCATGATCCACCAGCCATCAGGAGGAGCAGGTGGCCAAGCAACCGATATAGCACTGCAGGCACAGGAAATATTGAAGCTCAAAACGCGAATGTCTGAAATACTCGCATTTCATACTGGCCAATCTGTAGAACAAGTCCAAACAGACATCGATCGCGACAAGTTCATGTCAGCCCAAGAAGCCTGTGAATACGGTGTAGTTGATGAGGTTTTGGAACTAAATAGTTCAAAAGAAGAAGAAGCAGAAGGCGAAAGCTGATGAATAGACCACTAACACTCAAACAAAAGGGAGTTTATAATGACTAGTAAAGACAGTGGTCTACACTGCAGCTTTTGCGGAAAAAGCCAGAAAGAAGTCAAAAAGCTAATCGCCGGTCCAAACGTCTACATATGCGACGAGTGTATTCAGTTATGTAATGACATCATTGCTGAAGAGGTAGAAAAAGAAGACCTTCTAAACTCTACAGGGAAAATACCAAATCCAAAGGACATTACCAGAATTCTGGACGACTATATTATAGGGCAAGCGCGGGCTAAAAAAACCTTGGCTGTTGCCGTCCACAACCATTATAAGCGGATCGATGCAAAGACAGCAGCTGATGAGGTGGAGCTTTCCAAATCTAATATACTTTTGATCGGCCCTACCGGAAGTGGTAAAACTCTTCTCGCCCAAACTATGGCAAGAATTCTTAATGTTCCGTTCACCATCTCAGATGCAACAAATTTAACAGAAGCCGGATACGTCGGGGAAGATGTTGAAAACATTATTTTGAACCTACTGCAAAACGCAGATTACGATGTAGAGCTAGCCCAGCGGGGTATCGGCTACATCGATGAAATTGATAAGATCGCTCGGAAGGGAGATAATCCCTCTATCACAAGAGACGTCTCTGGAGAAGGCGTGCAGCAGGCTCTACTCAAGATAATTGAAGGCACAATAGCTAATGTCCCGCCGAGGGGTGGCCGCAAGCACCCCCAGCAGGAGTTTTTGCAAGTTGACACCACCAATGTACTATTTATCTGCGGTGGTGCTTTTGCAGGACTCGAGGATATTATTTCTCAAAGAGTAGAAACAACTTCACTTGGCTTTGGAGCTGAAATTAGAAGTAAAAAAGAAAAGGATGTGAATGACCTTTTCGCTAAAGTGACAACCACTGACTTATCTCGATTTGGTTTAATACCTGAATTCATTGGCCGACTTCCAGTAATTTGCACGCTGGCACAACTAACCGAAGACGCAATGATTCAGATTCTTACAAAACCCAAAAATGCTATCGTTAAGCAATTCCAGAAACTATTTGAATTTGAAAAAGTAGTTTTGAAATTCACCGACGGAGCCCTCAGAGCAATTGTCCAAGAAGCCATAAACAGAAAAACTGGAGCTCGAGGCCTCAGAGCCATTCTGGAAGAGTCCATGCTAGATATCATGTATGAACTCCCAAGTGAAGAAACCATCAAAGAATGCGTTATTACAGAGGAAGTCATAGTTGATGCCTCGGATCCGATCTTTGTTTATAGGACGAACGAGGAGCTAGAAGCGTTAAAAGCCGAAAACGACGAGACTAAGAAGCGAGACTTCGGAACTGGCCCGTCAAACTAACAGGATTTTTCTAAATAAGGGGTGACCTGCCCCTTTGAGTTGCGATACAATATTATATGAAATCAGCACATCTATAAGGCGGCTTTGACTAACCGCTGGTTAACGCAAGACACAGTTACTTAACTTGTTTTTGTTTGATGCTGGTAATTGTTTGTACTCATCACTGGGAGGCCTCTTTTATGGCGGATGATCCAAAGGAACAACAAGCTGCACCTTCGACCTTACAGGTCCCTTTGCTTCCTCTCAGAGATATTTTAGTATTTCCATCTACAGTGGTACCGCTATTTGTTGGACGAGAAAAGTCCATCAAGGCGCTCGAACAGGCCATGTCTAGCAGCAAGGAAATTCTTCTTACGGCCCAAATAAAAGCCAAGACGAATGAACCAACTCCTGAAGATATCTATAATGTCGGTACAATCTCCACAATCCTTCAGCTCTTGCGCCTGCCCGATGGAACTGTAAAAGTGCTAGTGGAGGGGCAAAGACGGGCTAAGATAACCGAATACTTGCAAACAGAAGATTTTTTCTTCGTTTCAACTGAAGTACTCGAAGAGGAAAAGGCTGCATCGGTAGAGAACGAAGCACTGGTCAGAACAGTAAAGATAGCTTTTGATAATTACGTTCGCCTGAACAAAAGAATACCTCCTGAAATGCTTTTGTCTATTGCATCAATTGACGAAGAATCTAAATTAGCCGATACCCTTGTCGCACACCTCAACAACCTAAAGCTACAGGATAAACAACGGCTACTAGAAGAAACAAAACCCTCGAAAAGGCTAGAGGATCTCTACGGATATATTCAATCCGAAATCGAAATCATGCGGGTAGAAAAGAAAATTCGTGCCCGAGTTAAACGGCAGATGGAAAAAACTCAGAAGGAATACTATTTAAATGAACAAATGCAGGCCATACAAAAAGAGTTAGGAGATAGGGATGATGGCCGAACAGAGCTACTGGAAATTGAAAGTCAGATTAAAGAAAAAAAATTGAGCCCCGAAGCCTCTGAGAAACTGACAAAAGAAGTTCGCAAATTAAAGTTAATGTCGCCAATGTCAGCTGAAGCTACAGTTGTTCGAAACTATATAGATACGGTCCTATCTCTACCCTGGGGAGAGTTTAAAAGCGAGATCCGTGATATTAACTATGCGATCGACGTTCTTGATAAAGATCACTACGGGCTGCAAAAAATTAAGGAACGAATCCTAGAATATCTTTCTGTGCGGACACTAGTAAATAATATCAAAGGACCAATACTCTGCCTTGTAGGGCCTCCCGGTGTAGGTAAAACCTCACTAGCTAGAAGCGTTGCCACTTCTACAGGAAGAGACTTTGTTCGGATTTCTCTTGGCGGTGTCCGTGACGAGGCCGAAATTCGTGGTCATAGAAGAACCTACATCGGCTCAATGCCTGGAAAAATAATTCTCTCTATAAAAAAGGCTGGGACTTCCAATCCAGTTATACTTTTAGATGAAGTTGACAAATTATCGCAAGACTTTCGAGGTGACCCGGCATCAGCTCTTCTAGAGGTGCTAGACCCAGAACAAAACTCTACATTCAGTGACCACTACCTTGATCTGGATTATGATTTATCAAAAGTATTATTTATTGCAACAGCAAATACAATGGACACCATACCACGACCGCTTCTTGATCGTATGGAACTAATAACTCTGACCGGCTATACTGAAGACGAGAAAGTTTCTATTGCCACGCAGTATCTCGTTCCTAAACAATTTAAAGAAAATGGACTGAAGGACCAAAGTGTAAAGTTCAACCCAAAAGCTGTGCGAGAGCTCGTTCGCTACTATACCAGGGAAGCCGGGGTTAGAGGCTTGGAAAGAGAGGTTGCCAGCGTTCTAAGAAAACTAGCAAAAAAACATATCGAGAAATTCTTCAAGACTAATCCAGAGGTACGGCAAGAGCCCAAGCAAAGTGAAATTATTGAAATTCCGAATGGTTATATCGCAGAAAATGTAACCGATAAATCTATTCAAAAATACTTAGGGCCAAGAAAGTATAGAATCGGCCTACAAGGTCGCAATCATGAAGTTGGCCTTTGTACAGGCCTCGCCTGGACACAAGTTGGGGGTGATATCCTAATATCCGAGGTCGCCGTGTTACCTGGAAAAGGTAAACTAACACTTACAGGAAAACTGGGTGAAGTAATGCAGGAGTCTGCCCAAGCTGCCCTCAGTTATGTCCGGTCAAGGTCAAGCTTTCTGGGTATCAAAGACGATTTCTACGAGAAAGTAGATATTCATATCCATGTTCCCGAAGGCGGAATTCCGAAGGATGGACCAAGCGCTGGCATCTGCATGGCAACAGCCCTTACTAGCTCGCTAACAAACAGGCCTGTAAGCAAAGATGTTGCAATGACCGGAGAAATAACATTGCGTGGACGAGTACTTCCCATAGGGGGCCTGAAAGAGAAAATACTAGCTGCACACCGCGGCGGTATCAAAAAAATACTCATCCCAACCGAGAACGAAAAAGACCTAAGAGACATACCAAAGAATATTATGAAGTATATTACTGTAATACCTTGTGAACATATGGATAAAGTTCTGATTCATGCGCTAGTCTGGCAAAAACCCGAGGACGAGTCCAAGGAACAAGACCAGCTCTTCGAAAGGTTAAGGAAAATCACTGAATCAGAGCATAGCGAATTAGAGTTTGCCCACTAAAAACCAAATCTCCTTAAATTTATGCACCTAGCCATAACCTATGGCTAGGGCTTTTTATATACAAGGCATAATTAACCTAGACAAAATTTCCTGCTACTCCATTCCAATAAAATTTAACCGTACCGAAACCACCCATAGGTTGAAATACCTATTTGGATCCTTTATGCCGAAAGATAAAAAATTAGAATCAAGTTTGAGATTCCTTGAGGACCTTAAGAATCGCTGGATGGCGACTGTTGATGCCATCCCAGATCCTCTTATGATAATCGATCGAAACTATAATATCATCAAGGGTAATAAAGCTTTGGCTCAATTAGAAGGCACTGAAGTAAAATCTCTGCAGAAAAAAAAGTGCTATCAAGCATTTGCTGGAAGAAATTCTCCATGTCCAGGCTGCCTGGTTCAAGAAGCATTTAATAATACAACTCGATCAGAATTTGAGCTAGATGGTATTCGAAAAAATAAGTTTCATGAAGTTACCGCACAACCCATTACTACCGGCTACGAGTCGGTTGAGAGTGTTGTTACAATTTATAGAGACCGAACCGAGGCCAAGCACCTAAGAAGCCAACTAATTCAAAAGGAAAAATTAGCATCTATCGGCCTGCTCGCCGGAGGCATTGCTCATGAGCTAAATAATCCACTAGGTGGCATTATGATCTTTTCTCAAATGTTACTTCGAGAAATGCCAAAAGATAATAAATATCGTGAGGATGTAGTTGAAATTGAGGCTGCGGCCCAACGCTGCAAGGAAATTGTATCTAGTCTCCTCGATTTTGCCAGAGCTCAACCCACTCAGGTTCAAAGTCTAGAAATCGTCGATATTCCAGAAGCAATGAAAGCGGCGCTAAAATTTGCCATGGTTGGATATATTGGCGGACATATTGAAACGCATTTTGACTGGCAAGCTGAGGATGCTTTTGCAAGAGGCTCAAGAAATAAAGTTATCCAATTGTTTCTGAATCTTATTCAAAATGCTATTCAGGCGATGCCAAAAGAAGGAACCTTAACACTTAAATCACGAAACAGTCGTAGAAAAAATCAAGTTATTTATGAAGTACAAGATACTGGAATAGGAATCCCAAAATCACGGTTAAATAACATTTTTGACCCTTTCTATACAAGCAAAGCAAAAGGTGATGGAACCGGCTTAGGCCTTTCAATATGCCATGGCATAGCAGAAGAAATGCAAGGAGAAATTACAGTTAGTAGCAAGACGGGAAAAGGGTCGACATTTAAAATCACTCTTCCCAGAAGTGTAGATGCAAAAAAAACTTCCGCATAGGAGAATAAAGCTGCAAGGTTCAACGATAGATGGAAACTCCAAAATTAAGCTCTTCAGCGCAATTTACATTGTCGCCTACTTACTATTGTTAACAAATATTATTCCTCAGATTCCTGCCTTTTTGAGCATAATCGGAATCATCATTTTAGGTGCATTTCCGATAATTTTTGGTATTTTTGGCATCTCAGCAACTCAGCTTACTGCCACAGAAGACAATACCTCTATCAACCTCACCATAAATATAGTTACAATCCTAGCAGGTCTCAACCAGTTGTTAGTATTCTTCAGTTTTGTACCAGGCCATGCCCAAACATTACTTACAATATTTATCAATAGCCTACTTATGGTGGCAGCCACACTATTTATGATCAGGTTTACACGCCTAAAAATAGAAGTAAGAAGTGTTATATTATATGGGTGTATTTTCTGTGGAATGAATACTGCTCTGATTCTAATCTACCCAAAGTCTGTAAGTCCAAATGAAATGCGTTTCTTTGCCTCAGTATTTAGGCATCTATTTATTTTTATGTTACCAATTATTTTAGTATTATTCAGCATCCAGCGATATTTTCGATTTACAGATAAATGGTCAGCACCAATCATTACCCAAGCACAGATCATCCTCCAAAATCGAGAATACCTACTGCTATTTCTTACCAACCCAATAGCTAACCTTACAATTCTAATATTGGCAGTATGGTTTCCAAGTCCCATCCCAACAGAAACCCTTAGTTTTCAATTTCTACCCATGATAATAATATCAATGGCAACGATAGCAAAGGCAAAGGATCTCCTAAAAAGCCATGAGCAATTGAGTGTCCTAACTGCACCAACTGCAAACAAATTTTACCATAGACACAAAAGAAACGAAAAGTACTGGGCTAAGACAATTGGTAGCAGGACTGCTACATTCCAAATAAACCACGACACTTCAAATATATCTGCAAAATATCTTACTGCAACCTTAGCTGATTTAAGAGAAAATGAAATTAAAAAATTCATGAATCGAATTCTTTCTTCAAAGATCCTACAACTAAGATCTCACTCTAACCAAATATACGGGGTTATTGACCAAGAGCTATCCGCCAGGAGATGCATCGAAACACTCATACTATTCAGCACTATATATCTTGACGCCATCCCACTAGTTGACCGTCGACTAAAAAGGCTTATTTCAATCATGCCTATCATTGATCCTGACCTAACAAAGGTCCTAAAAAATAAGGACATCAATCAGTATCAACAAGAGGTAGAGTGGTCATTCCGCGCCGATTACATCTGGGTGGATCACCAGATGATAATCCGACCAGACTCACCATACTACGGAGTCTCCTTGAATCGCGAAAGCAGCGAAATTCAATATCAAATAATGACCAACCTAAGGCTACAAAAAAATATCACAAGAAATATTATTTTAGGTAAAGATTTCCTGAACAGACTAAAAATAGAAGCTCCACACTTACTCTCTTCTGTAAATTCAGTTCAACTAACCCTAGATAATCGTGATATCAATATTTTTATGATTAGTTTCGACACTCTTATACCAATACTACAAAAATACTATGGTTTGGATAAAAAACGCGCAGAAATTGCTGATTTCGATATCGGCATCGATGCAAAACAGATCTATAATATGATGAAGCTGAAACTAGAAAAAACGCAGTCCTTTGATGATATAGCCAGTTCCGTTGAAGCTATAAGCTCCTATAAATGGCAAGGCTATAAAGAAAGAGATATAGCACTATCCATGATTACTAAACTATATTCGGCTCATCTGTCTCTAAAGACAAACATAGAGGAGGAGCACAAGTATGATAGCTCTTTTAAAAAAGCCATCAAAATAATCGGTTATCCAAGCCAAATCCTCCATGACGCCCACATAAAGAAACGGCAAGTAAGAACCGTGTCTGAACTATGCCACATTTTGTCAAAACCTGAGCAGCCGCTCTGGCATGAATCATGGATTGCAGCAGCAAACTTCAACACTGAAGAGATCGCCAATATAGACTTAGAATCTATCATTAGCGCAGCAATTATTGGACTAGAATCAAAGAAGGTCGCGAAGGCCGACACCCAGATCAAAACAGCTATCCTAGATACATTGATAAATATGGCCTCAAAATCTCAAGGTGAGAACCTAGAAAGAACAAACCTACTACTAAATAGCGTAACCAACTTCATACTGAATTTAAACCCAAATCCGGATGAAATTATTTTTCTACTCGATGGGCTTCAATACCTTGAAAGAGACCTTGATATTTACCTTAAATTTGATGAAAAAACCTTACAAAAACTCACAATAATCGTTGAAGACTTTAAACTAATGGGTAACAACAGCGATCCGTATAACATAAAAGTGCGATGGCATAAAGCCATCGGCAAAGCTTCATAGATTTATATTCTTAGTAGACCAAAAAGATGTAGTCGGTATATTATATTGCTTAGCTAAATCTTGATGAACCTTCCCTAAACCTTTGAGAGAGATAGCAATTTCACCGCCACCGTCACCAAACTCCAACTTAATAAGTTCTTCACCCAAAGAATCAGCCTTATTTATTATGGACTTCAACTGCTCTAAAGAGTCGACAGGAGACCCATTTATCTTCTTCAAAGTCATATGACTCATCCACTCATAACCCTTATTAAAAATATGCGGTAATATCCTATTTAAGACAATAACTCTGCGGCCATCATCGCTAACAGGATTTTTATACTTCCAGAGAAATACCATCTCATCAGGTGCATCTTTTAACCAATTCCCCCCCCAAGATTGAAGATAACCTAGATCAAGATTCTGAAATATCAAACCACCGAAGATGAGGTGAGGGATACTATCTGAAAATGATTGACTCGGTATAAGTCGCGCTTGACTATCAAATGGTTTACCTTTTGCGGATAAAGATAACTGCTTACCATTTCGAAAAACTTTTAAATCAATAGTATCACCAGCACGATAATCGGTAACTAAGTCGATAAAGTGTATTCTCTGCCATAACTTATGTTTATAGTACCCCGAGTTAGATATGGGTACATTCTCTACCTTAAGAAGTAGATCACCTGTCTGTAAAATCCCAAAAAATGGACTCGACTCAAAAATATCCGTCACTAAAACACCACCCTTTATATTTTCAGGCACTTTATAATAAGACCGCAAATAAGGTGACAACATTTTTGATATACCGATTCCAATAGATGTAAAGCCGACATATGGCTGCTGCTGTGACCTTATTAAAAAGTCATTAATCAATTTGCTAGGAATTCCGTATACGAAATCGCTGTCCTGTCCCACCGACATCCCAACTAACTTATCATTATGAATAATCGGCTCTGACCAACCCAAGCCTGAACTTTGAGATACATCAAATCGATAATGAGCAATTGAATAAGGTGAGCTTATCACCCGCTGAATGTCTACCTCACGCATCCGCAAAGGTATCATTACAAGCCTCTGATTAACACGCCCCGATATCAAATTTACCTGAGTATCTAAAGGTAAATCAGCTCCTATCTTCAGCGGTTTCAATTTATTCAAAGCACCAAGATTCACAGGAGATATCAAAGCCAAATTAGAATTATAATCAATGGACGTCACTTGCATCGGAATTCTATTAGTGAGGCCCACCCGATTTACCTCGATAAGAGCGCTATGAATGACAGCACTAGCCGAAATTAATACTGAATTTTTTTTTATCAGTGTCCCTAAGTGATTCACTCGAGCTACAGGTTTTTTTAACCAAGGTGCTTCATAGTTGGGAGCTTGTTTAAAAACAGTTACTTGTACAACTGATTTTTCATATGAAAAAGCCTTAGCCGCCAAAAAATTCGTACAGATAAGAAATATAAGAATAAAGATTTCACCCTTCATGAAGCCATCTCCTCGGCTGGATCTTGTACTTTTTCAGAATTGCATTGTGCCTCTTGAGGGCTTCTTTACGTGGAATGACTAAAGGTGTTTTATCCTGCCAGAAATTAATTACAATAAACTTCTCGTCACCCTTCGTTAGGGCTGATTCTATATCATTTAAGCCATTGATTATCACCCCATTAACTTTATCTAGAATCTTCTCCTCAAAACGAGATGCATAGGAGTTA
>MDTC01237090.1_pt1 | contig 16177 bp, 11 predicted proteins | sample 811181 | NCBI WGS metagenome assembly MDTC01 (sample SAMN05326644, study PRJNA326480) | marine metagenome | isolation source: seawater | place: Pacific Ocean: North | collected 2011
ATTTTGGCCTTTCAATGGGATTCAATATTGCTAAAAAAGATTAATTTAAAATTGATTTATAAAGTGAAGATTATATTTCCATTTTTTTTGTTACTATCAACATTTTTTTTTGGTCAAAAAGTAGGAGATTCTGTACAAATAATATCTAAGAGTAATAGAGAATATAATGGTTTATTTTTAAAGGCTGAAAGCGATGGTTACTTCATTAAAACTAATTATAGCAGTTCAATTTATATTAATAAAACTGAAATTAAGAGTTTAATATTTATAAGTGAGCGTGTAGAGGATTCACGTGTAAAGATTGCTCAAAAATATAATAAAGATTTTATAAAAATTTTAGACTCTATTAGAGTAGATACTAAATTACAACTAATTATAAACAACGAAAAACCAAAAATTTTTATATTCAAACAATATGAATTAGTTGACGGTAATAAAGCAGAATTCAATTTATTTGTGGAAGATGAGAATAGTGGATTATCTAGAATATTTAACTCTAAAACGATTACATCATTAGATTGTGTGACAAAAAATTCCTTGAGCGATAATTATGAAATTAATGATGTTGAGCAACTTGAAAAAAACAATAATGAAATAAATCCTTTAACAGAAAAATATTTAAGCGAAAATGGCAACATTAAAGAGCCAGAACCTAACAATTTAAATTACTACATTTCATTGTGGTATGGATTGCCACCTATGTTTTACAATAATAAATTTTCTTTGTTTTCATTAAATAATAGTCGTCCTACCGTTACTGGAACCTATTATGGTGCCAATATTGAAATCGTAAAAAACAAAATTGGTATAGGGTTCTATTACACTTATCGTCATAGAGAATATGAAAGAAATTATTATTCTAACATGCAACAGATTATTATTGAAGATTGTAACTACATTCATTTACAATTAAACCTTTATGAAAATATTGTTTTTTTGAAGGATTTAAAAAAGCTAAAAGAGTATATTGGTTATGGTATTGGTGGTAGAGAATCAAATAAAGAAGAGTTTGATAATATTACAGGCAATATTCAAGAGGATGTATCTTTACAGGTTTATGCAAGAGTATGCTATGGGATTAAATTGAAATTAAATCAAAAATTATTTTTTGGTGCTGAATTTGGAATTGGAGGACCAATTGCAAGAGCTGCAGTAACCTGTAAACTATAATTTACTTTGGAAATTCTTGGATAATTCCGTTGCCATCAACTTGAGCAAACCCGATTAAACCATTAAATTTTGAACTTGAACACCTGTATGTAGAAAAATTAACTTCTCCATTTTTCTTAGATTCGTGTACCATTATTTTTTGGTGTTCACATCTATCCTTGATTTCTGAAACCAAAAGATCATAATAACAAGAAATCTTTTTGCTATGTTTTCTTACATAAGCTAAATCACTTTGCTCAAAGTAAAATTCTCCAATATTGTTGGTGTATTCTGCCCAGTCTGTAGCTTGAGACTTGTCATTTTTAAACCCTTTTCCGTAGTAAATCTTTTCCTTGTTTGTATTTCCTTCTGAATAACCGTTTTCAATAACTACTTTTAAAAACGCTTCTTTACTGTCAATTGTTAGTATATCGTCTAAAGATAGATTGTCTTGACTAAAATTAATTAATGGAAAAATAAGTAGTAATAAAATTATTCTTTTCATAGATTATTTAATTGCTTTAAAATTACAAAACAATAGTTATAAAACAATCTTATTTATCAAAAAACCAACAAAAAAATTGATCTTAAAACTAGTAGCTATTTAAAACCGCTGGTAAACAAGAAGAATAAGTCATATTAATTATTGTATTTTGGTTAGATTATAAAATTTGGTTCATGAAAATTACTTTAACTACATTGATTATTCTAAGTAGTATTTTATTTTATTCTCAGTCAATTTTACCAATAAGTTCTACTAATTACGAATCATCAAAAGAATCAATTAACAATTATAGAAATCAATTTAAAACTTTGAATTCTGACGTTATTACATCTGCTCCGGTAGGAAATTTAAGAACAATGGGGGAATGGGAAGAACAGCAAGCAGTATGTATTACTTGGACAGGATATAAAAGTATTTTAGCTCAAATTGCCCAAGAAATTCAATCGGAATGCGAAGTAATTATACTTTGTAACGATAGTAACTCAACAAAAAATGAACTGATAAATTATGGAGTTTTTATAGAAAATATATCTTTTGTACCTGCAAGTTTTAATTCTATTTGGATGAGAGATTATGGCGGCAATTCCGTTTACAAAGATTATGTTGATTCTTTAATTTTAGTAGACTGGATTTATAACAGAAGTCGTCCTCTTGACAACTCTTCTCCTGCGGCCATTGGAAGTGCAAAAGGAATTCCTGTCTATGAAATGTCTGAACCAGGGACTGATCTAGTGCATACAGGAGGAAATTTTATGGCTGATGGCTTTGGTACTGGATTCTCATCTGAACTTGTAGACGATGAAAATAGTAGCTCTGGAGATTTTAATCTAACTAATAAAACACCCGAAGAAGTTGATCAATTAATGTTGGAATGGATGGGCATCAACCAGTATATTAAAATGCCTGTTCTACCGTTTGATGATATTCACCATATTGACATGCACATGAAATTGATTAATGAAGAAACTCTGTTAGTAGGTGAATTTCCTCTCGGTGTTTCAGACGGACCTCAAATAGAAATGAATCTTCAATATATTCAAGACAATTTTACTTCTGTATTTGGAACACCCTATAAAATTATTAGAATCCCTATGATTCCATCTTTTTCAGGGGCATATCCAAACGGAAATTGGGGAGAGCCCTATTACAGAACTTATGCCAATAATTTGATTGTAAATAAAAAAGTTTTAGTTCCAACATACAGAACAGAATATGATACAATTGGACTTAGAATATTAAGGGAAGCCATGCCTGGTTATGAGGTAATTGGTATAGATTGTGATAATTCTCCGGCTAATATTATTGGTCTTGGAGGGGCTATTCACTGCATTACAAAAGAAATTGGAATAAGTGATCCTCTTTTAATATCACATCAACAACTAAGTAATACGTATGATTTGGTAAATGACCATTTTGTAGAAGCTCTAATAATGCATAAATCCGGAATTGCTAATGCCAAAGTTTTTTACAGAGCTGAAACAGCTAATAATTTTTTAAGTGTCTCCATGGAAAATACTTCGGATGATATTTGGTCTGCTAATATTCCTTCTCAAGGAAGTGGAAATACTATTTATTACTACATTTCAGCTACTGCTAACAGCGGAAAAAATCAGGTAAGACCTATTACAGCACCTAATGGTTATTTTAAATTTGAAGTTAATAATTTTGTTCCTGTAACAGAAAACGAAATTAAGTTTAGTAAAGTTTTTCCAAATCCCTCTAAGGGGCTAACTTGTATAGAAATTATTTCTAATAATAGTTTTATGGGAGAGTTAGAAATAACTAATATTGTTGGTCAAAAAATTGCTACCATTCATTCAGGGTTTTTCAAAATGGGAAATAGGAAATATTTTATAGATGTTTCAAAATTTAAGCATGGCGCATACCTTCTTACCCTTGAGCATGAACAGGGATTTACCACTTTTCCACTACTTGTCAAATAGTTATTAAATGAATATATAAACAGACATAAACCAAAACTTAACACAATGAAAAAAATATTTGTTCCGCTAATCATTATAGGCTTTGGTCTTAATATTTCCAATTTTACAGCTCAAAAAGCTTCTAATAAAAAAAAGAAAAATCAACAGGAAATTAATAAAAAAGATGGGATTCAACCCTATGAAAAAGTAATAAAAAAGTCAGCTATTACAGACAAAGGATTGTTCACTACTCACATAGTAGATGATAATTTTTACTATGAAATTCCTGACACGTTATTCGAAAGAGAAATGTTAATGGTTACCAGAATTTCGAAAACAGCTACAGGAATAGGTTTCGGAGGAGGAAAGCAAAATACACAGGTTCTTAGATGGGAAAAAAAGAATAAAAAAGTATTGTTGAGAGTTGTATCCCATCAAATTGTAGCCGCTGATTCACTACCTATACATGAAGCAGTTATAAATTCTAATTTTGAACCTGTTTTGTATAGTTTCAATATTAAAGCAGTTGGAAAAGATTCTACAAGTACAATCATTCAAATAAATAAATTTTTTGAGGACGACATTAAAGCAATTGGATTTCCCCAAAAAAAAAGAAAACAATATAAGATCACTGGGATTGATAAAACTAGATGTTACATTGAATCCATAAAAAGTTATCCTTTGAATATAGAATCTAGACATGTGAAAACTTATAAGTCTAGTGATCCTCCATCAAATTCTAGTGTTGCATCCATTAGCATTGAAATAAATAATTCCATGGTTCTTTTGGCTAAAAAACCTATGCAAAGAAGATACTTTGACCAAAGAGTGGGTTGGTTTGCAAGAAGTCAAACAGACTATGGCTTAGATGCTCAAAAAAGTAAATCTGTAAAGTATTTAGATAGATGGAAGTTAGAGGTAAAAAAAGAGGATATTGAAAAATTCAAGAATGGTGAATTGGTTGAACCAAAAAAACAGATTGTATATTATGTTGATAGAGCGACACCAAAGAAATGGATTCCTTATATTAAACAGGGAATTGAAGATTGGCAAGTTGCCTTTGAAGAGGCAGGATTTAAAAATGCAATCATTGCAAAAGATCCTCCCACAGTGGAAGATGACCCTGAGTGGAGTCCAGAAGACGTGAGATATTCAGTTGTTAGATATTTGGCTTCACCAATACCTAATGCTAATGGTCCTCATGTAAGTGACCCTAGATCAGGAGAAATTTTGGAAGCGGATATTAATTGGTATCACAACGTAATGCTATTACTTAGAAATTGGTTTTTTATACAAACAGCCAATATTAATCCAGAGGCAAGATCTGCTGAATTTAGAGATGAAATTATGGGCAGATTAATTCGTTTTGTTTCAGCACATGAAGTAGGCCATACATTAGGACTTCCTCACAATATGGGTAGCAGTGCAGCATACCCTGTAGACTCATTAAGATCAGCTCATTTTACTAAAAGGTTTGGGACAGCACCTTCTATTATGGACTATGCAAGATTTAATTATGTTGCCCAGCCAGAGGATAAAGGGGTGTCGCTGATGCCTAACATAGGTATTTATGACAAATATTCTATTAAGTGGGGATATCGACCAATATTAGAAGCAAAAAATGCTAGTGAAGAAAAGCCAATCTTAGACAGGTGGATTTTAGAGCACGAGAATGACCCAATGTATAGATTTGGCAGCCAACAATTTGGCAATCCTATTGATCCAAGCTCTCAAACAGAAGATTTAGGCGATAATGCCATAATAGCTAGTGAATATGGTATTAAAAACTTGAAAAATATTGCACCTAAAATTAAAGATTGGACGTATAAAAAAGGCGAAGATTACCAAGACTTAAGAGACTTATATGAGCAAATATTTGGCCAATTTAACAGATACATGGGTCATGTTATTGCTAATATTGGAGGAATTTACGAAAATTATAAAACTAATGATCAAGAAGGAGCAGTGTACACACATGTTAATAAAGACTATCAAAAAAAATGTGTGCAATTTTTAAATAAGCAACTATTTCAGACACCAAAATGGATGATAGATTACGAAATATCTAATAAAATTGAAAGTACAGGAATCACTGACAGAATTAGAAAAACTCAAGTAAACAATCTTAATAAATTATTGGATTTTGCAAGACTTGCTAGAATGATAGAAAATGAAACTATCAACAAAGATGTTTATTCTATAATAGAAATGATAAGTGATTTACAAAATGGAATATTTAGTGAATTAAAAAACAATAGTAAAATTAGTGTTTATAGAAGATCACTACAAAAGGCCTACTTAGAAAGATTAGATTACTTGATAAACTCTAAAGAAGGCCAATTTAATTTCATGGACAAATACTCTCTTAAAAGAACAAGAGTAAACATTGAACAATCTGACATAATTTCTGTATGCAGAGGAAAGTTAAAAGAATTAGAAGTTTTAATAAAGAAGAAATTACCTTTTTATAAAGATGCTAATTCAAAGTATCATCTTACAGATGCTCTATATAGAATAGATAATATCCTGAACCCTAAATAACCTTTATTGATGCCTGTTTTTTGTTTAATAAGTACTATAGTAATGACACAACTAATGATTTTTAATTTTGAAAAAAATACCAACATAAAAAAATGGCGCACAGTTGATGACGTAGTGATGGGAGGAGTATCAAAAAGTAAAGTGTACCTCGATAAAGACGGAAATGGTGTTTTTTCAGGTCATGTTTCTTTGGACAATAACGGAGGATTTTCATCACTGAGACACCAATTTAACAGCTTAGATATTTCAAAATTTCAAAATTTTATAATTCGAATAAAAGGAGATACCAAAAAATATCAATTTAGAGTAAAGTCAAGCTTAAATGAATACCATTCTTATAAATATGAATTTATTACAGATGGCAATTGGCAAATAATTGAGATTCCTTTCCACCAACTTAAAGCTACATTTAGAGGAAGGATGTTGAACATGCCAAGTTTTAGTAATGATATTTTAGAAGAAGTTGGTTTTCTAATTGCCAATAAAATGGAGGAAGATTTTGAATTAAAAATAGATTATATAAAATTAAACTAACTCTAATAAGACTAACTCTTATTTTAACAATCAAATAAAAAACAAACCTAACTCATTTAGTAAAAGTTATGGTGGTTTTCAAAAGAACTTATTGTAAATAAAAAAACACTTTTTGAAGGTTTCACAGCTAATTAAATAATTTAATTAGACTACAAGTTTTAATGTAAATAAAAACAAAAAAAAAGCAATTGAATTTCGAAAATATTACTTTTGTGGGCTATGAAAATTAACTGCCTTTTACTTGGAATGATGTTGACAGTTTCATCGTTATCCAATGCTCAAAAAAATTCTTGTGAGCTTTTTACAACCTCTTTTTTGAATCCAAACAAAAAGAAAACAAGTCACCTAAGCTCCGACACTCAAAACAATCAAACTCGACTTGGTCAAACAAACTTATTTAGCTTAGATAGCATTATTACAAGTTTTAGTGATGAAGAAGGTTTGACTAACCAATTATTTTTTGATTACAAACGAAGATACATTTACGATAGCCTTAACAGAAATATTATAAATATTTATTCAGGTTGGGATGATAGTTTAGGTGTATGGGAAATTGAAGAAAAAGAAGAAATGCTATATGATTTAAATGGGAATCTTGTTCAGACTTCATATTTTGAGTGGGATGCTGAACTAGAAATATGGCCTAATGCTGATTATAAGAACGAATTTACATACGATAGTCAAGGAAATCTTGTTCAAGATGTCAGTTATTCATTTGAAGATAGTACATGGATAAATGCAGAAAAAAAAGAATATAGCTACGACGCTAATAACAATAGAATTCTAGAACTTAATTTTTATGGAAATAGTAATGATTGGGACAGTACATATAAAAGAGTAATGAGTTATGATACAAATAATAACGAAATTGAATTAGTAATGTCAGGGTATACAAATCATGCTTGGGAAAATATGAACAAACAAGAGCATGATTACAATAGTATTAATAACGTTACAGAGTACAGAGCCTTTAATTGGAATAATGATGATAGTAGTTGGAATATTAATCATGAAAAAATTATTTATAACTATAATCAAAACAACAACTTAATTGAACAAATTGAATACAATTTTACATCAGACTCAACTTTAGAAAATAATTCAAAAATTGAATATATATTTGATGCTAATGAAAATTTAAGTGAAGAAATTTATTTTTCTTGGGAAGAGGTTGATAGTGTATGGAGAAGTTCTTCCAAAATATCATTAACTTTTAATACTAATTACTCTTTTGAAAATTTAATTTTGCCACTTGAGTTAAGCGAGCAAAGTCTCTATTTTAGAAATATGCTTACCTCATTTGTGGAATATGAGTTTGAAGAGGACTCCAATTCATGGCTTTTAAATGAGCAATTATCTTTACACTATTCCGAAATTATTAGCCCTGTTGACACAACTTTTATCACATCATGTGAACCATTCCCTTGGGGTGGAAATACATTGGATACAAGCGGTATTTATTTAGATACTTTACAAAATATCTTTGGCAATGACAGCCTTGTTATATTAGATTTGACAATCTACGACCCTGTAATTGCAAATGCAAGCCCTACTAATTCCAGTATATGCCTTAACGATTCTATACTTTTAACAGCATCTGGTGGAGTTACTTACAATTGGGAACCATCTGAATTTATTGAACACTCAGACAGTGCAACTGTAACTGTGTTTCCTAATGAAAGTATGGATTTCACATTAGAAGTTGTAGATACTAACGGTTGCACTGGTTATGATACAGTAAGCATTGATGTTTCTGAAATTTCGGTCACTATTAGTATTTTAGGGGACAGCCTAGTTGCATATATCTCTCAAGAGGCTGAAAGTATTTATTGGAATACTGGAGACGAAACTTCATCAATTCTAGTTGACTCGAGTGGAATTTATATAATCACTGTTACCAATGAAATTGGTTGCGATGCTTCAGACACTATTATATTTGAAAATGTTTCTACAAATATTTTAAACTATAATCCAAATATGATTGAATTATTCCCAAATCCTACAAATAATTATATTAATATTTTTACAGAAAACTTATTAATTCCTAATGAACTAAGTTCAAAAAAATTCCTATTTGAACTTTTTGACCATAATGGTCAGATTGTTCTAAATAAGTTCATCAATATTAATGAATCATTAGATTTAAGTAAATTAAATAAGGGCATTTATATTTATAAATATCATTTAAATGAAGAGATAAGAAGTGGAAAAATAATTAAGAATTAAATAATTTAAACTTTTGTAAGTTTATATAAAATCTCTTGTTTTAGGAACTTTTTATTTGCTATATATCCTAGATTTTAATAATACTCTTACAAGTCTTTTTTTATATCTACGTTGGCGTTGATTAGCTTTAGAGTTATTTGCTCTCCACATTTTTCTTTTGTCTTTTACAAATTCATCTAAGTCATTAGCTATTTCAATTTTAAATGCATCATTTTCATATGTTCTTCTAGACATTTTATAAATTTCAATTAAAAATTTAGAAAAACTGCTTTTGTTGAACTAGATAACTATACTATTATCAAAAACAGTTTTGCCATATACAATGAATTATAAGAAATATATGACTTTAAAAATATGAAGTTTTAAATAAACTAAAAAGAATTAATCCCAGTTGCCAGGTTCAGCTTGACAAGCTACACACGTAACACTCAATGCAAATTGCCCAATAGCTGAACCATCGCCAGAAACATAAATAAAATAATCAGTACCATTATTTGCTATAAACTCAATTTGTGATGTCTCCCCAGAACCGCTATTATCATCGCTATCAATACAAACTAAATTATCACAATCACCAGAAAATAAAAACAATTGGGTATCATAATTTGTTGCAACATTATCCGTTGAAAAAGTAACTGTAGATCCATCACCTACAAATTTATACCAAACACCAGCCCCAGGGGTTTGACCATTACATGTTGGTGCATCGGTATTTGTAGCTAAAATATTGTTGGAAGTATCTAAATCTCCGCAGAAAATTTCTGTAGCATTGGGGCAGGTATCATTAGGAGGAGTAATTGCAACCCCCCCTTGAGGAGTCCAAAAATAATTACATAACTGACCGCCAAAACCATCTATACGTATAAAATATTCTTCACCAATGGCTAGTTCAGGAACTGTAAATGACCCTTCACCTAAAGCATAATTTTGGCAAGCAATTTTTACCATATTTTCTTGATCCCAGCAGTAACCCTCATAAATAGAAAGTTGAACACCATCATCACAGTCATTTTCTGTTGTAAGAGCATCTTCTACTTCCCAGTCTAGAACAACAGTGTCATCTGCCGCTGTAAAGGTAAGCCAGGAATCATTATCAATACTAAACCCACAGTTAGCAGAAGGATCACCGTTACCAGGCTGATCAGCTAATGGTGTAGCTGTATAACCACAGTCTGTTGATCCATAAAAAGGTTGGGAAAGGTCAATACTTGGTGCATCACAGGGTTCATCTGATGGTGCTGAAGTAAAAAGACAAGGATCACATATATCATTAAATATTTGAGAAACAGAGCAAATATTGTCATTAGTAAGCTTTATTGTATTGGTTCCTGATAAATTTGTAATAGTATGGCTGCCAACTCCTACACCAGAAATTTCAACAGAACCATTATTTAGTATATCTAACGTACTTGAACCGTCACCAACATTAGAAATTGTAATAATCACACTATACGTGTAATCAGTGTTGCATTCCTGAGAGAAGGTAAAAATTGGGTTCTCTTCAGGATCACAAGGACATATAACCACAATAGCATTAGAAATATTAGTTTCGGAACCTGAGCCAACTATATTACCTTCAAAGTCAAGTATTTCATAAGATGTTTCATAACCGTAGGAACCTCCCCCATTCCAAATTGTAGTAATATTATCTCCTTCAGCAACGTCAAATGTAAAAGCTAATAAACCACCGTCACTCATTGTAATATCATCTAAAATAATATTACCATTAACTAATAAATCCATAGTGTTTCCTTGCCAACCATCGGAAAAAGAATCAAATAAATTTAAAGTATAATTACCACATGGAACTCCGGGGATATAAAATGAAAATGGACCTACCCAATCACTTGTTTCACTATCACAAACTGTCTGGAAATAAATATCATAGGTCGTGCTAGCGTTTAATCCTAATAAACTTAATGAGTTAGTGGTAGAATTATCTGTTGAACCAGTACCCTGAGAAAATCCTGACAAACCATACTCTATATTCCAAGAGTTTGCTAAATTATTTATAGCCCAATCAATATCTACAGAACTTGTTGTAAAATTAGAAGTATTAATAGCTGTAACGTCAAGACAATTACTTGGGCATTCTACAATTATTGCATTCGTAATATCTGCTTCTGAACCTAAGCCAACTACATTGCCTTCAAAATCAAGTATTTCATAGGATGTTTCTTCGCCCCAAGAACCTCCCCCGTTCCAAACTGTTGTGATAGCATCTCCTTCGCCAACTTGAAATGTAATGTTATTTAAACCTCCATCATCAATAGTAACATCATCTAAGGCAACATTACCATTTATAAGTAAATCCATTGTGTTTCCGTTCCACCCGTCACCATAACTATCTATTAAACTTAAGGTATAAGAACCACATGGATCTGACGGAATATAAAATGAGAATGGACCTGCCCAATCACTTGTTTCACCATCACAAACTGTTTGCAGAAAAATATCATAAGAAGTACTAGCGTTTAGTCCTGATAAATTTATTGAGTTAGTTATTGTATTGTCTGTCGAACCTGTACCTTGTGAAAATCCTGAGATATCATATTCAAAATTCCAAGAACTAGCAGAGCTATTTCCCGCCCATTCAACATCTACGGAACTAGAAGTTATATTGGCGGTATTGATACTTGTAACTTCATTACAAGAATTTGGACAGTTTGCAGTTGTAGTTAACTCATCACCATGAACACCAGAAAGCAAAACATCGCCATTGCCATCAAGAATTTGCCAAGAGATTTCACCATCCCAGGAGCCAGAGACCCAATTTGAAAGAGAAATATTATCTCCACTTGAAGCAGTAAACGAGATATCCTCAGATGAAGGATTATTACCATTGTAAGTTGCCTCAACCCCGTTTAAAACAACAACACCGTTTACCAACAAATCAACTGAAGCCCCGTTCCAACCATCACCATATGCGTCCGCAATCCTAAAAATGTGATTACATTGAGATTTTACAGACATAGCTGAAATCAAGCAAATAATTAACACTAGGGCTTTCCTCATTTTTTATCAATTAAATCTGTTACTAACACATAGTTTTCCTTTACTAATTCAGCAAATTTTTTCTCCTCTAAAGATGCATTAGTGCCTTTAGCTTCAGTTCTTTCAATTCTTTGCTTGATGGGAATATATTCTCTTGTAGATAATATAATCTTACCCTTTCTCTCACAATCAAAATATTTTTGTTTAGCAGACTTAAGCCCTATTTTGTCGTCTTTTAATAAATAACTTAACTCATGCTTACCGCTTGGTGTACTTTCGGTATACACAAATTTAACTGGTTCTCTTTTGGGGTTTTCAACTTTTTGAGCAAAAGAAAAAGTAAAAGAAAAAAAAGTAATTAAAATTATTGTAATTGAAGATTTCATATTTGAAACACGTTGAATTTTTTTAAGTTACAACTATTCAGAAAAACACATTTAAACCTAAAATTACAAATTTTAGAGTTTTGTGATTAGTCTGCGTAAAATTAAGTGCCGTAATTTACTTAATATTTTTAATAAACAGATAAATAAAACTACTTTAAGAATGAATTCAGAGTATGAAATCCAATTTATATATCTTCCTATCTAAAAATATTGTAGTTAACTTTATTTTTCAATAAAAAATAAGAACTTAAAATAATAAAAATTAATTTTGTTATTAATCGTTGTCTATTAATTGGGATCCAGTTGTAAAAAAGGGCTAACAACTATCAAAAATGAATAAATAATATTTACGTTACCAACTATAACGTCTCATATCAACTACAAATTATGAAAAAGTACATTTATATTTTATTTTTTGGTACAATTGTAACTTCAAGTTGTAACAATAAAATTTCAGAAATAGAAACAGAACTAATTGAACTTAAAAAAAACATACAAAATGAAGAAAAAGAAGTATTAATGGTTGATTATAAAAGAATTTGGATAGAATTCGAAATAGATATAGATCAATTTCCACAATATAAAGACAAAAAGATTGATCCAAATAACTCCAACTACATTTATTCATCTTACGAGACTGAAAAATCAAAGATGGCTGATTCTTTAATTCAAAAATATTTAAATGATGGTTGGAAAATAGTTTCAACATCACCAACAGTGGCTACCTCTTCTATAGAGGCTCCTGCAGATATATCTCATAGCTCGATTACATTCACCAACGGTATTGAGGTTTTTCTTATAAAAGAGTGGAAAAAAAAGGATTTAATACTGTTAAAAGAAAAAGAAATAACAGATTCTTTATTGAAAAAAACAAAACGTTCAGACTCTAATTTAATAAAAAGTAAAAATAAGGACTCATTGGTAAATTGAATAAATATTAAAAAATTTTAGAGAAGTTTTTGATTTATGATTTACCACAATACGTAATGTTTATAATTTCAAACGTTTTTACTAAATTTAATTTATAATTACTTAGATTATGAAATTTAGATTATTGTTAATTACTGTTATTATTATCGTTTATTCCATTTATCTTATTTTTCAAAAAGAAAAAAAGACAATCTTAACCATCGATGCTAATTTTAATACTGAGAAAGATTATGTTTCTAAAGAAGATGAAAGAATTTTTAATATTTGGGATTCTGGAAAATATTTTATTATAAATAAAAGTAATGAAACGCTTGTTTTAGATCCTATTAGATATGGTGCATACAAAAAGGAGTTTGATAAATATAAAAAGATTAGTTTAGATACAGGTATCACTATATTGGACTTTTCTCCCTTTCTAAGTTATGTATTTGAGGAGCCTCCAACGTATTCAAAAGGTCCAATGGAAGGGATTATAAAATGGTATTTACATAAGGAATGAATTAAATATTTCCATTCAAACATCAATTATTTATAAATTAAAAAATCATTTACAACTTTACTAAGTTGGATTGACAGATTTTAAATTTCAAAAAGTTATTGATTTAATTTATTTAAAGAAATATTTATTTGTTATTAATAGCAATCTTTTTGAAGTTGGCCATTTTTTTGAAAGTAACTTAATGGTTTTCCAAGATGGTTGTTTGTAATTTTATCTAAAACTTCAAGAACAGAGCTTTCCATGTTAATTGAACCGCAAATCATAAAAACACTTCCTGACTCTAGAGCATTAGATACCTCTAGCTGTTTTTCAGCTAATATATTTTGAACATACTGTTTTTTATCTGTTCTAGATAATGCTATCTCATACCCATCCATGAGTCCTTTATCAATTGCTTTTTCAACAAATGGTCTATAAAGATCAAATGATGAATTATGTCTACCTCCCCATATAAGCTTTAGGTGAGCACTTGTATTTTCTTCCATCATTCCTAAAAAAGGAGCAACTCCAGTACCATTTCCAATCATCCAAACAGAAGGTGCATTTTTAACAAAGTGAAATGATTTATTATATTCGATAGAGGCATTAATTGTATTTCCTTCCCTTAGATTGCACAAATAGTTAGAGCAAATTCCCTTTTCATGTTTTTTTATACTCAAAAGAATATCATCCCCAATTCTTGCTATAGAATACTGCCTAGGATTTTCTTCATCGTTGGTAAAAACGCTAAGTAGATCACCAGACTGAAATTTAGTTTCATCATTTGGAGTGAGTTTGATTAAATGAGTTTTATCAGATGGAATTTCTTGATTAGAAACTATTGTAAATTCATTTGTTTTTTTGGATTTATCCTCATTTTGTTGATAATCTATTTTTAAATCATTGTTAATTGCGCTGTCCCACAATGAGTTAAATTCTTGGAAATCATATTCAGATTGATTGTTAACCTTAACAAGTGGAATAAATCGTTTAAAATAATCGCTTGATTCAAGCCAACTATCAACATCTACACCAAATTGACAAAAATCTTGAAATGAGGTAGATCCAAATGCAACTACTGCAAAATTTAACGGATTTAAAGGTATAGTATTATTAAAAATATCTTCAAATTCACCGGCACTAGACGGAGGATCTCCTGCACCGTAGGTGGAGGTAAGTACTATTAAATGCGTAGCTTTTTTATATGTGGAGTAGTTATCTAATTCGTCTATAAAAGCACGCTTTCCTTCTTTTAATAATTTTTTAAAAAAAGTATTTGCCATAATTTCAGTGCTTCCGCTTTGCGTACCAAATAGTACTATAAATTCAGCTTCATCTTTAGTCCAATTTTTTTTGGGTTTATCCGTTGTTGTAATTGCTATATTTTTCTTAAATATTTTACCAAGCATAATTTTCATTTTGTTCTACTAAAAAGTTTATATTGAACAGTGTGTTATTTTAAAATAAAAGACCAAAACTAAAAATAAGAGTCCAAAACTAAATGAATTTTACTATCACAAGGTTTAGTTGAATAATTATTCTTGTTAGAAAGATTCATTTTAAATAATTTAACATTTCAAAATATTTTTTAGCAATACATATTAATGTTTTATTGTTACAATATTATTCTAAAAGCATTCCTTCAAAATCATTAATTTCTTCAGTAGATTCAATTAAGCTTTTAAGCTCGTCTTTAAGCGGGCTTAAGTCTTTAGATTCAATTTCAAGCTGTTTGTTTTCATCAAGCTTTATCACATAATTAAGCTCATGTTCTTTACTAGTTTCGCTATAATCAGATCTTTGGTGTGAGCCTCTACTTTCTTTTCTTGCTTTTGCTCCAAGAATAGTAGCTTCTGCAGACATTATCGCACCTTCCAAATCAAATGCAAGCATCAAATCTTCATAACCTTCACTATCTGGCCTTACGTCAAGAGATTTTGCAGATTCTTTAAGTCTTTCCACTTTTTTGAGTCCTTCAATTAACTTCTTTTCATCTCTTACAACTCCGCAGTTTTCCCACATTATATTTCTTAACTCTCTTTGTAATGGTCGTGCAACGTGATCGCCGTATTTTAAGAATGAATCAATTTTTGCATGTGCCTCTCTAACTACTTTTCTAGATCGGTATTGTATGTCTAGTGAAAGTGAGCGTTTGGAAGCGTGGTAACCAGCCCTTTTACCAAATATTAAAATTTCGGCCAATGAATTTCCTCCAAGCCTGTTAGCTCCGTGCAGCCCACCAGTACATTCACCGGCTGCAAATAGTCCTTCTACCCCGGTGCTATGTGTATCTGGATCTACTACAATACCTCCCATTGAATAATGGGCAGTAGGCGCTACTTCCATTGGTTCTTTAGAAATATCAAGCATTAAAGTGTCTAAAAATTGACGATACATTCTAGGAAGTTTTTCCAATATAAATTCTTTAGACTTATGGCTTATATCAAGATATACTCCGCCATTTTTTGTTTCTCTTCCTTCCGAAATTTCCATGTAATTGGCCATTGCCACA
>MDTC01023845.1_pt1 | contig 16176 bp, 13 predicted proteins | sample 811181 | NCBI WGS metagenome assembly MDTC01 (sample SAMN05326644, study PRJNA326480) | marine metagenome | isolation source: seawater | place: Pacific Ocean: North | collected 2011
GTAATATCTGCAGTCATCATAGGAGACCTCCAAGATTCTGGAACAAAGGACATAGCACCTAAATTATAAAATTCAGCGGGTTGAGCAGTTGATACGGCATTATCAATCGAATTCTGGTCTGCCAAGTCACCATTTATCAAATGGAACTTATCGTTGTCTATCAAGTGATTAATCAGACTTCGCCCAAGGGTTGGTTGTGAAACTCTTCGAACTAATCCATAGACGATGTATCCCTTTTCAAGCAATAACTCTGCTAGGTAAGAACCATCTTGACCTGTCACGCCAGTAATCATCGCCACTTTGTCGCCCATGAACCTGCGTAGGCATTCTCCTTTTCAAATGTCGGCGAAAATAATCATTGAAAATCATGAGATAAAGGTGATTAATTGTTTAAATGGTGTTGAATTGATTATATGGCATGTCGATGGATATTAGGCGGCCAGTATTGACAATTATTGGAGCTGGAGGCATCGGTAGTCAAACCGTTGATTTACTCATACCAGCCCTTCGAAGAATAGGGATGGAATGTGAAATAATTATCATGGACGGTGACCTTGTAGAAGATACTAATTTAGGTCATCAAAAGTATACAAGTTCAGATATCGGCAAGGCAAAGGTTGAATGTTTAGCATCTAGATATGCCCTAGAAGATGACTCTGTTTCTGTCATTGCTATGAGTGAAAATTTTAGAAACATAGACCAGGTTAAAGATTCGGATTATGTCATAATTTGTGTCGATAGACCAGAACCTCGAAGATTGGTTCACTCTCTTGACATCCCTTGGATAGACCTAAGGTGTGGTGGAGATGGGTATCTGGTTCTATCTTCGGATAGTCAAAAGGAACTTGTTGCTCATATGACTCCTGACCATGAACCAAAGAGTTGTCAACATGAAGGCGCCTTAAATCTCGGCAATCTAGAATTCGGCTTTGCAATATCTGCTTCATACGGAGCACAATGGGCGTTGCAACAACTCAGAAAGAGTCCGTCTCCAATCCAAGCGATGGGATCTATGAACTTCGGACAGCTTACTTTCCCTGATATTAGAAATAAAAAGGAGGCAACACAATGATAGAAATACCACATATTGAACAACTAGAGATTAGCAATGAGGAATGGTTTGATATTTGCCAACTGGCAAAAGAAAAAGATGTAGAGAATCCTTTACTGCTAGATGTACAAAGAAAAGGCGCTTCCTTGGGCAGATGGGATGTAGTGTATTCCCTATCGCTATTAGCGGGATTAGAAACTTCTGTTTTAATCGACAGTGAAGATAATGTTTCTTTGGACTGGGGCGACCCTGGAAGAGTGATACTAAAAGCCCCTCATGGCTTCATGGCTCCATTCAAAATATGGGTACATACTCATCCTGGATTCATGGCTTACTGGAGTTCCACAGACACAAATAGTCTGGCACTTGGGTGCTCGATAATCGAAAAGGCGCTGGTACTTGGTTCACCAGGAATTAAACAAGCACTAAACTCAAGTTTCAACGAATTAAGTGATATTACAGAACGTATAGATGAAAATGGTCCACTAAGTCAGTGGAGTGACGAGGGTGTTTTGGGTTGGCAAGAATGGTATAATCAATTAAACCAAAAAATGGTCGTGGAGGAAATGGTATGACTGGAGTCAGAGAACCCAAAGACGAAGAAGAACTTGCTAAAGCAAGACTGGCGATCTTACATGGTAAAGGACAAACCGTAGAACAGGTCATTGCCAACATAATTCAAGATAAGCCAAGTATTGAATTGGTCGAAGCGGTAACTAGTAGGATTGCATTTGCCAAAGAAAGTGAAGAAGTATTGAACCTTGAAGAATTAATTCAAAGTATAATTTCAATGCAGACAAAGTGGGCCTGATTAAGAATTATTGTAGGTTGGACGGCGTCCTTCAATTAGTGCAGATAAGCCTTCTAAAGCGTCATTAGTTGCAAATATATCATGCAATTTTGACAATTCCATACCCAAGCCATCTTCAAGAGAATTAGTCGCTGTAGCATCTATCAAATCACTAGCCATAGAAAGGGCAATAGGTGCTGTAAACTTTAGATTCTTTAATTGCCTTGAGACTGTCTTATCTTCGCTATCAAAACCTTCAGGACATCGTCCTTCAAGTAGAGTTTTCATATTCGAATCACTATAGAATTGCGCGGCAAACTTTGCCACCTGACTCTCTGCTTCTGCTGGAACACCTGGGTACTTATTTTCGGGCTTGCCGATCTTAGAGCAATCAGAAATGCACAACTCTACCGCAGAAACCTCTACTAAGTGCGTAATTAGTCCCAAGTCTGAAGCCATCTGAGCATTCATAAAATTGCCACCTAGTACCGCCCAACGAGCAGCAGGTATTCCGCAGATTTTAGCAGGTCTTTGCGAACCACCAAGTCCTGGATATATTCCAATCGAAGTTTCAGGGAATCTAAATTGAGTTCTTCTAGTACCGATTCTATAATCGCAACTTAACGCTAATTCCAATCCGCCACCTAGGGCTAATCCTGTGGTTAAGGCAATAGTTGTCTTACTAGAATTTTCAATCGAATTGAGTACGGCATGACCGTTAGCAGTAAATTCGTAAATATCATCAATTGATTCAGTTCTTATTTTGTCAACAAAGAATTTCACGTCCGCACCTGCAACAAATGCTTTTCCAGCACCATCTAGAACAATAGTATGTACTGAATCATCGTTGTTGGCTTGTTGAACAGCATCTCCAAGTTGTGCCACTACTGTCTCATTAAGAGCATTCATAGCTTCTGGGCGATTGATGGTTATAGTGGCTATACCCTGTGAAATACTGGTATCAACATAAGAGAAATCCCAAGGATTTTTTGAATCTGATTGCTGTTTGAAGAATTCTGGAACTTTCCATGACTTTGTTCCGTCTTCCAATACACATAGTTCACTATAACTTTGAGCCATTGAATAAGACTTTTCAATTCCAATTTTATTCATTAATTCAAAAGGCCCTTTAGCCCATCTTAGGCCAACTTTAGCCCCTCTATCAACGTCTTCCATAGAACATATCCCTTCATCAACAATTTGAGTTGCGACACCAAAAACAACACCGAATAAACGATTAGAAATTATTTCATATTGTTCTTGATTGTAATCTTGTTCACCAGATACATCCCAATGTGCATTTGCCTCAATAAGGTCTCTAAGGTTTTGAGCTCCATCATATCTTGGAGTTGATAATTGTTGAGCAAGGTAGTCTGTAGAATGTAAGGCAATGGGAGGGCCTGTAAGATTCATCAAACCAAATGGACCAAGCCCTATTCGGAATGCTTTGCAAGCAGCAGCATCTATTTGGGCAGCACTAGCAACGCCTTCTTGCAATAATAAACAGGCCTCATTTAGCCATGGTACAAAAAATCGATTTACAACAAAACCTGGTCTATCTGCACAAACAATTACGACTTTTCCTAGCATCTTACAATACTGTACTACCTTGTCAATTGTTTCTTGACTAGAAGACTTAGCTGGAATTACTTCTATCAAACGATTCTTAGCAGGATGATAAAAGAAATGAAGCCCAACAAATCGATCTGCTCTTCCGGTTGCTTCTGCCAAAGCATTCACTGATAGTGAAGAAGTATTAGATGCAAGGATTGTATTTGGCCCACATACTTCATCAAGAGTATTGAAAACCGCGGTCTTAATGTCAAAATCTTCGAATACAGCCTCGATTACTAAATCTGTGTTTTCTGCAGTATTCTCAACACCGATAACACCGGTAATCCGATTTTTGATATCATCTACCTGTTTTGAGGAAAAAATTCTTCTCTCAACTGCTTCAGAAAGAAAATCAGCAATAATTCCTTGACCTCTATCGACCCATTGTTGCTCTCTGTCCACCATTTGAACATCAAATTCTTCTTGTGCTGATTTTTGAGCAATACCTGAGCCCATATTCCCAGCGCCGACAATTGCTACACTCTGAATCGGTTGCATAAACTGGCGAAATTAATCATGCACATGAATAATGCGGATAATTGCACACGGCGTCGAGCAACGCTTTATCTATCAAAAAGATAAGGAGGGTGTATGGAAATCACTCGACAGTTCATTAGAACATTTGTCATAATTGTAGGAATTCTAGTACTTTTATCCTATGTTTATGGAGTTTCAAAATCAGATGACGCTACTGCACTTTGGGGCGGAATACCACTTAGTTGGACTAAATTTATTGTACCATGGATGTTTATTGCTGCCATCGGTTTTCTGATGTACTGGTGGACCATTCTCTACAGCGTTGATGTATCGGTCATCGAAAATTTAAGGTGGCCATGGGGCGAATCTGATGGTAAAGGAGCCAATCGATTACTGCTAACTTATTGTGTATTCATGATACCATCGATGCTATGGCTTGAAAGTACACTATTTCACATGAATAATGAATATTCTTGGACACCATTTTTGGTAATTGGAATTCTCACTCTCGCTTCAATTGGAAATATAATGTTTGGACTGCTTGCTTACTCCGCCTATCAAGATGGAGTTGAGGGCTCGGGAACAATGCTTGTAGGCTCAATTATGCTTAGCATTCAATGTGTTTTCTTAGATGGGATATTATGGAATGTTAAATTCCCATGGTAATCATTCTACTACTTTTCCAAAAGAAAATAGGTTGATATCTGATCCTAGTGAATTATACATATCTGCCATTCTTGAACTAAATACACTATTATCAAACTTCGATGCGTGGTTGATTAAGGTTTGATCGATTTCTCTCTGCTTACCCTTACGTGATTTCCACTTTGAGTGCACCGAAAGAATTGCTTTTTTCCATACCTCTATATCATCGGCAGGAAGACAATAATTTTCTGGCATCAATTCATTATGTGACGGTAAATCTGAACACAAAACAGGAAGACCACTCGCTATTGCTTCTAGTGGAGGATAACCAAATCCTTCACTGGCTGAAGGAAATAATAAACACTCTGATGAATCTCTTAGTCCCATCAATTTGCTCTCACTTACCGATGGACCATGGCCAGTCCAATTTTTTATTCCATTTTTAATCGCTAAGTCAATTATAGCTGGATTTCCATATTCGCTCTCTGCTTGCCCAACATGATGAATTTGTAATTCACTTAACACTGAACTTTCCAATGAACCTAATACTTGGCAAATAAAATCCATTCTTTTTCTTGGGTCATGGCTTCCAACAATCAAAAGATTGCATCTGTCATTGAGAGACGAAGAAAGGGTAATTCGGGTATTTGGTGAATAGGAAGAAACATCAATACCTAATGGGACACAAATTGCTTTAACATTTGGAAAATGTTTTCGACAAGCGTTCAAAGTTGCCTTGGAATCACAAACTAGCAAATCTGCACGAGACAAGCCTTTTTTCAAATTCTTAATATCTCTACGACGATAACTGGGTGGATTTTGTTCACCAATATCGATTAACTGTTCACCTACTTTCATCCTTGTAGGGAATAAGTGAAACAGGTCATGTACAGTTACTATTACAGGTAATTTACATCTCTTTGGAACAAGGTGTGCCTGTTCTTGGTCTGTGATATGAACCACATCACAAGAGCCATTAGAAAGAGATGATTTTATCGCTTTATTAACAGATCTGGGGTGAGAAAACCAGCGTTTCCACAAGCGTTTGAAAGGAGACGCTCTCGAGGGCAATTCATACTCAATTATAGAATCGATTTCCCACCCTGGGACATTTCCTGAACCAAGTAAGTCTGCTAAATTATGATGGGCTGAACCAAGGCCGGAATTACGACCAAGGACACCTCCTCTAACTAGCATTACTCGCTTGGCCATGGCTAGACCAAGGGCTCTCACCTATTGAAAGATGAGTCGCTTTGAACAGTTATTCACTCTTCTTCTTTGTTCATTGCCATAGCAGCAAGAACTAGACATGCAACTGCACCTAGATACAATAGTAGTGCGATGTAATCTGTTGGAACATCGAAGTTAGTCCAATAACTCAAACCATTTTGGTTCTGGACAATTGCACTTTCCATGTCTTCAGCATCACTATCTCCAATCTCTGAAGATTGAACGATTTGGAAAACTGGTTGCAAGTCTGTCATAGCAGGAGCTGTTGCTCTGTCAAATTGACCTCTAGTATCTAAGTAGAAGGTAGAAGTTGATTCACCAGCAATAATTAGTCCAGAAAGTTCCTCAGATTGCATTGTTATGTCAGTTCCGAAGTAAACTGGAAGAGCAGGAGTCATAGAATCCAGTAGTGTAAGAGACTTGATTAATTTCGCTGTGATTGGTCTTGTTGTTGGATCAACCGAAGCTGAACAGTCATTAACTGGAATTCCCTTTACTTCACTGGTTCCCGAGCAAGTTACTGCAGTAATTGCATAACCACCAGCATCAACCTTGTCACCATCTCCAGTTAGGAATCCACCAGTTGTTTCGTCAAGTGTCTCTACGCCTACTGCACCATAAGTTGCCATTGCCATAGCGGTGTTATGCCAGGCAAGTTCATTGGAGCCATCTTCAAGTAGAGTTTCTCCCTTGTCACAATCAGAGTTGTGTCCAGTACAAACTGTGTAGGTTGTTGCTGCTCCAGTGGATACACCATTTGAACCATAGTATGTTAGATTAGTTTCTAGTTTAGCCCAACCTGCACTTGGTGCAGTAGGGTCTTCAGCCACAGCGTGACTAACAGGGTCATACCAGCCAAATAGCCATTGGTTTACTGTTTGAGTTTTGTAAGCACCGTCGCTTCCAAGTCCGGCCAGATAGTCAGGGACAAAACCAGCATAGATAGCATCTCTAACCATCATTCTAAGTGCTGCTGCAGCATTAGCATCAACGCCGTATAGCGCTTGAACAGTTGCATCAGACCAAGGCGTTGGTGCACCAGCTTCCATTGTTGAGAAGTTAATTGGTGGTGTCTCTCCCATCAATTCTCCATGCATGAATAATGTTGCACCAGTACGTGTTGCAACTCCTAATGGACCATACAACATATTTCCTGCAAGTTCAGGTGTAACTGATACAGCAGGAGCGCCTTGCGGCGATGTTGGTGCAAATGGAGTACCCCATGCGCCTCCAAGGTTTAGACTGTAAGTTAGATATCCACCATTAATTGGGTCTAATCCACCAAGTGTTGTGTTAACAAATTGCTCTGCATTAATTGTTCCTGAGCCACCAAGTAGTATCATGTTTAGAGAAGTAGCACTGGTTAACCAGCCGCCAACCCATGTTGCAATTGCACCATACTGAGCCATATCTAATCCATAAGTTGACATTGCTGTTGCAGCGTCCATACCGATGAATGTTGCAACTCCAAATGCAGTACTATCAGCATTGGTTGCAAGAAGACCAATTGGAGCTTCACTGCCTTGTCCACCGAGTAGTAGATTCATTGCTATAGAGTTATCAAGGTCAACGCCCACATGATTCATAATACGTGTTGATGCATTAACTGCAGTACCTGTTTGGTCTAGCATCCAATCTGAGTCACCGCCACCATGAACATTAGCAAAAGTACCGCCAACTCCGAAACAAACAGCCCAATCAGTTGCTATTGTTGCGTTGAAGTCAGGGGTTGTTGCGTCAGCCATAGCAGTGTATTGCCAAATTGTTGCACGTTGCATTGTTCCAATATTTGCGAAGCCATTTGCCGCATCTGCCATTACTTCAGCATAAGTTGCTGTAGGGTAAGCGTCACAGTGCCCTGCTAGAAGTAGTACGCCTTGCATACTTGTCAAAGAAGCATCTTCACCAGTAGGCATCATTGCAGAATCAAAAGCATATGAAAGGTTTCCAATGGATCCATTGCCTGCAAATGTGACTGACCCCTCAGCCATTTGTAATCCTTGGATTGCTTGAGTATAGGTGATCATTTCCCCACCACCGCTCATGTTATTCATTTGTGAACCATTAACTGAGGCAAAGTATGCATCATATGCATCATACCATCCAACTCCAAGCATCATCGAAGCAGTTCCAGCATCGACAGCAACTCCACCAGTCATAGCACCCATTTGGATTCCACCATAGGATGTGGCTATTCCTTCTGCGGTTGCTTTACCAGCACCAAAAGATTCCATTTCCTTACCAATTAAGCCTGCAGCGAATCCTGCCTTGGTTAGGTCCATGATTCCATTGATTGCAAGCCCTGTTGCTCCAACCACTTGTGGCTGGAATGGAATATTGGTTGTAGTGACTTCTGTATCACAAGGAGTTCTTGTGTCTTCTGCACAAGTGAAAACTTTAGATTCACTGTATTGCATGGTACCAGCAGTCTCGTTATAATCAAGGATTTCACGGGTATATGTGATTTCATAATCAAACGGTCCTACTTTTTCATACACTGGTTCTGCTGCACCTGGATTGGTTAGATTCCAAGCATAGTAACTACGCTCACCAGTGCTTGTAGCCCAATCGGCTTCAGCTTCTGTACAATCACTATTAGCACATGCTTCATCGGCAGGGAAGGTTTCAAAATTCTCTTCAACTGCCGCTTCAACTCCTGCTGTCGACATCATCGACAAAGGGGCGCTCAAAACTAAAAGTGCCAAAGCGGCACCCAGCATCATTTTACTATCATTAAACATACTCATCGGCCATTGTCAGCGCACCTAGGTGTTAAACATTACACCTAATGTTCTTGGAAATATCGGTTTACAAATAATTTCAAATCCCGTCGTGAAAATAATAGATTTTTTTTAGATATTGTAAAAAAATGCTTGTTCTAAAAGTACCAAGTGTAAAAAGGGAAGTGCTTTTCGTTCGTATCATACTACTAAGGAGTTGATAAAATGCCAGAACCTGTACAACGAATTTCTCACGAATCATACTCTTTTTTACAAGATAATATCGAATCCACAATAGCAATTGGCACATCGATTAGAGACACATTAGCACCTTATTCGAATCAAGTCCCTTATGATACAAATTGGGAAGTTCAAGCAGCAGTTGAGGCACTTCATGTATTTGGTTCAAGATGGACCATCGAAATACTTTCTACACTATATATTGCAGGACCTAGAAGATTTAATGAGATGAAAAATCTTCTCGAAGGAATCTCTTCTAGAACTTTATCTGATAAATTGAGACTTTTAGCCGACGAGGGTTTGATAATTCGACACGTCGATGATGGCCCGCCAATTAGAGTTAATTATGCTCTTAGTGAACATGGTAAAACATGTGGAAGATTACTCTCTCCTTTAGTTGCTCATCTAAAGATATACACTGGATCGGTTCAAGTCGGTGAATAATTGAAGAAAATTTTTACAAAATGATGTAGAATCTTATGATTGTAAAATCACTCAATTACGGGATGCTTTAACAAAGGAGAACGATAAGCGGATTGTATGCCTTTGTTAGCACAGTGGGTTAGACAGCGTCCTTGGTTGGCTGCTGGAATCGCTAGTGCAGCAGGTGGTATCGCAGGTGTCGCTGGCTCAATGGCCGCCGCTGCTAGTGCTGTTGGCGCACTGGCATGGGGTGGTGTATCTTCTAAATCCAGAGATAACGACCATCCCCTTAGACGAAGAGTTTTGACTACCTTAGAAAAACACCCTGGGCTTTGTTATCGTGAATTACAATCAACACTGAATGCTGCTAATGGAACTCTACGCCATCACCTAGATGTCTTACAATCTCGCAGAAGTGTCGCTGTAATGCATGTAAATGGAAGAACCTGTTATTTCGCTGGCGCTCCAACTCAAATTGAAGTACTAAAGGGAATTTCTGTCAATGAACAAAGAGCTGCAAGATCACTTCCTATCGGCCTCTCTCTGGTTCAAAGACTAATCATCGAAGACATTGTCAAAGAAGGAATTCCTCGCTCACAGTCTGACCTAGCAAGAAGAATTGGTAGAACAAGAGCCACTGTACACTCTGCTATCAAAGTATTAAGACGAAGAGGGATTCTTAGAGAAGATAGAATCGAACTAATGCCTCACATCGATATGGACATAGAGTGGCATGGCACTCATGGTGTTGACTATGAGTGGGTCGATGAGCGCCGTTGAAATTCAACTAGAATTTTCGCCTCTTGAGAGCCAATTAATACATAGTCTTCAAAGACCTTCGCCATAGCCTAATATCTGAGCACGATGTTTAGAGTTCGAATTCAAGAGGTCGCACTACCAACTAGTGAAAGGGACCGAGATAGTTTGGTTTCATGGTTCATCGATTCACTGAGTTTGATTCGTAAAAAAGGCGAAGAAATGGCTGATGGAGGAAAGGCAAATCCAGTTCACAGACTTTTACGTGATTACCTATTTGCTCAGCCAGATATCGGTTGGGATGCCCAAATGTTAGCCGATGAATTAGCATTAACTCCAGCTTCTCTAAATCATCATCTTACCCGTTTAGTTCAAGCCGGTATTATCGGTTATACCAATGAAGGAAAAGGCTGGCGCCGATATTATCTAAGGGGCGGCACAATCACCAATGCAATCGAATTGTTTTCACTTCAGTGCAAGACAATCGTAGCACAAAGACTGAGCCTTATTGAGAAAATGTGGGGCCGTGAAAATCCAAGGCTAATTCTTGAACTGCCAGAAAAGGATTCTCCACCGCTTAGCCTAGGTATAGCAGACCATCGGCCCTTGATGAGTGATAGCGAGGAAAGTATCTTATCACAATGGATGGGCGATTTTGGATTGCTTGGAGAAAGACCTGGAAAAGAGATCAAAGCGGATTCGGTTTCAGCACGATTATTCGAGCTATTATTGACTCGAGATGCTCCGCTATCACTGGATGAAGCGGCTGAACATGTAGGTGTACAAAAGGCTCGAATTGGGAGAATTATGGAGCGATTTAGAAGCAGTTCAATGGTTGAAAGAATACCACGAACCGACCGTTTAGCAATCGCTCTTTGGACTGCCATGACCACTCAATACCAAAGAAGAGGAGAAGATTGGATGCTAAAGAAAGGCGGGTTTCAAAGAATTTTGAACACAAAGAAACAATCTTCTGTGTTGATGAAACTCAAAAAAGGTAAACTGACAATAGAACAAGTCGAAAGTGAAATGAAAGGTATTGAACCTAAACAACAGATGCTGCTACTAAATTTACTCGGTGGAAGACTACCACTTGGACACAGAATGTCTGGAGAAGATTCAGCTCAAACTATACGTAAAGTTCAGGACCAGTTGGACCGAGTTCTAAGAAGAATGAGAAGAGTATCGGAGATGCTGGAATCAAACCTTAGTGAATCAGAGTAGTCCAACCCTTGAAAAACAAGATAGTCAAGCATTAGTTGTGAGCGAGTTTATTGGAGACAAACTTGGGCCATGGGACGGTGAGCCTCGCCGATTATTTCTTGCTCCAATGTCAGGAGTAACCGATCTCCCTTACCGCTTGCTTGCAAAACAATGCGGCGCTGATGTGACGATTACTGAATTCACCAATAGTACTGCACTTAGCAGAGAGGCTGCTGTTTCATGGCGAAAAATGGAATCGCATGAAACCGAAGTACCATTCATTCCACAAATCTTTGGCGGCGATGCAAAAGATATGGCTACTGCTGCAGAAATGCTAGCGCCAAATGCTGATTTAATCGACCTAAACTTCGGTTGTCCTGCTCCAAAAGTAACCAAAATTTGTGCAGGTGCAGCGCTAATGGGAGAGCCTGATAATCTGGTATCTATGGTCGAGGGGATTGTTGACGCTATCGATATTCCTGTTACTGCTAAGATGAGACTTGGAACTGGAGCACAGCAACACAATGCCATTGAAATTTGCCAGCGCTTGGAAGAGGTTGGCACTCAGAGACTTTGTGTTCATGGCAGAACCCTAAAGCAACGATACTCGGGTGAAGCAGATTGGAATTATATTAGAAAAGTCGTAGATTCCGTTGATGTACCTGTCATTGCAAATGGTGATGTGGTAGACGCTAAGAGTGCTGCTGAATGTCTCAAAACTACAAATGCAGGAGGCTTAATGATTGGGCGAGGAGCGATTGGTAGACCTTCGATGTTTGGAGAAATGAAAGTTGGACTTGGATGGATAAAAGAAGAGGATTTACCATGGGTAATTGCTAATCAAGAAAACTGGTTTGAACTAGATGAAATTGGAAGAGCCTTTGCCACACGGAAATGGTGCTGGGACAAATATATCGAATTATCAAAACAAACAACTGGAATCCAAGGTAAATGGATGCAAAGGCATGCTGTGGCATTTAGCAAAGGCTTGCCTGGTGCCAAGAAAGTTAGAGGTTTGATGCATGTACAACCGACTCCAGAAGACTTCGCTCAGTCGATCAGTGACTTCCTTGTTGGTAGTGTTTGACAAGAACCACTACAGCCCCTTCGACCGATTTCGAGAATTGAATAGATTATCGTAATTACCATGATTAGAATTGAATAGTACAATCTTGCAGGAATAATCATGCAGCCTAGTGTCGACCCTAAAGAGCAAAGTCAGACACAGTTTTACGGTCAGCCACAGAATATCAATCAACAAATTCAGCAAACTCAGGGTGCTTTTCCTCAACAACAAGTAATTATTATCAATGCCAAATATAAACCAGATTTTAACTTCAGATATCTTTCTTACGCTGTATTTGCCCTAGGCATAACTGCGTCAGTGATTTTTTCAAATTTACATACTGATAGTGATGTCGACCAATATCTACGATTTTTGAGTGAGGCATCTTGTTGTCTTTCTATAATTTTGGCACTCGTTTTTGATACTGTGTTTTACAAAGGAAAAGCAGATTGGCAAACTAACACCGGACAATCTAACACCGGTTCGATAACTGGGATGATTTTTAATCTTCTTTTTGCCAGTCTAGTCATAATTTTTGGATACTTCTGGTTTATTGGTGATTAGATACAAGGATATCTCTCGTATGAACATCAACGCTAGCCTTGTGGCAGTATACGGACACAACGGGCTCCCACGTGTATAGCTTTATTCTTTGAATGCCATTTTACCGATTTTGGACTTAGTGGCTCTCATTCTGCGTCGAAGTCGTTTGGTAAGAATCAGTTGAATAATAAACCCATGCTTTTGAATCTTCAGGCATCAACCATCAGGTAATCCAATGGTAAGTAGTAGGCATATCGAAACCTCCAAAGTTTATACTTAACTTCCAATTATAATTAGATACATCCGAGTTGGCAATGTTACACACAGTAGTATCTGTACTCGACTCCGAGATAGTGTAATATTCACCAGCAACTATGTTGGTTGAACTAAGGTCGGAATATACAAGTTCTACTGCACAAGCAAGATTGTTTATTCTTGTACCTGTAATCGGGTCGTAAGCAGATATTGAAGCCCCAAGATTAGCATGGCCATAAGTTTGCGAACCTACAAAGTCTACAGTCAATACGCCAATGATTGATGTATCTTGTAATAGACTTGCATCTTCAGTAAAAGAAAATTGGGGCGGGGCTGCGCAAGGCGAATTCCCCACTCCCATAATCCAATCAAGGTCGTCTTGAGATGAAAATTGGAGTGTGTTTGTGAACCATTCGGCATCCTTTCGGGTTGTAGATCTCAGGTCATCATTACCAGTACCCCACACCCCATCGACCCCGGTTCGGATTGTGTAAGTCATAGTCATACCTGAATTATCTGTAGCAATGACATCTATCATTCGATGAAATAATAGCATACAATCGCCATTCGACATTTGATATCTATTCGTCTGAATTCCATTCAAAAATGGTATGTTCATAACGAACATGCTACCCTCCTCACCATCTAACAGAATATCTCCGACACCATCCCGGTCATGATCAACATAAACATCCACAATCTGTCCATCGTAATCCCAACTATCCCAACTGAGGAGTCCAATATAGTCAACAGATGTACTCACTCCACTACCCCAATCGTAACTTTGCATAACTTCATCGGTTGCAAAAATATCAGCGACAACTTGAGGTGGATCATTGTCTTCGCCAACAGAGGTATTCCCTATACAATATGTGACTTCGACTGAAAATGCGAGGCCAAAGGCAGATGTTTCTTGGAATGCACCGAGATAGAGGTCATATGATGTTGGCGATGGGCCTGATGCTGGTAACCAATGAGAATACTGTTGTCCTTGTTGGAAATACTCATATGGATTCAAATTCATTTTAGGCATAGCCCATTGAGTGAGTTGTTGAGTGGAAGATTCTGCGATTATCGCCACAGGGGGGTCGGAAACCATACTCAAATCGGGGTGATGATACATGCTGAAGAATTTATTATCAACCAATCCATCAAAATTGGCAACCACCTCTAATGCATCAGCAGGTATTTCTATTGTCATTTTGAAATCGAGCCATTGATAATCACAGTCAGGAGAACATGAGGTATAGTTCATCCATATCCAATCGCTGTTGTCTGGAGTCACAGGATTCCACGAGGGAGACTGGTCAACTGCATTGACTTCTACTGTAGTTTCCCAAGGGTCAGTGAAGAAACTAGAGGCCGATGCAAGGGGGTCTTGGGAAAATCCCGGTGCTTTTAGCCTAACTTCCGTATTAGTAGTATTTGATGCATAAATATCAGTTACAAGATACTGATCGCCCGAACATGTCGTTATCGAATCGTCTGGAATAGAATCATCTGGATTGTAAGGGTCTAGATCTGATTGAATCAGAAAACATTCGGTTACTTGATCGCTCTCTTCATAGACTACTACACCTGGAGATGACTGTTCCTGGGCTATTATCGAGGCATCCCAACAAAACTCTCCCGCACCTATGGCCGTGGCTGAAAAATCATAGTTGTTCGATATTGTTGGAATTGAAGGGTGATGTGGTGAATCTTCTTCCCAAATATGGCCACCTAATGCAGGATCGTTTGGGTATAGCGTGTCTAAAGATGTCTGTCCAATCATTCCAATGACGTCTTGGTATATCATAATTCCATTGATGTCCCTCAGATGTATACTGATGTGCAATTGTTGCTGAGGTTCGAACCAATTCCCAATAAATTGAGCTTCAATATCTTCGGTGAGAGAATAGACATATTTACTTGGAATCACTGTGAATGATGTGACACCAGAAGACCGTGTCGAGATATTAGAGTTCCCTGGGGTGCTGAAGTTTTCTCCTCCGCATTGGTCATCTTCGACTTGAACAGGGTTGTGATATTCGGGGCAATTATCAATAGAGTCTATTACTCCATCTTTATCAGTATCAATCAATAGTTTTTCGAGGTCTATTTCTGTCGCATCATTGGAATCATCATCACCTAGGCAACCTGATAAAACCGGCATAATCATTAACAATACTAGCAAAAAAGATATTTTTTTCATACCCGTAGATAAAGTGGACATCCTATAAGTTATTGGCAATCGGGGCTTGATAATGCTCCTTTTTAGATTTAAACATCGTGTGCCAAAGTCAAATTAAACTCGTAAAAACTGGTTAATCATCAGTTGTTTCATAAATTATAACGGCCACGGACATATATGAAGCAAACTGCAGCCATCCTGATAACGATTTTATTTACATTGACATCCTTGTCTGGTTGTCTAGAAAATGATGACCCGAATAGCGAAGATAAAAGTGTGACTGGAAGTTTGGTTGGGAGTTTTGATTGTTTGGCGCCATCTACTTCCAACACATACCGATTAGGAACTAATGATAATTGGGACCCTAATACTGTTGAGTCCCCACTCCCAAATGTACCACAGGATTTGCTGAACATCGTTAATGCCGCCAAGGAAACTGACGATGATTGGAACGAAGCGTATGTGACTCACCATTTTTCCCCTTTTGGGAGTATAATGAATATTATTGATGCACAATTAACTATCCAGACTCGAACCATTACAGGTTCTGCTCCAAATTCTGATACATTATCTCTAATGTTCCATGAAGATATGGCTGCTTATCCGACTTGGGAAATATCAATTGGACAAAATGCAGATCTTACAGGGGGTATGGTTGAAACTCTTCATCTTGACGAGTTACCAGTTAGTGGAACTGGAGATTTGTCAGCATTATCGGCTGGAAGTATTGATTTAATTCAAATCATGAATACACTTGGTTACATTGACATCGTTATTGGAAATTCGCAAGAAGTTGATTATGTCGAGCTTGAGATTTGCTCCCAACCACTTGGGCTAGATATTGTGCCCGACGACTTTGACTGCGTATCCCCCAATACTGTATATCCGCTCCGAGTGGGAACAAATGATAATTGGGACCCCAATACTGCTGAGTCCCCACTCCCAAATGTACCACAGGATTTGCTGAACATCGTTAATGCCGCCAAGGAA
>MDTC01188901.1_pt1 | contig 16170 bp, 14 predicted proteins | sample 811181 | NCBI WGS metagenome assembly MDTC01 (sample SAMN05326644, study PRJNA326480) | marine metagenome | isolation source: seawater | place: Pacific Ocean: North | collected 2011
CATTAGAAAGGCAATCGAACTCTTAGGACTAGGCTCAAAATCATTGAGATTAATTGCTACAAATGAAGATTTTACAGTAAATCTTCAATCTCTTAAAAATGCAATTAAAGAAGATCGTGATAATGGCCTTCAACCTGCTTGCATCATCGCTAATGTAGGAACAGTTAATACAGGGGCAATTGATCCATTAATCGAGCTTGCAGCTATAGCTAAAGAGGAAAATCTCTGGTTACATGCCGATGGTGCCTTTGGTGCCATTGCGAAGTTTGCCAAAAACTCTAGTAATTTAGTTGCTGGTCTCGAACTGGCAGACTCAATTGCTTTTGATCTTCATAAATGGATGTATATTCAATATGATTGTGGCTGCGTATTAATAAAAAGTGGTCATCCTCATAAAGATACTTTTTCTGTCATCCCTCCGTATATTAAAAACTTTGAGCGTGGGCTAGCTTCTGGGCCAATTAATTTTTCGGAATACGGTGTTCAACTTTCTCGCTCATTTAAAGCATTAAGAGCTTGGATGGCATTAAAAATAGAGGGCGCTGAAAAGTATAGTGAATTAATCGAACAGAATATTGATCAAGCAAAATATCTGACTAAATTAATCATTGCAAACAAAAACCTAGAGCTACTAGCCCCAACATCACTAAATATTGTTAATTTTAGATTCAATAATTCAGATCTTAATGATGTAGAGTTAAATGAAATTAATACTGAAATATTAATGAAGTTACATGAAAGTGGAAATTCTGCACCCTCTTCGGCACTTTTAGGAGGTAATTTTTCACTTAGGGTGGCAATTTGTAATCATCGAAGTCAACGTTCTGATTTTGATGACCTAGTTAAAGATGTTATAAATATTGGAAGAAAATTATTAAAATAATTAATTAGAGCATATATTAAAGCCTCGGCTCAAAGGGTAATTCAACAATTATAGAGGTTCCATCCAGATATGAGTGATCAATTTTTAATGATCCTCCATGAGCTTTTGCTACCAACTTAGCAATATATACCCCCAGTCCAGTTCCTCCTGTATGCCTTGCCCTAGAGGGATCTCCTCTATAGAAAGGCTCCCCGAAAAATTTCAATTGATCATCACTTAAACCTGGCCCCGAATCAATAATACTAATTACTGTCGCATAATCAGAAGCATCAAATAAAACTTCAATAGATGCAGATTTATTATCATTATACTTTAATGCGTTATTTATCAAATTTTTCAGCATTAATATTATTCTGGCTTTATCACAGTTTAAGAACATGTCTGTAACATCATTAAATTTAACTAGATGTTTTTCTCTGGAGAAATAATCATCACTCAAGCTGGTGATAATATTTTCAATAGAAACACGCTCAATATTAATTCCCTCATGCCTACTGTTAAGTCTTTCTGCTTCAATTAATGTTGATATAATTTTTTCCATTTCATCAAGATCACCAATAAGATCCTCTTGACCTTCCTGATTAGGTTGTAGTTCCATGGCAAGTCTCAATCTAGATAGAGGTGATCTTAGTTCATGACTAATGCCTAATAATAACTGACGCTTTGCATCCAACATTAATTCAACATCTTCGGCCATTTTATTGACGTCTAAAGCAAGGTCCCCTAACTCGTCATTTCGAAGATTTTTTATACGAAATCTAACATTACCACGACCAATCTCAGCAGCACCCTGTCTTACTGTTTCAATAGGTTTAAATAACCACCTTACCGCTAAATATGTTATCAGTACCAATAATAAAGATGACCCAATAATGATTGGAAGTAGGCTTCTTTTTTCAACTGGCACTGACGAAATTTTTGGTGTGGAAACAATAATTGCATAATCACCATCTTCAATTTTCAAGAAACGATGCTTACCTATACTTGCAAACTCTATATCATCTAATTCATTGAGCCATTGACTTGCTACATTACTTAACTGGTCACTTGAGGCAAATGACAATTGATTTAGTTTGGGGAATGTAGAGTCAGATGCCCAATTCACATCTTTACCGATAATTCGAATATCAACTGGTACTTTGTTGGTAATATCGATTGCTTTTTGGATATTTGGTGGACTACCAATATCCTGCTTAACATAGTTAATATGTAGGGACAGGTGACCACTCACCAATTCTCGTAGTTCGTCTGTTTCATAGACCCAGCGCAGGCCAAAAAAAGCAGCATAAGCAAACAAAATTCCAGATAGCAGGAAAATAGCCAGTAAACGTAAAGACAAAGAGTGTCCAACACGCTTAAGCATTAGTTATTGTTGAGGAATCTCTTTAGCCACGAAGATATACCCACTCCCCCAAATAGTCTGAATAAATCTAGCTGGTTTAATTTTGTCTCCAATTTTATTCCTGACTCGACTAACCATTATATCAATTGAACGAGTTAGAATGGTGGCATTAATCCCTCTTAACTTGGATAGAAGCTCATCTCTATGCATTTTTTTCCCAGTATTTTTAGCCAGTATAAATAACAACTCATATTCCATTGATGTAAGCTCAATCAGATTACCATCAATCTCTACGGTGCGATTATTTGTATCCATAGTAAGACCATCAAATCTTAAAATCCCATCTCCAGATTTAACTTCTTGATCTACCCGTCTCAATAAAGATTGAATACGCGCCACTAGCTCTCTTGGTTCAAAAGGTTTACCTATATAATCATCAGCACCAAGTTCGAGTCCTGAGATACGATCAGATAAGTCACCTCTTGCAGTTAGCATAATAATTGGCAAATTACTTTTTTTACGAACTTCAGCACAAACAGCAAACCCATCCATTCCTGGAAGCATGACATCCAACAATAAAAGATCAGGATCTGATAATTCGAGTCGTTTTAAGCCTTTTTCAGCATCACTAACACAATCTAATTTCATACCATATCTAGATAGATAATTTTTTAGCAGTTCCGAATGCCTATAGTCATCGTCAATTAGTAATATTTTTATCATTTATTCATTATACTTTTTTTACATACTTAACAAAATCAATGTACTAGATGTTACGAATTGAAACAAAGCTATTCTTTGGAATTTTTATTAGGATAGCCACCTTTTTCGAAAAATACCTTCTCATTTACCAGAACTTATTCTCAATCATTAAAGACAGAGATAAACTAAATGCCCCTCCTGAAATAAAAATATTCCAATCACGATGACGCATACCAAATAGATTCAAAAAAACAAAAACTGTTCCTACGATAAAAAATACGACGAGTAACTGCCCTAACTCAATTCCCAAATTAAAACCAAGCAGTGGAACTAATATTGAAGATTCATCCATTAGTAAAGCACGAAAATAGTTAGAAAAGCCCATTCCATGAATAAAACCAAAAAACAGTGCCATCAAGTATCGGCTATTTATTTTTTCTGCTTTTGCCATGAAGTCATATTTAAAAACATTGTGAACTGCGGTAAGCAATATCGTCACTGGTATAAGAAATTCAATAATTCTGGATGAGATGGTCAGAATACTAAATGAAGTTAGAGCCAGTGTAATGCTATGGCCAATTGTAAATGCAGTTACTAAAATTAAAAGGTTCTTCCATTGCTCCAAACGATATACAGCACATAATGCAATGAGAAATAAGATATGATCATACCCAGCTAAATCAGAAATATGATCAAAGCCTATTTGAAGATAGAAAGGAAACAAATCCATATCAAAAAACCAGCGTGTGCGTATGGGTGCTCTTATTAAGCATTAGGCTAGTTGAACTGCCATTAATATGAATATAAATAATATTGGTCTGATCAAAAAATAAATCAGTAAAAACTGCATTTTTTATCTTCAAAGAGGTTAATGGTGATGTTTGTGGATATTCAAAAGTCACACCCAAGGCAGTATTAATTCCTTCACCTTTCAGCCTTTTTTGTTTGATTTTTAGTGGCATTCTTTCGCCATTTGCTTCTATGTAAAAATAGTTATTGAGGTAGTCCATTAACATGAAATCAGCATTTGGAGATTCATCGGGTTCACAAAAACGTAATTCTTGACTCTCCGGATCAAACACTAATGCCTCATTTACATCCATTAAAAAAAGCCTAAGACTGACAGATATAAGTTGCTCATCTTTTGAATATTCAATCTCACTAAGCGACAATCTTAATGGATGTGACAGCAAAGCTGATGGCTGAATGAGCGCTAAGAATGCAGCCAGATATATAAAGACTGTTGGAAAAAGCTTTCTCAAGCTATTGTTTTAGCTTGTATTGATTCTGCAACAGCCTGAACTTCCTTAAAGACGCGTATTAAATTCTTGCCCCATATTTTTTCAATATCTGCTTCTGAGTAGCCTCTACGAACTAATTCGATTGTAATATTCATAACTTCGCTTGCATCGAAAACACCATTAATTCCTCCGCCACCATCAAAATCACAACCAATGCCAACATGGTCGATACCAGCAACTTTTACAATATAATCAATATGGTCTACCGCATCACGAACTGTCGCCAATGGCGTTGGGAATTTTTTATTTATTTCATTGAGTGCATCTCTCATCTCTGAGCGTTCATTCGGGGACATTTCACTAGTTGGTTTCGTACTTGCCCTCAGCGCAGCACTTGCTGCCAATCGTTCAGGATTCTCAGGTTTATCACGTAGGTAATCTGAAAGCATGGTCAATTGCACTACACCACCATTTTTTGCTATCAACTTAAGCATTTCATCAGACATATTTCGCTTATGATCAGTTACGGCTCGTGCGTTTGAATGACTGGCAATTATAGGTGCTTTTGAGATTGCAATTGCATCATAAAAAACGTCATCACTACCATGAGAAACATCGACCATTATACCTAAGCGATTCATCTCAATCACAACCTCTTCACCAAATTTACTTATTCCTTGATGTTCAGCACCCCTTGGATCAGTTGCTGAGTCCGCCAAATCATTATTAGAAGAGTGAACTAATGTAATGTAACGCACGCCCTTATTAAAAAAGGTTTCAACGTTAGTGAGATCACCACCTATGGGATAACCATTTTCGATTCCAATATAAATGGCGCGTTTATTATTTTTTTCCAATTCATATGCATCATCAGGATCCAGAGCAAGACCGACATCACTTGCATTTTTATCTGTAGAATCAATAACTGCATCTATCATTTGAAGAGCTAAAGTCTTAGCACGTTGATTATTGTCATCATCTCGAATATCTTGCGCGACGAATGCGGCAAAAAAAACTGCGTCCAAACCACCTTCTTTCATTCTTGGGTAATCGACTTTAGAGCCGGTTTCATTGGGATCATGTCGTTCAGCTAAATCAAAACCTGGTTCTATCATGCGAATTGGCGTATCTGCATGCGTGTCTAATGTTAATACGCGATCATGAATTTTTAATGCACGCTCTATTAACTGGTCTTCTGTTTCTGTAGCCACTTTAGGCATTTCACTTTCTGAACCACAGCTACTTAATAAAAAAATACTGATACCACAAACAAGTCCGAATTTAAATTTTCTAATCATTATTGGTCCTTATAATTACCATCTAAGATTTTTAGTGAAGTCGACCGCATTGATCTCCTCTGATGAGACGCAACAATATCATAGATTGTTGTGATAATAAAAAACTACTCATACCATACTAGGCATTATCAAAGTATCACTGAGAGTAGTTTCATTATTACGAAAACCAAAATATTAATAAATTTCTTATTCACCTGTTTAGAGATAAATTAGATCTAGAAAAGAAATATCGCTATCTTGTGATGCATTTGTTCTGCTATTACTCAATTCTTGTAATAAAAAAGATTTTAGGTGAGAATAATTTATGAATGTAGTTTGGAAAAATAAAAGAACAAATAATTTTGACTAATGGTTAATTTCATGAATAAGAAAATAATAATAAATTTCGTTTTTTTTATTTTTTTATCAGCCTGCTCAAATGATACTAAAAAAGATTTTGATGTAATCATAAGTAATGGAAATGTTTATGATGGACTAGGTAATGAGCCTCTCAATACTGATATTGGTATAATTAATGACTCTGTTGCTCAAATAGGGAATCTTGATAACTTTTCAACAAAAAAGTTTATCGATGCTACCGATATGGTAGTTGCACCTGGGTTTATTAATATGCTCTCATGGGCAACCCAGCCTCTTCTTATAGATGGTCGAGCACTTAGTGATATAAAACAAGGTGTAACACTTGAAATAATGGGTGAAGGAAACTCAATGGGTCCATTAAATGACTCCATGAAAATTAGAATGAAAGAAAAACAGAGTAACATTAAATATGATATTACATGGACTACTCTGAATGAATATCTTGAGCGTATTGTTAGTCAGGGTGTTTCTGTTAATGTTGCATCATATGTAGGTGCAACTACTGTCCGTATTCATGAATTAGGCTATATAAATCGTCAACCTACCTCTGAAGAGCTTATGAGAATGCAAAAGCTAGTGGAAGAAGCGATGCTTGATGGTGCAATTGGTGTCGGATCATCTTTAATTTATACACCCGCAAGTTTCGCCAGTACAGATGAGTTAATTGCATTAGTTAAAATAGCTGCCAGATATAATGGTAGCTATATTTCTCATTTAAGATCCGAGGCGAACCAACTTGAAGAAGCAGTTCTTGAATTAATAAAAATAGCGAGTATAACTGGGGCACCTGCCGAAATATACCACTTAAAAGCAGCTGGTAAAAATAATTGGCATAAATTAGAAAATGTTTTTAAATTGATTGAATCAGCAAGAAACTCAGGCTTGAGAATTAGTGCAGATATGTATACCTATTCTGCTGCAGCAACTGGCTTAGATGCCACCATGCCACCATGGGTTCAAGAAGGAGGCCACAATAAATGGGTAGAGCAATTACAAATACCTTCTGTAAGAGAAAAAGTCTCCAAAGAAATGCTTGACGAAAATTCATCTTGGGAGAATTTTTATACTCAAGCTGGTCCAAAGGGGATATTATTGACTGGTTTTCGAAATTCTGAATTGAGGAAATATACAGGTATGACACTCCAAGAAGTTAGTGAGATTAGAGGAACATCACCTCAACTTACTGCTATGGATCTTGTGGTTGAGGATAATAGTCGTATTGATGCCGTATTCTTTCTAATGTCAGAAGAGAATGTAACAAAGCAAATAAAAAAACCTTGGATAAGCTTTGGTTCTGATGCTGGTGCAGTTGCAAATGAAGGTGCATTTATAGAAAAAAGCCTTCATCCGCGTGCATATGGAAATTTTGCAAGAGTTATAGGTAAATATGTTAGAGATGAAAAAGCTCTATCTATGAAAGAGGCTATTAGAAGATTAACCTCATTACCTGCAAAGAACACGGGCATACAAAACCGTGGCTCTATAGAGATAGATAACTATGCAGACATTATCGTCTTTGATCCTATAGAAATTAATGACAAAGCTACATTTGAAAAACCACACCAATATGCAGTTGGTATGAAGCATGTTTTTGTTAATGGAATTCAAGTACTAAATGATGGTAACCATACTGGTGCCATGCCTGGTAAAATCGTGCGAGGTCCGGGTTGGCGTGGATGGAATTAAAACTATAAATTCAAATCATAAATGGAAGCATAATGGTTAAATTTACTCTCTTAGCACTGCTCTTTCTAGCTCCAGCTATCAATGCATAACTCCTAAGTAGCATGGATTTCAAAGCTGAACATCAAAAATTAGTATTGGGACACTCTAATTAAAGAGCTCAGTCAAGATTGAATATTTTTAAATTATTGACTTGGCCATTCTTTATCGAATGGAAATGGCTTTTCCTCAGTATTATAAGTTAAGAAATTAACTATTTCTGCAATATATTGACCTAAGGATGAACCAAACTCTCGAAGTTTCATATTTGTATCTGAAGTAAAAAGTACAGAGAAAAATTGCAAAGTAGCAATTCCAAAAATTAACATTCTGCACGCCCAAAATACTATAATGAATAAGAGCATATACATGAGTCTTTTCCAAATAGGGACTGACTTTAAGTTAGCTTCATAGGTATAGCCATGGTGAGCATCGCTATTATCACTAAAATTTTCTTTATCACCATCTTCCATATTAAAATCCTGTTACTTAATTCATTACTTCTTTGGAGTAAGATACATAATTATATCAGCTCTAACAACTTCACGCTTATTAGCATCCATAACTATTACTGGTACTACAACATCCATCTTCTCTCCTTCTTTAACTACAGGCATAATTGCTTTTGCCGTTAAATGAGTATTTGCTGGTAGTAAATAACTAATATTCATACCTTTTGGAATCCAACGCATACTATGTACTAGCCCAGCTTCCATTAATGTTCCTGCTGCTAACTCACAAAGATTAGCTATTGCAATTACATGAATTGTACCCAAATGATTAGTCACGCTTCTTTTTTTCTTTATAGCAACAACTACTACTTCATCACTATATTCTAGAAATGAAGGTGAAATTGTTGAAAAATATGGGACCCTCCAACAAACTAGCTTTGCGAATAACCATCTCCCAATTTGATTACCTCCAATCAAATCCCAGTATCTTAAAGTTACTGATTTTTGATACATCCTAACTAATCCCTATCTGGAGAATACGCCCAAACAAATCCATCTCTGTTTGGCATTTTAACATTTGGTAAAGTTATTGGTGACATTACCTCATCTTCAGAAATAATATCATTGAGATATAAAATATAAGCAGTTAATGAATAAATCTCGTCATTTGATAAGGTGCCTGGCATTTGATATGGCATTGCCCGTCTAATATAATCGAATAAAATGGTTGCATAGGGCCAATAACTTCCCACTGTTTTTTTTGGTAATGGCCCATTAATTGTGCCATGACCACCAGCCAAGTCACCATTAATACCTCCAATTGCATTCTTTCCATGACAAGCAATACATTGGATATCATAAAGCACCTTTCCAATATTAGCATCACCTGAGCCTTGAGGCAGGCCATCACCATTTGGCATAATAACGAAGTCCACTTGAGATGCATCCTCCATTGAAATCAACTGTCCTAATTTAGGATTCTCATTAATGATTAACTCATCTGCCACAAGCGGTTGAGATAGAAAAAATGAAGCTAATCCCAAGGCTTTATAGATAAACATTATTAATTTCTCCTCTCTCATTAATTCCCCAAGTCTGAATAGCATTAAAATGATAAAAAGTATTTTTAGCACGACCCACAAACCATCTATCTCTGGTAGGTTGAACGTTCCCCTTATCATCAATAGCTCGACTCATTAGGGTCGATGGTGCACCATTCCATTTCCATGCAGATCGAAAACGAGTCAGTGATTTAGGTAATACATGCTGATCTAGCAATGCTTCAGCCCATGTTTTACCTCCATCAGCAGATAATTCAACACTCTTTATGGATCCAGCTCCTGACCATGCAATACCTTTTATTTGATATATTCCTTCACCACTTAAATCAAGAGAAAAAGATGGACTAGTAATTACTGATTTCACCCCCATTGGAAATGTAAATAATTGAGCAATACCATCATCCATTAAATCAGAATATTTTGATGTTTCGTCTTTTGTCATTGAAGGACCAGTTGTTACTTTAATAGTTCTCAGCCATTTAACACAGGCATTACCCTCCCAACCAGGCAAAAATAATCTCATAGGATATCCATTAGATGGCCTTAATGGTTCGCCATTTTGATGTGTAGCAATTATTGCATCATCCATAATTTTCTCTATTGGTACACTTCGGCTCATGATTGCAGCATCTGATCCTGACGCAACAATCCATTTACCTTCTGGTTTGATACCAGCCTCATCGAGTAAGATTTTTAAGGGTATTCCACCCCATTCACTACAAGAAACAAGCCCATGAAGATCACTTGCTTTTCGTTGCAATGGTTTTGGTGACATCATATTTCCTCCACTATTACCAGAACACTCTAAAAACTGGATATTAGAGGTATGATAGTAGCGAGCTAATTGTTCTATTGAAAATGATAAGGGGCGGTCAACAAGACCATGAATAATAAGTTTGTGTTGGTTTGGATCAATCTCTGGTATCCCTGAATGATGTCGCTCAAAATGCAATCTACTTGGTGTAATTATTCCATCAAGATACTCAATAGGTGTTCTGGATGCTCCTGAACCTAATGTACCTGGTTGACTCCCTACCCCTGCTCTTTTTATATGTGCCTCGAATTTTGATGGCCCAGAGTCACCCATCCCAATACCTGGTTGTTTCATCCACAATAATCGGTCCTTTCCCTCTGAGCCAAGCGCAGCCGACGATAATAATCCACCTCCAACTCCAACGCCTGCCTTGAGAAAAAATCTTCTATCTATGAGCCCATTATCAGCTGCAAAATTTATACTTTCAGGTATCTTTTTCATTGTAGTGACCTTATTTTATACTATAATTCAAATTATATAATTCATATAAGACTATGAAATAACTATTTTTTTAATGATTTTTCAAGATCTTCAATTAAATCATCAACAGCTTCAATACCTACAGAGATTCTTACTAAATCCTTTGGTATTGGACTTGCAGCACCTTCAATTGAATATCGATGCTCAATCAAACTTTCAACTCCACCTAGAGAAGTTGCTCGAATAAACACCTTGCAAGCCTTAACTAACTTTAAGGCAGCTGACTCACCACCTTTAATCCTTAATGAAAGCATTCCACCAAAACCACCGATCATTTGTTCTTTAGCAATTTGGTGCCCTGGATGACTAGGAAGGCCTGGATAAAGAACTTTTTCAATAGCTCTATGACCTTCGAAATGTTGTGCAATCTTCTGCGCAGAATCGCAAGCACGCTTAACCCGTAAAGATAATGTTCTCATGCCGCGCTGAAGCAACCAAGCTTCAAATGATCCAATGATAGCACCACCTTGGACCCTGTTCTTTCTTATACTCTCCCAAAAATCATCCATTTTATTACAGATAAGAGCACCAGCAACGACATCACCATGTCCATTAAGGTACTTTGTCGCGGAATGCATAACAATATCTACTCCAAATTCAATGGGTCTTGAAAGTACTGGTGTTGCAACAGTTGAATCAATAACTAGTTTTGCACCACATGATTTTGCAATTTTCACAGCAGCACTTATATCAATAATATCCCACGTTGGATTACATGGTGTCTCTATCCATATTAATTTAGTTTTTTTATTCACAATACTATCAGCTAAAGCATTTTTATCAGCGGCATTATAAAGAGTTAAACCAATATCCCATTTTTCCGTAAAATCAATCAACCATTCTCTGAGCCCCCAATACATTATTGTCGGAGCAACTATATGATCACCAGGATTTAGCGCCTGAAAAACACTTACTGCCGCGGCCATCCCGGAACTAAAGAGCAATGCTTCCTCACCTCCTTCCAATTTTGCCAACATATCTTCTGGTATTTTATTGGTTGGGTTCTCATCCCTACCATAACTATAGTGCTCTGCTATAAGATTATATTTATCATCTCTAGCAAAAGTTGTTGATGGATGAATTGAGGGCATAATAGCGCCAGTATTTTTATTATGACCACCGTAGGCTTGAGCAATCTCAGTCTCTCGACTTCTTTTTGATGACATATTCAGTCCATTTTTCTATAATTTAGTAACGTATATTCACAAATACACTATACTTGATTTATGATTTATTTATTACTTGGTTGTATTATTATAGCACTTGTTTTTATTCCTGGTGCCTGGGTAAAACGTGTTCTTGAAAAATATTCACTCCCCGAAGATAGGTACTCTGGCTCAGGATCTGAATTAGCTCGTTATTTACTTGATACACAAGACTTACATGACGTTAAGGTTGAAGTAACTGAGGATGGTGATCATTATGATCCAACAGCAAAAGCTGTTCGCTTAACCCAAGAAAAATATAATGGCCACTCATTAACAGCTATTACAGTTGCTGCTCATGAAGTTGGTCACGCAATTCAAGATGGAGAAAACTATACACCACTGAGAATAAGAACTCGGCTTGTTAGATTATCCAGAGGAATTGAAAAAATCGGAGCTGGTATTCTTATGATCTCACCATTTATTGGTATCATCACTAAAGCACCTGGATTAAGTATCATCACTTTTATTTCAGGGTTCATAACCTTACTCTCATCAACATTGATTCATCTGGTTACTTTACCAACTGAGTTAGATGCAAGCTACAAAAGAGCATTACCTATCTTGAAAGACAATAATATACTTAAACCTGGTGATCATAAGCACGCTTATAAAATTCTCACAGCGGCAGCATTTACCTATGTATCAGCATCACTTATGAGCCTATTAAATATTGCGAGATGGTGGGCAATGCTAAGACGCTAAATCTTTAATCCTATCACCGAACAACTCCTTAAAAGTTTGAACGTAATATTGCATATACTCAGGCTTATCCATGCTGACTCTGGACCAATTTGTAAAAGGAGGGAATGGCCTGCCAGAGGCAATTCCATGCTCTAGTAATGCAGTATTTATTTCATTGACCGGTATACCAGTTTCAAAAAAAGAGAAGTTAGCATTTGATTTAATGTATCGTACATTCAACTCTTGAAACATTTCTTCAACTATCTTCAATGACTCTTTATTTTTTCTTCTAGTAAAATCTTGAAACTCCTGATCTTGATAACTTGCATAAGCAGCTTCTATGCCTAAAGTATTATTTTTACCAGTCCGAAGTTCTCTAATTTGTTTAATTTGATCCGGATGCGCAAAACCAAAGCCTATTGCTAAACCTGCCAAGCCATGAATTTTAGAGGCTGTCCTTGCAACAATAATATTACGGTGCCCTTCCGCGATTAAATCAATCATTGAACCATAATTTGGATCTTCAACAAACTCATAATAAGCCTCATCAACAAATACCAACCTTTCCTTAGAAACTTCAATAACAAAATCTCTTAAAGCATCTTTATTAATAATATTTGGAATTGGATTATTAGGATTAACAAGATAAACCATTTTCGTATCAGCTCTTATAGCGCTCGCTACAGCACTTAAATCACATGCTAAATTTTCATCTACCGGCACTCTGATAATTTCAGTACCTACTCTTGAGGCATATCTAACTAAATCTTGATAGGTTGGATCAACACAAACAACTGATCCTTTCTCCCAACTTGCTATCAAACCTCCAGTCTTGAGAATTTCTCCAGAACCAGTACCCATTGTAACATGACTCGAAGTTACCCCATTTTGAGCAGCGACTAAATCAACCAGTTTGCGACGATTACCACCACCATATTTATTGACAAAATCAATCCCCTCATTAATTGCCTGTAAGGCCACTCTTGATGGCCCATATGGATTTTCATTTTTGTCAGCTCTAACGAGATCAAATGGCCTAGGAACTCTATCAGCAGCTAATAATTGACTTGATAATGGACTAAACGCGGTTAGTGCATTAACCCCAAGTAGTGCGCCACCTGACAATAAAATTCTACGCCTGCTAATATTTTCCATAATACACTGCCTTTTCCTATAAGAATTTGATTACATTTTGTGCGATTGATTATAGCCTAACATATTCCTTATGTGTTGAATTTACTACAATAGAAGAGTTATTTAACTAAAATTTTAGCTTCATTTATCAATTAAACCATGTCAAAGAACTTATCTTTTGTATATTTTCGTATATTTCAGTGGTTTACCACTCGTTTCGCTGATAATATGCGCGCGCAACAATATCTTATTAAAAATAATAACAAATCAACATAAGAGTATAGATAAGCCATGAAAGATCTCAATTCATACAGAAATATTGGTATATTCGCCCACGTCGATGCTGGTAAAACAACAACAACTGAGCGTATCTTAAAATTAACTGGAAAAATTCATAAAATCGGAGAGGTTCACGATGGAGCTGCCACTACAGATTTTATGGATCAAGAGCAAGAGCGAGGAATAACTATTCAATCTGCAGCTACTAGCTGTACATGGAATAATCATCGTTTAAATATTATTGATACTCCAGGACATGTTGATTTTACAATTGAAGTTTATAGATCTCTGAAAGTCCTTGATGGAGGTGTTGGAGTATTTTGTGGCTCAGGTGGCGTAGAGCCACAATCAGAGACAAATTGGCGTTATGCTAACGAATCAGAAGTCTCACGTATTATATTGGTTAATAAATTAGACCGTATAGGTGCGGATTTTTTAAGAGTAGTAAAGCAAATAAAGGATATCCTAGGTGCTAATCCATTAGTTATGGTGTTACCAATTGGTATCGAAGATAATTTTAAAGGTGTTGTTGATCTCTTAACAAGGAAAGCATGGATTTGGGGTGATTCCGATGATCCAACTAATTTTGAAATTGTTGATCCGCCTGAAGATATGCATGCAGCTATCGAAGAATGGCGTGAAAAATTAATTGAGACTGCTGTCGAACAAGATGATGACTTATTGGAGAGTTATCTAGATGGCGAAGAACCCAGTATTGATGACTTAAAAAAATGTATACGAAAAGGTACTATTAATTTGGAGTTCTTCCCTACTTTTTGTGGCTCTGCCTTCAAAAACAAAGGTGTTCAAAATGTCCTAGATGCTGTTGTCGATTATCTTCCTAGCCCTACCGAAGTTAAACCTCAGCCCGAGGTTGATCTTGAAGGTAATGAAACAGGTGAATATGCGATTGTTGATCCTAATAAACCATTAAGAGCATTAGCTTTTAAAATTATGGATGATCGATATGGAGCTTTAACATTCACAAGAATCTATTCAGGTCTTCTTAAAAAAGGTGACAATGTTTTAAATACTTTTACTGGTAAAACAGAGAGAATTGGTCGAATTGTCGAAATGCATGCTGACTCCAGAGAAGAGCTTGATTATGCTCAGGCTGGGGATATTGTCGCTCTACTTGGTATGAAAAATACAAAAACAGGACATACACTGGCAGATGAGAATAAACCTGCTACGCTGGAACCAATGGTATTTCCTGATCCTGTAATTTCTATAGCTATTTCACCTCATGACAAGGCTGGTACTGAAAAATTAGGTATTGCATTAAACAAAATGGTTCAAGAGGATCCTTCTTTTCAGGTTGCTACTGACGAAGATTCAGGAGAAACCATTATCAAAGGGATGGGAGAATTACACTTAGATATTAAAGTTGATATCCTTAAAAGAACTCATAATGTTGAAGTTCAAATGGGTAAACCGCAAGTTGCTTATAGAGAAACTATAACTCAAATGGTCGAGGATACATATATCCATAAGAAGCAAACTGGTGGTTCTGGTCAATTCGCAAAAATAGACTATGAGATAGAGCCAGGAGAGCAAAATAGTGGTTACACTTTTGAATCGCATGTTACTGGCGGCAATGTTCCTAGAGAATATTGGTCAGCTGTAGAAAAAGCATTTCAAACCAGTATGAATGAAGGTACTTTGGCTGGCTTCCCTTTACTCGATGTTACTTTTAAGTTGATGGATGGCGGCTTTCATGCCGTTGACTCTTCAGCTATGGCATTCGAATTAGCTACTAAAGCAGCATACAGGCAATCAGTACCTAAAGCTGGTCCGCAGCTCCTTGAGCCAATTATGAAAGTTGATGTTTATACCCCTGAAGATCATGTTGGTGATGTTATTGGAGACTTGAATCGCAGGCGCGGTATGATTAAATCTCAAGATACTGGCCCAACAGGAACACGAGTAAATGCAAGTGCACCACTGGCTGATATGTTTGGCTATATTGGTGATCTTAGAACAATGACATCGGGACGCGGTCAATTCTCGATGGAGTTTTCTCACTATGCACCTTGCCCAAATAATGTTGCAGACGATATCATAAAAGAAACATTGGCAAGAAAAGCTGCTAAATAAAATAGCTTGAAACAAGTAAACCTATCGAATTACATTTTAGTTCGTTAGGTTTCTTCGACTATTTTCTGCTCTGTTGAGAATGGTTTGAAAGACTTAAGTGCTTGAAGAACATCATCTTGTATCACATACAAACATGGTATTAAGAACAAAGTAATCACTGTAGCAAAAATAATTCCAAATGATATTGATATTGCCATTGGTATAATAAATTGCGCTTGAGTGCTAGTTTCTAGCATTATTGGCATTAGACCAATTGCGGTTGTTAATGATGTTAGCGTAATTGCTCTAAATCTCTGAGTTCCAGATTTTACAACAGCCTCAATGATGCTCATTCCCTCTTCACGAGCCTTATTGATAAAATCAACCATAATAATACTGTCATTAACCACTACTCCAGCTAAAGCTACCAAGCCAAA
>MDTC01153365.1_pt1 | contig 16168 bp, 15 predicted proteins | sample 811181 | NCBI WGS metagenome assembly MDTC01 (sample SAMN05326644, study PRJNA326480) | marine metagenome | isolation source: seawater | place: Pacific Ocean: North | collected 2011
AATGTGATTTCTTTTTTTGTCAACACCGCGTGAAATATGAATATAAATATAATGATTTATATAACCATTTTGGTCTATCAGAGATTTAATTATCTTGATGAACATATTATCATCCACTGTAGATGGATCGATATTGATTAATTCCAAACTACTTTTCAATCGGTTTAAATGATTCTCAATATAAAAAATATGCTTATTATAAACTGGTACCAGCTCATAGACTCCATCGCCGAACAAAAAGCCCCTGTCTAATATTGATAGTGTGGTTTGATGTTTTGGAGAATATTTTCCGTTTAAATAGACAACTTCTGAGTTTGGCATTATAGATCCATTAGAAATGAATCAACTGTCCTTCTATATAAAGAGCCTTGGTTTACACTTTCAAGTGCAGTTAACTTATAAGTTTGTATGATTTCATTATTTAACTTGACGTGCATAAAGCCAATGGTCTCATTTTGACTGATAGGAGCAGTGAGTTGCTTATCAATTACATACTGATATTTTAGATTCTTTTTTTGACGTCTTGGGACTGTTACAGAGCTGTCTTGATTTACTCCAAATTTAACCTCAGATTTATCGCCACCATATACACGAGCTTTAGATATTTCTATATCTTTCTTAAATAGCTTATGTGTTTCAAAAAATCTAAATCCATATTCGAGCAGTGTTCGGCTAGATTGAATACGAGCATCCGGTGTTGGCGCACCCATCACAACAGCAATCAATCTCCTGTTGCCTCGTTTCGCAGAACTTGCAAGACAGTATCCAGCAGCATTAGTAAAACCAGTTTTGATACCATCTACATTATCATCAATAAAAAGAAGCTTGTTTCTTGAATACTGTTTTATATCATTAAATTTAAACGATTTAGTAGAGTACAACTTATACAAGCTAGGAAAATTCGATATTAATGAGCGAGAAAGTAGAGCAATATCCTCCGCAGTTGTATATAGGCTATCGTTAGGCAGGCCTGTTGCATTTGTATAGTTTGTGTTAATCAATCCGATATTTTTAGCCATTTGGTTCATATATATTGCAAATGTATTCTCATCTCCTGATATGTGTTCTGCAAGTGCAACACTCGCATCATTGCCTGATACAGTAATAACACCTTGTAATATATCTTTTAATTTTATCTTTTTACCAACTTCAATAAACATTTTAGATCCACCCGTCTTCCAAGCTTTTTTACTAACTAAAATATTTTCGTTCAGTGAGATATTATTTTCATTGAGCTCTGTAAACGCCAAATAAGCTGTCATCATTTTAGTGATACTTGCAGGAGGCAATGTTAGATTCCTATTAGTTGACGCTAAAATCATGCCACTATCAAAATCCATTAAAACATATGCTTTTACATTTAAATTAGGTGCCGGTGGAATAGGAGATGCATGACCAAGACTTCCTAAAGTGATAGCTATGATAAAAGAGTATATATATTTGTACATAAGTTCATATTATTATAACAAAAAACTAGTGTGATTAGATTTTTATTTCTTGAGCTAGTGTATATACAGCAAGGGCATATAACCTGCTCCTATTATATCTAGTAATCGTATAGAAATTATTATGTCCGAAGCTAAATACATTTTTATTGCCTTCAACTCGTTTTATGATAGACAGCTTTTCATCAGAATTGATATGCCTTGGAGCGATAATTTTAAGATTCAAATAGTTTTTATAAATCGTATGAGGCTTGTATGTTTTTTTAGAAAGCTTTTCAAGAACAGATTTATTATTATAAACTGACAAATCAGTCAGTATAAGGCCATTTCTTGACCATCCATTTTTTTTCAAGTAATTAGCAACACTTCCAATAACATCTGCATTAGAATTCCAAAGATCTGCATAATTATCATTGTCAAAATCAATAGCATAATTTCTATAAGAGCTAGATATAAATTGTGGCTTTCCTAATGCTCCAGCATAAGAGCCGTAGATAGAGGAAGGATCAAGATTATTTTCTCTGCAAAGGAGTAAGAAATTTTCAAGTTCTGATTTGTAAAACTGCTGTCTTCTTCCTTTGTTGGGGCCAAGTGATAAAGATGCCAAAGTATCAAAAGTTTTAAATGTTCCTAAATTTTTTCCATACCTAGTCTCAATGCCGATTATGGCAACAATTATCTCTTCTGGAACTCCAAAACGTTCAGATGCTCTATTCAAGTCTTTAGCATTTTCTTCCATGAAAATTTTTCCGTTTTGGATATTGTGTTTATTTATAAATAATTTTTTATAGTTCAAACATTGCTTTTCTTTTGGTTCACAACCATTCCATGTAAGTCTTCTTTCAGGGGCTTTCTTGAAAAATTTTTTTAACTTTTTTTCTTCTTTGATTTGGTTGAACAGTTTTTTTAAATTATCTTTTTTGTAATTATGTTTCTCATACATCTCATCTATGAATTCATTAACAATTTCCGAGTTATAGGAGTTACTAGCTGGAAGATTCAGAGTAAATAATAATAAAAAAGATGCTAGATAATATTTCATTATTTTCTCAATAACCTTTGGTGAGATTTAATTGACATGATAATGCCAAGCGCAGCAAAAACAGTCAACATAGATGTTCCTCCATAACTCATAAATGGTAATGGTGCGCCTACAATCGGTAGAATTCCAACAACCATCCCTACATTAACTAGGACATATAAAAAAATAGTTAATATCAGTGTTGCAGACAATATCCTTGAAAAATTATCCGTAGCTTTAATAGATATACTCATCCCTCTTAAAGCAACAAGAACATAAAGCGTGATTAGTATAAGCACTCCTATAAATCCAAATTCTTCACCAAAAGCAGAGAATATAAAATCTGTATGGTTTTCTGGAAGAAAATCTAACTGTGATTGAGTTCCATTCATATAGCCTTTTCCAAAAAGCCCTCCTGAACCTAGAGAAATTTTAGATTGGGCAAGATGATAGCCTGAACCAAGGGCATCCGTGTTTGGACTAAAAAATGAGAGTATTCTTGATTTCTGATATTCATACATAAATGACCATAATAATGGTATTGCCCCTATAACAAGTCCCGTTCCTAAAAAAATATGACTGAGCTTTATTCCTGATAAAAATATCGCGATCACTCCTGAACTTGTGATAAGAAGAGCTGTTCCAAGGTCCGGCTGCTTTGCAATCAATAGAGCTGGAATAACTATTATAATAACTGCTATAGAGAGATTCTTTAATTTTGGAGGTAATGCCTTGTCAGAATAAAATGATGCAATCATAAGTGGAACAAAGAGTTTCATTAACTCTGATGGTTGAAACCTTAAGATATAGAAATCAAGCCATCGATCTGCAGACTTCCCTACGCCAAAAAAAATTGTAAGAACTAATAGAATGATTCCAAAAATATAAAGAAAAGGCGCAAATAACCTTAAGTTATCAGGATGTATTTGAGCTAGTAGAATCATCGCTGTTAATCCAATAACTACTCTTATTAATTGTTTGATTATTAAATTAGAGTCTCCACCTGAAACGCTAAATAGTGTTGCCAACCCTATAATGACGATCATTATAACAAGTATAAATAATTTAAAATCTATTTTAAATAATGCTGAAACTCCAGAGAATTGAGTAGAAGAGTAGCTCATCTTTGAGCAACCTTTGTTTTAATATTTTTAAAATAAAAATTAATTATATCTCTAGCTATTGGAGCAGCAACCGCAGAACCGCTTCCTCCATTATCAACTATAACGGCCACTACAATTTCTGGGCTCTCAAAAGGAGCAAAACTTACAAAAAGAGCATGGTCTTGTAAAGATTTTGTACCTGTTTTTCCTTTATCAAGATTATATACTTGCGCAGTCCCGGTCTTTCCAGCGAATTCCATTCCATCAATTTTTTTTAAGTGTGAAGCTGTTCCCAATCCTCTGTCATATACTACTCGCCACATGGCTTCATTAACAATATGTAAACTATCAGTATCAATACTAATGGCATTTTTGTTCTCGCTATAATTATAAGATTCCTCTATATCGTTACTAATGCTCTTTAAAAATAGATGAGGTGTGACACTATCTCCCCCACTAGCTAATAATGAAGTCGCATTTGCTAATTGCAGTGGTGTCGTTAAAAAATAGCCTTGACCAATTCCAACGTTCAGGGTCTCTCCTGGATACCAAGGAGTTTGTTTCGATTGGTTTTTCCATTCCCGTGAAGGCAACAAGCCTTTCCTTTCCCCGTATAAATCAATAAATGTTTTTTCTCCAAATCCAAATTTCTTAAGCTTATCATGCATAAGATCTATACCAGTTGTTTCTGCAAGTCGATAGAAAAAGACATCACATGATGAAGCAACAGCTGATGATAAGTTAACGTCCATATGTCCATCTTTTTTCCAACATTTAAAAGGTCTTTTATAATTTTTTAACTTATAAGCGCCAGTGCAAGCATAAACTTTTGTTTTATCTATAACGCCTTCTTCAAGTGCTATGATTCCAAAAAATGGCTTAATTATGGACCCTGGGGGGTACTGACCAAAAAGCACTCTGTTATAAAGCGGTTTTGATTTATCATCAAGAAGCCTTTTGTAATCTTTTGAAGAAATACCTTTAGCAAACAAATTATTATTATAACCAGGATGGCTTACGAAAGTTAGAATATCGCCATTATGAGGATCCATAACAATAATTGATCCCTCTTTATTTTTAAGTAAATCGTAAGAAAAATTTTGAAGCTTTGAATCAATGGTCAAATAAATATCTTGGCCTCTAAGTGCAAGTTTCTTCTCCAAAACTCTAATGATTTCATTGTTCGCATTTGTCTCAAGCTTTTCATAACCAGGAGATCCCGAGAGAAGATTTTGATAAAATCTCTCAATCCCTATCTTACCAACATTTGTCATCCCATCTTTTATATCTATTACTGAATCATAATCATTTTGTGACAACTTTCCTGTATAACCAATCAAATGCGACATAGCTTCTGGGTAAATATATCTTCGGTTAGAGTTAATTATAAGTTCCATTTCTGGAAGAAGGTACTGGTCTACTGATAAGTTGGTGAATTCCTCTATTGATGTATTATTCTTTAAAGTAACCTCTTTAAGTTTTTTATTATTAAATTGACTATGAAGATCTTCTTGTTGAGATTCATTAAAACCAAATACTTTACTTGCCTTCAAAATAAATTCTTCTTTAGAGGAAATATTTTCCTTTTTAGCAATAATATCAAAAGTGTCGTAGCTCTCTGCAAGTACATCCCCGTTTCTATCAAAAATATTTCCTCTTATTGGTTCTATAGGTCTAACCCTTATTCTATTGTCCTCAGATTTCAGTGTATAAAGCTCATGGTCTGTAATCTGAATCTGATATATATGATTTAGGTAAAATGTTGATAATAAAAAAACTATTACAACTGCAAATAAAGCTCTAATTTTATGCGATGCTCTATCTTTTGAACCATCATTAATATGTTCCCAACCAGTTTTTTCTTCAAACCTTTGCTTTTTTCTGATAGTCTCATTGCGATACTTATTTGCCATATATGTATTATAAGTAAGATTATTAAAAGAAAAACTAAAAATAAATAAATGGTGCTTATATATGAACTTAATACCTATTTTACTCGGCTTAATAGGGCTATTTGCTGCTTATCTACTCTATAAAGTTGTAAAAAGTTATCCTGCCGGTGACAAAAAATTAACAGATATTTCAGATGAAATTCATATAGGTGCTATGGCTTTTATGAAAAAAGAGTACTCTATTTTATTTGTATTCTCACTAATACTTGTTTTTGGGATATATATAGGATTAGGTATCAGTAGCACTATTGCATTTATAGTCGGTGCGGTAACATCCTCAGTTACAGGTTTTATAGGTATGTACACTGCTACAAAAGCTAATGTTCGTACAGCAACTGCGGCACAAAATTCTGGTGTAAGCGATAGTTTATCTGTAGCTTTTTTTGGCGGATCAATCATGGGTTTGACAGTAGCAGCGATGGGGCTACTTGGCCTTGGGCTGTTATATATCCTTTACGGCTCCGATCCAGAGACTGTATCTACCATTCATGGTTTCGGTATGGGAGCATCTACTGTCGCATTATTCTCTAGAGTTGGTGGTGGAATATTTACTAAATCTGCCGACGTTGGTGCTGATTTAGTTGGGAAGGTTGAGAAAGATATTCCTGAAGATGATCCAAGAAATCCTGGTGTAATTGCAGATAACGTTGGAGACAATGTTGGAGATGTCGCTGGAATGGGCTCTGATATTTTTGAATCATATTGTGGCGCGATTATTGCTACAATAGCTATAGCATCTACAATGATGCAAGCTGATTTAATTCAGCTAGGAACAAGAGAGACTTTAATGTTCTTGCCATTATCTCTAGCTTCACTTGGTTTGATTTGTTCAATCATTGGCATATCAATTATAAAAATCTTAGCTGGTAGAAAAGGAAGTGATGAAACAACTATTGCCAATTCACTCAGAGGTGGAACATTTGCAGCAGCTATTTCTTTTATAATACTTGCTTACTATTTAATTATTTACCTTGGGGTTACGGAAAATGCATGGTATGCAGTGCTGTCAGGCACAATTGGCGGGATTATTATAGGACTTGTGACAGAATACTATACAGGTGGTGCACCAGTAAGAAAAATCGCTGCCCAAGGACAAACAGGTTCAGCAACTGTAATTACAACAGGTCTATCTATCGGTCTTCAATCTGTAGTAATTCCAATTTTGACTCTTGTAGTAATAATTTTTTTATCTAACTATTATGCTGGATTATATGGAGTAGGAATTGCTGCCGTTGGCATGTTGGCTACTGTTGGAATAACTATGGCAATTGATGCCTATGGTCCGATCGCTGATAATGCCGGTGGTATTGCAGAGATGGGTGCTCTAGGCCCAGAGACTAGGAAAATTACAGACAGTTTAGATGAAGTAGGTAATACTACTGCTGCTATAGGAAAAGGTTTTGCTATAGGAGCAGCTGCACTAGCAGCATTAGCAATAATCACGGCCTTTGTCCAAGAAGTTAATCATAGTCATATGCTTAAAGGTGACGAGCCGATACAACTCTTACTTACTGATACAAATGTTCTTATAGGGCTATTCCTCGGTGGTATGATTCCTTTTCTTGTTGCCTCACTTACAATTACTGCTGTAGGCGATGCAGCATATAGTATGATTAATGAAATAAGGAGACAGTTTAGAGAGATACCGGGATTGATGGAAGGTACAGGAAAGCCAGATAATCAAAAATGTGTTGAAATTGCCACAGAGGCTGCATTAAAAAAAATGGTGTTGCCCGGTGCAATTGCGGTTTTCTCACCAGTTATAGTTGGGCTACTATTTGGGCCTGAAATGTTGGGTGGATTGCTAGGTGGCGGACTGGTGAGTTGTATTCTACTTGCACTTACGATGTCAAATGCTGGTGGGGCATGGGATAATGCCAAAAAATATGTTGAAAAAGGAAATCATGGTGGCAAAGGATCTGATACACACAAAGCTGCTGTAGTTGGAGATACTGTGGGAGATCCATTGAAAGATACCTCAGGGCCATCAATGAACATATTAATTAATGTTATGGCAATAGTAAGTCTTGTCATAGCGCCATTACTTTAATCAACAGGGGAGAATATAAATGAATGTACTTTTTCTGGGTGCACCTGGTTCAGGTAAGGGAACTCAATCAAAAAAAATTGAAACTCAATTTAACATTCCGCAGATATCAACAGGGGATTTACTAAGAGCTGAAACAGCATCTGGTTCAGAGATGGGAGAAAATCTTAAAAAAATCATGTCTTCAGGTAAGTTTGTAAGTGATGATATAGTACTTAAATTAGTATCAAAAAAAATTACATCCGATGATTGTAAAAAAGGTTTTATTCTAGATGGTTTCCCTAGAAATTTATCTCAAGCCTCTAGTCTTGACAAATTATTAAATGACTTGAGTATATCAATAGAGTATGTTTTCTTGATTGACGTGCCTATGGATTTAATTATAAAAAGGTGTGTAGGAAGAATAACATGTGATACTTGCGGCAAAATTGAGAATGAATATTTCTCAGACTTTAGAGAAGGTGATGCATGTGGTGAAGGTGTGTATGTAAAAAGAGCTGATGATAATGAAAAGACTGTGACTAACCGGTTAAAAGTATATTCTGAACAAACGGAACCGATAATTGATTTTTATGAAAAAAAGGGGATATTACACAGAATTATTGGTGGAGAAGATGGGCCTGAGAGATTAACTGAAGAGATTGTTTCAATTATAAAAAACTGATTAAATGACTGATGTTATTAGAAAGTGCTATAATTTATTTCTATGAATCTGCTTAGCAACTTCAAACAAATATCATTGATAATCTTATTACTTGCATCTCAAGATCTTGTCGCAGGTATAGCAAATTTTATTGACGGAATCTCTTCTACAGTTGATGAAAAGCTCTCTGAAAAAGGTATTAAGCCCTACATAATACCTCTAGATCAGGGACGCTTGATAGATAAAGAAAGATTCCAAAAAATTAATGTTGGTTTAACCAAAGAACAAGTAATCTATCTTCTTGGAAAACCGCCAATAGAAAGCCCATTTTTAGATAATCAGTGGAATTATGTTTATTTCAATAATACAGATGTAAAAAAACAGAAAACACTCTCTATTCATTTTAAAAATGAAACAGTTTTTGAAGTACGCATTAATAACAAATCTTACATTAAACTTGGCTCAGAAGAATACAATCAGGCTTCACTAGATAATGCTCCCTTAAATAAAATAGGAGAGATTGAGCTAGTAAAATATGGACCACTAATAGTAGATGCTACGAATAGTAGTCTTTCAGGTGGCATAAATGATGTCTGTAATGTTAATGATTTTAAAATATTTGCTGATGTTAAAACCTTGACTAATACTGATGAATCTACGCTGGAAATAAGAGCTGATAATCAGAGTCAAACTGAAGAGCAATTCATTGCAGAGGGAAATGCTGAAGCCGAGAGAGAAAATGATTTTCTCAAAGCTGATACTATTTCATTTAACACAGATACTAATGATCTAATAGCTTCCGGAAATGTAAAATACTTCAATCAAGATATTTCTATTTATTCTAAAAATGCTTCATATAAAAATAAATCAAGTGAAATTAATTTTTCAAAGGCAAAATATTATAAGTCTAATAAAAGTGCATCTGGTAATGCTGAAGAAATTTCTATTGAAAATAACAAAAATATAATCTTGAGAAATGGTTCATATACGGCATGTAGCTTAAGTGATCCTGATTGGGAACTACTATCCACAACAACTGAACTATATAATGACAAAGATCGAGGGCATGCATATAACATGCTACTCAAATATAAAAATATTCCTGTCTTTTATTCGCCTTTTATAAGCTTCCCTTTATCTGATAAAAGACAATCTGGGCTTTTGACACCATCATTTTCAACAGGCAGCGGAGCGACGTCTTTGTCACTTCCATATTACTTTAACTTAGCAGAAAATTATGATGCAACTGCTCAGATTACATCCATAAGCAATAGAGGTATTCTTTTTGATAATGAGTTTAGATATTTAGGCAAGGGTAATTCTTCATTATTAAACTTATCATTTTTAGAAAATGATGATGAGCATGGTGGGGACCGTTACTTATATTCATTTTCTGATCAGCGTCAGTTATTCAATGATGTTCAATCCTCTAGAACAGATTCTAAAGGCTTAACTATGTATAGTTCTATTTCATACAGCAGGGTATCTGACTTAGATTATTTTGATGACTTTGGAGATTCCTTAAGTACGACAAGCCAGTCAAGTGTAAAAAGGGACGTCAGACTCTATGGAGAGAAATATTTCAAAGGTGGGATTGCTGATTATGAAGTTTCATCACTTTCATATCAGCCATCACAACCGGGAGTTTTGTCTCAATATAAAACTAGCCCTTCAATAAAATTAAATATTAGAAATTCTAGCCAAAATGAAGCAATTAGATACAATTTAAAGACAAGTATTGAAGAATTTAAACATAAAGATAATTCACAAACAGAAGGCACGAGATATTTAGCTTACCCGAGTATTGAAATGCCCATAAGTACAGAGGGATGGGAATTGGTTCCAAAATTAGGCGTGAGGTATGTTGATTATAATCTTAGTAATAATGCCTCTAAAGAATCTAAGACTACCCTCATCGCTAGCTTGAGAGGAAAGTTATACTTTGAGAAAACAGTCGGTAATAATTTGTATACTATGGAACCAGAAGCTTACCTCTTGTACATACCAGTAGGTAACCAGGATGTAAATCCAATCTTTGACAGTGGTATCACAGAATTCAAATACTCATTATTTGCTGAAAATAGATTCTATGGTGAAGATCGACTAAATGATGCAAAACAAATGACTTTGGCGCTAACTCATAGAATAATAAATGAAGACTCTGGTGAGGAGTTATTTACTGGTACACTTGGGCAAATTATCTACTTTGATGATCGTGATGTACATTTAGTAAATAATAAAAAATCTCACTCCGATGCCTCAAATATTATTGGATTAATGAATGCAAAAATAAGTGATCACAGTTCTTTATCGATAGGGGCTGTTTTTAATCCGCATGATGGTCATGGGATGAGAAATACTGCAAGGTATCGTTATGATGCAAGCACAGATTCAAGGTATAAATTATTCAATGCAGACTATAGATTTAACAGAGGTGATGAAGAGGAAATTGATTTGTCAGGAGTCTATTCATTTAATAAAAGTTTTTCATTAGTAGGAAAATATAATTACTCTTTTTCTAATACTAGAAGCAATGTTGAAGATTTGATAGATACCATGTTTGGTATTGAATTTAACAGTTGTTGCTATGCATTAAAAGTAGTTGCAAGAAACTATTGGACCGGGATTAAAAAAGATAATGTTTTATTTTTTGAATTCCTTCCGAAAGGTCTTACGTCTTCTAATAATACAACTTCAAGCCTGCTTAGAGAAGGTATACCGGGTTATATAGATAATGTTGAATATGAATAATATAAAGTTTTTAATTTTAGCGATTATTCTATCTATATTTAACATAACCCATGCCATGGAAGACGGAATCATAGCAATAGTGAATGATAATGTAATTTTAAAATCAGAATTAAATAATGAATTAGCTACTATTAATTTAGAGGGTACGAGTAGATTAGAAGCTGCTAAGCTAAAGAGAGACATACTTGATAAACTTATAGAAGAATCATTATTAGAACAGGCTGCAAATAGGCTTGGTATAAATATTTCTGATATTGATCTTCAAAATCAAATTAAATTAATTGCTCAAAATCAAAATCTAACAGTTCTTCAACTTAAAGGAGCAGTTGAAGCTCAAAATATTGATTACCTAAAATATCTTAAAAATCTTAAAAAAAGAATCCAAATTGAAGAACTCTTTAGAACACAATTTACCAGTAGAGCTTATGTATCAGAAGAAGAAATACAAAGTTATTTAAAAAATAATGATTCGTTAAAAAGTATCAATAATATAGTTAGTGTTAGAGAGTACCTTATAGAAGATAAAAATGATGAGCTTGATTTTTCAAAAGTAAGTATCTTGGTAAGAAATATCAAAGTAAATGGACTTAAAGATACGTTAAACAGATATCCAAATTTAAAGATAAATACAACTGATTTAAATGATACTGCCTTGAAAAATCTTCCCGACATCTACCAAAGTAATTTAAATATACTAGATCAAAATAGCTATACTGACTTATTCAAAACAGGTAAGGGGTATGTTTTCCTAAAAGTAATGAAAAGTTCCATGTTTGCTAAGGAATTTAAAGTTAGTCACATACTTATGAAGACTAATCCTATGGAAAATCTACAATCATTAAAAGAAAAGTTTTATAAAATTAAAAGTGAAGCTATTATAGATAACAATTTCTCAGAGTATGCGCAAAAATACTCACTTGATAAAGCCTCTGCAATTAAGGGTGGTTCACTAGGGTGGATTAATGAACAGCTAGTGGTCCCTGAATTTGGAAGAGTAATGAGTAATATAAATATAGGAGAAATAAGTGAGCCATTTAAGACTCAGTTTGGTTGGCACATACTTTACTTAGAAGATAAGAGAATTAAGAATATATCTAATAATATTGTTAAGAAACAGGTGATATCAATTTTGAAAGAACGAAAAGTTAAAGTAGCAAAAAGAGAATGGTTAGCCAAATTAAAAGATCAAGCTTATATTGAGATAATTGAATGAATATGAAAATTGCAATCACCGTAGGTGATCCAGGTGGAATTGGACCTGACATTTGTATATTGATGGCAGAAAAGTACCTAAAAAAATACCATATTGTTTTAACCGATCCTCAGTTACTGATAGATAGTTCTAGAAAATTAAACAAGAAAGTATTTATTAATGAACTTAAAGATATTACTGATACACCGAAAAATGGTAAGCGCCTCATCAATGTTCTTCCTATAAAGTTAAAGAAGAAAAATAAGCCCGGATATATGAATCCTGCTAATGCGTCGTTTGTAATTAATGCAATAGAGACTGCAGCAAAAGGATGTCTTGCTAAACATTTTCAATCAATGGTGACTGGCCCAATATCTAAGTCAATTTTGAATAAAGGTGGATTTAAAATATCTGGTCATACAGAATTACTTGCAAAAATATGTAATTCAAAATCAATTATGATGCTTATGAATAATAAACTAAAGGTGACGCTACAAACTATTCATATACCTCTAAACAAAGTGCCCAAACTAATAACAAAGAAAAATATTATAGAAAAAATAAAAATAATTAATCATGACTTGATTAATAAATTTGGACTTAAAAAGCCAAAGATACTTGTCTGTGGCTTGAACCCTCATGCTGGTGAAGAGGGAATCTTGGGAAAAGAAGAAATTGATACAATAAAGCCTGCCATTCAAACATTAAAGAGATTAGGAATCTATATAGATGGCCCTGTTCCAGCTGACACGGCTTTCATTTCTAAATACATAGAAGGATATGATGTCATACATACGATGTACCATGACCAAGGCTTACCAGTAATCAAGTATGATGATTTCAGCAAGACTACAAATGTTACACTAGGTCTCCCAATCATAAGGGTATCGGTTGATCATGGAACGGCAACAGATCTTGTTGGAACAGGAAAGGTTGATATTTCAAGTTTTGTTCAAGCTCTAAAAGTAGCAAGAGAAATTTCTAAAAGTGCCACTTAAAAAGAAGTTAGGGCAACATTTTTTAGTTGACCAAAATATTATCAACAAGTTAGTTAAAAATATTTCACCTAATAGACAAAATATAATAGTTGAAATTGGGCCTGGAGATGGAGCATTAACTAGATCAATACTTCCTGATGTAAAAAGCATTTATCTAATAGAAAGAGATACTGACTTAATTGATGATTTAAATTTTATGTTAAGGAATTACAAAAGCAGTAAAGTTATAAATCAAGATATATTAAAATTTGACTTCTCTATTTTTGAATATCCATTTAGGGTTATAGGAAATCTTCCTTATAATATATCAACTGAAATAATATTTAAGATATGTAAGGTCAACAACATAGTTGATGTACATTTTATGTTGCAGAAAGAAGTTGTAGACAGGATAGTTTCTAGCCCAAATACTAAAGCATATGGGAGGCTCAGTGTTATGACGCAAGCATATTTTAATACTAAAAAACTATTTGATATTTCTGAAAATGTATTTATACCTAAACCAAAAGTAAAATCATCTTTTATAAGATTACTACCTAGAAAATCAATTTTTAAAAACAATGAACATGAAGAAATGTTTCATGTTATTGTTAAAAGTGCATTTGAAGGAAGGAGAAAAATGATCAGGAAATCACTTAGTCAATATTTAACTGACAATGACTATGATAATATTAATATTGACTCTAAATTGAGAGCCGAAAATTTAACTATAGATGATTATCTAACAATAAGTAGATATGTTTGCCAGATATAGCTCGTACGTCCTATTATTTAATTTTATATATCATTACTATGATTTTTTTCTTTGGTATTTAGGAGATCAACAGATTCAAATTGAACATGCATACTATAAGGGTATATATGCATTTACCTCCGCATTGGTTTTTATAGTCTATATACATGTATTGTTTTTTCCTAAAAATAATTTAAATGCTCCAAATATTCCATCGTTCCCACCTTTGATTATGCTTTTCTCCCTAAACTTTGGATTGCTTATAGGGGTATATAATTTATATTTTATACAATTATATAAACTTCCTGCGTTTCTTAATCACTTAAGATCAATAGAGATTGGTTTGATATTCATCTTATTATCATTTATTTTGATTTATTTTTCTGCAAAATCTTTTAATAATTACCAAGAGGATCCAAATCCTACTACCAAATCAAATGTATTGATTACTTCAGGAATATTTAAATATTCACGTAATCCTATGTATTTAGCACTCACACTATTTCAATTTGGTGTAGGTGCTTCGTTAAGTTTTATTCATGTATGTTTAATGTCGTTTGTGACAATAGTTTTGCTCCATTATTTTGTTGTCAAGAAAGAAGAACAGTACCTTACAAATAGATTTGGAAATTCATATACCACATATCTTGATAATACAAGTCGTTGGCTATGAGGCGTATTAGAGTGAAAAATTAATTTTAGTGATTATGATGGCTGTGGTCATGCTCATTACTAGTGTTCTGAGCATTGTCGTGTCTTAAATCAACAACTGTAAACTTCAGCATGAATCTTCTCTCGAGAGAGTCTTGGGCAATCATAAGAACTTGCTCACCAGCTTTTACATCACGACGTGGCCCAATAAGCATAAGATGTGCTCCTCCTGGCTTTAATTCGATACTAGAGTTTGCAGGAACAAGAATCTTTTTAACTTGTTTCATTTTAGCAGAGCCAGATTTGCTCTCAGTTATGTGCATTTCAACACTATCATAAACAGGACTAGTGAAACGATGAAACTCTACGTCTTTGTTAGATGTATTTGTAAATTTGACATACCCGGCATTCACAGAAGCATTTTTAGGAGCTAATGGTATCGTTGCGCCAATAATGTCTAGTTCACCTTGTGTGTCTCTACTTGGATCAATTCCGCTCATAAAAGCCATAGGCGAGCTACTAAAGGCTAGTAGCAGCAATAACATGTAGATTCTCATTGGATTAAATTATTGCATACTAAAATATTTATTTCACTTGATATTTATATAATATGAAATATATTTCTTTTATGAACAAAGAACTAATTAAAATTCTAGTGTGCCCGAAATCAGGTGGCGAACTGGAACATGATGAAACAAACAATGAACTTATTTGCAAAGAGTCTAGTCTAGCTTATCCTATCATAGATGGAATACCAATTATGTTAGTTGAAAAAGCTAGAGATTTAAACAAAGGAAAATAATATGGCAAATGGAAAAATAAACACAAAAATAAAGGATTTGAATATTGAGTGTACAGACTCAAAAAGGAAGAAATTATACGATTTTCTTGATAAAAGGTTAGTTTTATACTTTTATCCAAAGGACATGACTCCTGGATGCACAACTGAAAGCATTGAGTTTAATGAAAGTCTTTCAAAAATCAAAAAACTTAAAACAAATGTAGTCGGTGTATCAAGGGATAAAATTAATTCACATGAAAAATTTATAGATAAACATGGTTTTAATTTTCCTCTTATTTCAGATACAGATGAAAAATTATGTAGATCATTAGATGTGATAAAAGAAAAAAGCCTTTATGGAAGAAAATATATGGGTGTAGATAGATCTACATTCATAATAGATGAAACTGGTAAAATCCTTCACTCGTGGAGGGGTGTTAAAGTAAAGGGTCATGTAGAAGAAGTTTTGCATAAACTCGAGGAGTTGAAATGAAATTAATTGCATTATTATTATTCATAATGATTGTTTTAACTCTGATAAATGGATTAGTTTTTATGAAAAAACTTATCAAATTACAAAAAGAAAACAACAATCTACTTAAAGAGATTGCAAATAAAAATAATGATACAAAAGATGAAAACGCTCCAATGCCTCATACAGAATTGGAAAAATATAAGACCCAATTTATGCAAAACCCATATCAACCACCAAAATGAATGACAAGACAATATTCGAACAAATAATAAATAAAGAGATACAAGCTAACATTATTTATGAAGATTCCTTATGTATCATAATTGAAGATATTAGTCCTCAAGCCCCTGTTCATTACTTAGCCATACCAAAAAAA
>MDTC01027287.1_pt1 | contig 16166 bp, 12 predicted proteins | sample 811181 | NCBI WGS metagenome assembly MDTC01 (sample SAMN05326644, study PRJNA326480) | marine metagenome | isolation source: seawater | place: Pacific Ocean: North | collected 2011
CAATTACTGATGCGCTGGAAATCCCAGTCATCGGCATTGGTGCTGGACCTGACACCACCGGCCAGATTATGGTTCTACACGATGTGCTTGGCATTTCCCCTATTACGCCAAAATTTGTAAAAAACTTCCTGCAAGATGCAGATAATGGGATACCAGGCGCTATAGAAGCCTATGTAAAGGCAGTAAAGTCCAAGACTTTCCCCGCACAAGAGCATAGCTTCAACTAACCTGGCTGTAATAGCTATGCATACCGTCGCAACGAAAGCCGCCCTGCGGCAGGAACTAAAAAAAGCTTCTCAGCAAGGTCTCAGCATCGGCCTGGTTCCCACGATGGGTAATCTTCATAAAGGCCACCTGGCACTGATTGAAGCATCAGTGCGGGAATGCCAATTCACGGTGGCCACAATTTTCGTTAACCCCATGCAGTTTGGCACGAATGAAGATCTCGCCGTTTATCCGCGAACGCTTGAGCAAGATCAACAGTTACTCGAGCACGCGGGTTGCAATCTACTTTTCACAGCCGACGCTAATGAAGTATACGGTCCAGACCTGGAGTCAGGAACTGTGGTGCGCATCCCGCAACTGTCTCTGGCCTACTGCGGTAAATCCAGACCTGGACACTTTGATGGCGTCGCTACGATAGTCACCAAGCTCTTTAACTTGGTGGCTCCCGCGAAAGCGTATTTCGGACTCAAGGATTTTCAACAGTTTCGCATAATCCAGCAGCTCGTCGAGGACCTGGATTTCAATCTAGAACTGCGCGGTATCCCCACCAAACGCGAGGCCTCAGGCCTAGCGATGAGTTCCCGCAATAATTTTCTCACCGCTGATCAGCGCAAGACTGCCGCCGGCCTGTACGCAACCCTCAAGTATACGGTTGAACAGATTCTCACGGGCAACAGACAGTTTAGGCAACTAGAAAGTGGCGCAGCCCTAGCGCTTAGCCAGCTCGGGATCAGACCAGACTATCTGGCAATTTGTAATGCAGAAACTCTTGCTCTCGCTACCGCAGCTGACTCTAAGTTAGTCCTGTTGGCCGCTGGCTTTGTCGACTCCATTCGACTGATCGACAACCTCACCGTTGAGCTATAGATTCAAGCGCATTAACCCGCGGCCAGAGGCCAAATGCTGGAATCCTCATCAGTTGAGGCAACATAACTAATCGGGCATACTCAAGAGCAGTTCCAGGTCACCTAGCCTGACCAGAAACAGTATCTATAAGGCCTTAGAACTCTCACTCTCACAACGCCGACAGGCAGACATTGCACTGCAATAAATGTGAGACAACTGGGCTTGAATTCATCGCGAATCAGATCGAGAAATACCATGCTAGATAATAAAAACCATCCCGTTTCAGCGGCCGCTGCTGCCCATAGCCACCTTAACAAAGAGCAGTACGCTGAAATGTACAAGCGCTCGATTGAAAACCCTGAAAAATTCTGGTCAGAGCAGGCTGAAGAATTTATTCATTGGCACGAGCCTTGGAAACAAGTGCTTAGCAGTGACTTCCATACCGCCACGACGAGCTGGTTCAGTGGCGCCAAATTAAACGTGAGCTACAACTGCATTGATCGGCACCTTGAGAAGCGAGGCGGCCAGACTGCAATCATCTGGGAAGGCGATGAGCCTGACCAGGATCTGAAGGTAAGCTATTGCGAACTGCATGAAGCAGTTTGTCGCTTCGCTAATGCAATGAAGGCCCGTGGCGTTAAGAAAGGAGACCGCGTATGTATCTACATGCCCATGGTGCCCGAGGCAGTATACGCGATGCTCGCCTGCGCGCGGATCGGCGCTGTCCACTCCGTGGTTTTCGGCGGGTTTTCGCCCGAATCCATCAAAGACCGAATTCAGGACTCCGACTGTCAGACGGTCATTACCGCTGACGAGGGCGTGCGCGGCGGCAGGCTTATTCCCCTCAAGGCGAATGTCGACAAAGCTCTCACGGAGTGCTCGAATGTCCACACGGTTTTCGTCATTGAGCGTACCGGTGCTGACGTTCCCCGGCAGGAGGGGCGCGATGTTTGCTATCACGAGGCAACGAACAACGCGAGTCCACAGTGCGAACCCGAACTCATGGATGCGGAAGATCCCTTATTCATTCTTTACACATCAGGCTCCACTGGCAAACCCAAAGGCGTATTGCATACCACCGCCGGTTATTTGCTGGGCGCCGCCATGACGCATAAGTACGTCTTTGATTATCACGACGACGATATTTACTGGTGCACCGCCGACGTTGGTTGGGTTACCGGCCACTCTTACATTGTGTATGGCCCTCTCGCAAATGGCGCGATCACGCTGATGTTTGAGGGTGTGCCAACTTATCCCGATAACTCCCGTTTCTGGCAAGTAGTTGATAAACACAAGGTCAATATTTTCTATACGGCACCAACCGCCATCCGAGCATTAATGGGAGCCGGTGATGAACCAGTAACCCGAACTTCGCGAACATCTCTGCGTATACTCGGATCGGTCGGAGAACCTATAAATCCCGAAGCCTGGGAATGGTATTACCACGTTGTGGGAGGCGAACGCTGCCCCATAGTAGATACCTGGTGGCAAACGGAAACAGGGGCAATCATGATCACGCCAATTCCGGGTGTAACAGAATTAAAGCCAGGATCTGCAACCCTGCCATTTTTCGGGGTGAAGCTTGCTTTACTGGATTCCGATGGCAAGGAGTTAGAGGGCACTGCTGAGGGTAACCTCGTTATTAGTCAGAGCTGGCCAAGCCAGATTCGCTCGGTCTATGGCGACCATAAACGCTGTATTAATACCTACTTCGCGACGTACCCGGGCTATTACCTGACAGGCGATAGTGCCCGCAGAGACAAAGACGGTTTTTACTGGGTAACCGGAAGAGTCGACGATGTTATCAACGTTTCGGGGCACAGACTCGGTACCGCTGAAATAGAAAGCGCTCTCGTCCTGCATGATGCCGTGGCTGAGGCAGCTGTGGTGGGCTATCCGCACGATATAAAGGGGCAAGGCATCTATGCCTACGTCACGCTAATGGCTGGTACCAAGGCGAGTGAAGAATTGAGTGCAGAATTGGTTAAATTTGTCGCCAATGAAATTGGCTCATTTGCCAAACCTGAAATTATTCAGTTCACTCCCAACCTTCCCAAGACCCGGTCCGGTAAAATCATGCGCAGAATCCTGAGAAAGATTGCAGCTAACGAACTTGAAAACCTGGGTGACACCACAACCCTGGCAGACCCTGCCGTTGTTGATGATTTAATTCAAAACCGGGCGAATCGCTAGCGGGTCATGTCTGACTATTTGGCTACGGTAAACTGAACCAGAGTGGACGGAGATTTTCTTGCTACCCAGTATTCCCGCGCCCATGAATGGCATTTTGATGGTGGCGCGGTGGTCGCAGCATCGGCTTCGCCACATATTGTGCCAACACCGTGGTCCTCCCCTGAAAACGTTGACCCAGAAGAAGCATTCGTGGCGCCCCTTGCTTCTTGCCACATGTTGTTTTTTCTCTCAATCGCGGCGAGCAAAAATTTCGTGGTACAAAGCTATTCCGATTCAGCCTGCGGCAGAATGGAGGAAAACCCACAAAGCAAGCTTGCTATCACAACGGTATTCCTGAGACCGGCAGTTGAGTTTGCCAGAGGCGCAATTGCAAGCGAGGCCGCAGTCATGAAAATCCATTATCTCGCTCACGAGAAATGCTTTATTGCCAGCAGCGTCAAAACCAAAATCTTGATTGAACCCGTAATCTAGTTGCAGGCCGAGTGTGTAACATCTGGCTGCCTCATAGAAAACGATGGATGTCATTGATTTTTTTTAATTTCGTTGAGCTTAGGGGAAGCCCGTGACAGAATTCCATTACCCTTTTCTCGCAAGACGAGTCTCTTGCTGGTGACCCAGATTCTTCCAAACACACTGGTCAAATTGTGCGCAAAAGCCTGGCGCTACCTCGCAGGGCTATTCCCGCTAACGCTGCAAGGCACAATCACCCTGCTTTTTACATCTTGGGCGCTGAGCGCATATGGCTATGGCGCGATGGACCTTGTGGTATTTGCCCTTGCTATCTGCGGTTTGTCGATCCTTATTTGCTGTTTGTTTTGCACCGTGGGGTTCGGCATCTTCATGCAGCGCAAAATCCGTCGGGAAATAGCGAACAGCGACACATCCCTGAACATTATCGAGGTCGAGGCAGGCTATCCCAATGAGACTGGCTTCAGCCTTCCCGCAGTATTGTTTTTCCCATTAGTACGATTAGCCTGGAAAATCATCGATCCCGATGAAATTGCTACCCGTACACGCCTCAATGCACAGAACCGGCTTCGCGAGGAAATTATCCCCAGCCGGCGCTGCCTCAGCGAACGCGTAGTCCGGGAGTTTTCCGTACGCGATGTGCTGGGGCTAAGCCAGTTCTCCTGGCGCCTTGAGCAGGCGGTCAGCTGCAAGGCACTCCCTCAGGTCAGCGCAGTTAAACAGCTGCCTATCCTGAGGTCGCTGACTGCAGAAGACGGAATCCCCCACAACACCGGTGATCCAGAGGGGGACAGAATGGAAATAAGGCCCTACGCACCAGGAGATTCTGTCAAGAACATCATGTGGAAAGTCTATGCCAGGAACCGGCAGCTTAATGTGCGATTAGCGGAGCGCAGTGTATTCCAGAGCAAGCGCACCCTCGCTTATCTGCTTACCAGCAAACACGACGAAGCCGCGGCGGCTGTTGCGAGAGTCGCACTGGAGACTGGCGCTCTCGGAGAGGACTGGGCGTTTGGGGCTGACGGCTTTGAGTCCCCGGTCTCGGATCTATCCAGCGCTCTGCAGGCAATAGCGGGGTCACGCAGCCTGGACGGAGGCCATGACTATGGACTCGACAGTTTTTTGGGACATACCGGAAATCATGGATCTGCCCACTGCATCGTGTTTGCCGCGGCGGAGAAAAACCCCAGCCTTGAGCTTTTAAAGAATACAATCAGCAGCTATTCCGGTCAGTTTTCTCTCATAATGGCCACTGACAGCCTGCAAGAGGAACCAAATCCAGCATGGTGGAATAAATATTTACTGCGCCGAGACAGCGATGCGCAGCCGCTTTCTCACAGTACGCGGCATGATTTATTGCATTTATTGACCGAAGTTGGGCAACAAGTAGAGTCCACCTTGGTCGTTGACCGTGAAACTGGCTTTAGTTTCGACCAGTATCTTCGCAAGGTTTGAGAAATGAGGGAAAACACTGCTTCAGTTCAAGCACATTATCTGCCTAGCACATTGCGGGCTCTGATAATCGCCAGCGCGTTCTGGGCGTTGAGCCTAAGCCTAACGGTCCTTAGTGGGACTGTTGCGGCCATCGCCGGCAGCCTGATTGCCTGTCTGGCAGTCGATCGCTGGGCCAATGCAGAACCTATCAAGCAAGTCCGAACTTCCACTATCGTTGCAGCCGCTGCCGCATTACCTTTGCTCAATTATGCAGCCGTCGGTCTAGTGACAAGATCAGATATCCTTGCCAGCATGCTTTCGCCCATTGTCGCCTTTGAATTGGGAGAGGCACTAAATTGGTTTGGCCTGTGCCTGGCCGCGACCACTGTGCTGCGCTCACTTGCACAGCGAACCAACTTCGGCGGCGTGCTGGAAATACTATTTGTCGCAACTGCGTTCGTGGTGACCTTATCAGCCCATCGCAACGGCATGATTCATCGACCATTTTTTATTGGCGATTATGCCCTGATCCGGGGTATCGACCCGGCCACTATTCTTATGGCGTTTGGCTGCCTGGCAGTCATTGCCTTGTCGGCCCTGCTAATGGCAGAAAACAATCAGCGACGCCTGCCCTACCATTTCGCCATTCTCGGCTTGCTCTGCTTTTCACTGGCGGGCTTTGTGCGCTTTTTCGGCCTGCCTACGCCAGGAATGACTGATGATTTAGGACTCACAGGTCAAGAAATGGCCGGCAATAGTCAGCAGAAAGAGAACCCTTTCAGAGATGGGGAGAACACCGCGGAAGACAAGGAGGCGCCCGTTGCGGTCGTGGTTTTTCGTGACGACTACGAACCCTTGGACGGATCCTATTACTTCCGCGAGTCTGCTTATTCGCAGTTCAATGGTGTCATGCTGGACTATACAAGCAGAGGCGACATGGACCGCGACCTGATTCAATCATTCACCAATACAGAATTGACAGCCGAAGCGCTGCCCCAAGCGATGAACCAGCGCAAGACTGTAAGAACCACAGTAGGCATGCTGGTCCCGCATCGCAATCCATTTGGGCTGGTAAGCCCTGCTACCTATATTAATGCTGCTAACCCCAACAATCTGCGCTTCAAGCGCACCTACGACACCCTGTCATACGCGCCTACCTACGATTTCGAGTACATGCTGGGACGCGAGTTGGGCCGAGACGACTGGTCAAACGAAGTACGCAATAAGTATCTTGAGTTACCGCCAGATCCGCGCTATCAAGAACTGGCCGAGTCACTCATTGCCAATCTGAGACCAAAATATGCAGACGACCCTTTCGCAAAGGCCTGGGCAATAAAGACTTATCTAGACGAAAACGGCATATATAGCCTTAAGAACGATCATGCCTATGAGACGGATCCAGCCGCCTCGTTCCTGTTTGGTGATTTAACCGGCTATTGCATGCATTTTTCCTTTGCTGCGACCTATATGTTCAGAAGCATCGGCATTCCCGCCCGGGTTGGGATTGGGTATTCGGTTCCAGCTTCCAACCGCGCCGGTGGCTCAGCACTGCTGGTTCAGGCTATCCATGGCCACGCCTGGCCTGAAATCTATTTAAGAGACATTGGCTGGGTGATTGTAGACCCCGCGCCCCAACAAACCCTGGTCGATATGAGCACAGATCCGCAGAATGAACTGCAGCAGCTGCTGGGTGACATGCTCCGGGATGACGCCTCATTCGCCGACTTTATGGAACAACAGCAGTCCGGGCTGATAGATCTCCAGACGCTCCTGAAAATCGTCTATGGGCTTCTGGTCGCGGCTATGGTTCTGGGTTATAGCATCCGTTCCTATCGATACTTCGCGCCTAGCATGTATGGCCCAGAGCAACAATATCGACTGGCCTATCGCGCGGCCCTTGATCAGCTAGCCGGAGTCGGCGTGATCCGGCACTACGGGGAAAGTCGAGAGCTATTTGCCGCCAGAGCAGCAGCCACTTCACCCACAATAGAACCAGCCACAGCAACCCATCTTGCCAGGTCATTGGGCGCTAGCCATGGGGATAGCACTACCACTCACTGGAAGACCATCAGACGCGCAATTGCCAAGGAAATAGGCCAAAATACGCCGCGCTGGCGACGCGTCCTGGCGTTTTGCAATCCTTATTCCTGGCTGTTTACTCGCTAACCAGCACATCTTCGTTTTATCGACCGCCCTCCGGAGCCATCTATGTCTACAGAAATTCTTGCAGATTCAGCAATCGCACCAAGGGCTGAACAGATTTCGCAAGCACCAGAATCCGATCAGGACCTGGCACAGTCCATTGATGTGTTAAAGCGCCTTAGCAACTCCGTGAAGAGCCAGGTATTGGGTCGAGACGATGTAATTGAGTTGGCCATCATTGCACTCATTGCCGACGGCCATGTCTTGTTGGAGGACTTTCCGGGATCCGGCAAGACCACCCTGGCCAAGGCCCTGGGCGAGGCATTAGTCAGCGAAGATAACGCAGACGAGGAAATAGTCCCGTTCCGTCGCATTCAGTTCACCCCTGACCTACTGCCTTCAGATGTCACCGGAGTCCCGGTATTCGATACCAATACCAATGCCTTTCATTTCCGCCACGGGCCGCTTTTTGCCCACGTAGTTTTGGCCGATGAAATCAATCGCACCTCGCCCAAAGTACAGTCAGCCATGTTGGAGGCAATGGGAGAAAAGCAGGTAACTGTAGACAATATCACTTACCGCTTGGACGATCTGTTCTTCGTTATTGCAACCCAGAACCCGCTTGACCTGGTGGGCACCTACCCGTTGCCTACGCCGCAACTCGATCGATTCCTGTTTAAGATCACCATGGATCACATTGATCGCGATGCAGAACTTGGGGTATTGGATACCTATCGTGAAAGAAGAGACAAGACTCTGGCGGCTGTAACCGTGACTCGCAATGAAGTGCTGGAAGCGCGTCGCAATATCGAGCAAGCGGTCAATATCAATGCTGCCATCAAGGAATGTCTTGTCGATATCTCACGCAACCTGAGGGCTGATGACCGCGTATTACAGGGGAACTCCACTCGCAGCATGGTGTTGATGCTTCCAGCTCTACAAGTATCTGCGGCACTGAAAGGCCGCAGTTTTGTGAGTGCAGATGATATTGAGCTATTGTTACCACGCGTATTGGGACATCGTATTGAAATAGCGCCTGGTGTCTCAGAAGTTGATCGTGTGCTCCGCGATTGCATGCGGCCCCCGATGGAGCAACTTGCGAGAAGCACCCTCGACTGATGAACCGATTGAGTTTCAGGAATCTGATCAAACTGCTGAGCATTACCTTTTTCTGGTTTGCGGCATTTCCTGTCGCGGCGCAGGGTGACAGCGGTCTTGGCGACATTGTGATTCCGAGGCAACAACTACCGCTGTGCTTCGGCTTCAGTGATGTCAGTGACCCCAGCGCCCTGGCTATCTGTGATGCCCTCAACCTGCGGGAAAACGTCAAGGCGAGAGAGTTAAGCGAACAGTGGGTACGCAGCGAACCCGACTCTCCTGCAGCTCAGTTCGCCCTCGCGGAAGTGCTGCTTACAGTTGAAGGAAACATGCCAAGAGCTCTGTTTCACCTTAATCGAGCTGAAGAGCTGACTCCCTATAGCAGTTTGGAGGAAGCCTTCGAATCGGGCAATGTGCAGTGGCACTATCTCACGATCAGCCAGTTGAGCTATGTCCATCAACTAATGGGAGACCAGATTCGGTCTCTGGAATACCTTGAGAAAATGGAGTCAATCTATGGTCAGGATATCGAGTCCTTCCGCGGTTGGCCTCTGATCAAGCTCAAGGAATATGATGCTGCTCGCGCCAGCGCCTACAAGGTTCTGGAGACTGAGAATAGCGTTAGGGCTCGAGCAAGGGCTTGGAACACCATTTGCGCCGCAGATCTGGCCAGCCTGGCACCGATTGAATCCAACAACGCCTGCGACCGTGCCATCGCCGAGGACGAGAGTGCTGCTAACCAATCTAACAGCAGTGATACTGTCTATTTGACCAACGCGTCTGAAGTTGCCCTGAGTCTGTTGGAAATCGATCAGGCAGAAGACTATCTGAACCGTGCCACTCGATTTTTGAATCCTGACAGCGTCGCCGACCCCTGGATTTATCGCCTTTACCTTACCCTGAATCAGGGCCGCTTCGATGAAGCTCGGAGTGCACTTGACCGCATGCTGCTTTGGCGCCAGCAGCAGGAACCCCTGGTCAGCGCCATGAATCGAGCCGAACACTTCCTGGTGAGCGCCAGCTTCCTGCTCATAGCAGGCTATGGTGAAGATGCCGCCAAACTCTCACAAACCGCCCTGAATCAACCAGACCGCAATGGCTCATACAGTGCCGATGACGCGCAAAAAGACGCCTATGCGGCGCTGATAAACATGCATGCCAATCGCGCGCAGCTGGAGATAGAAAAGGAACAGGGGATAAGTCTGGGCTGGTCAGAACTACCGTCTCATCAGCTGCGACTGTTTGATCTGAGACTGCAAGCCTGGCGGGCTGAACGCAGAGCAGCATCCTTATTTGCCAGCTTCGACACCCTGCAGAATCGAGTGAGACCCTACGCCCCACTCGACGTTCATATTCCGGAGTGGCTTGAGCCAGAATTGATAGCGATCATAGGCACCGGCATTATGAATCAGATATTAGACCAGGCCTTGGCTAATGGCGTGTTTCAACTCAATGACGGCTACTATCATGCCTATAAGACTGAAATACACGCGCAGGAAGGCAATATCGATGAGCTGGTCAGATCCGCCACCACCGCACTGGCCAAACTGCCGGACCAGGAAATTCTGCTGCGGGCCCGGGTTTCCGCCCGACTCGCTCAGGCATATTGGCAAAAAGGTGAGGCAGAGGAGGCACACGCTCAGTTCATACAGGCCATTAGCCAGGACCCAAGCGTTATCCGAAGACTGCAAACCAGCCTGCCTGCGGAACTCCGCACTGACGGCACAGCCCTGGCACAGCGAGTGAGTGATCTACTCAGTAAATCCCCGCGCTTTGCTACCTCCGATAATGGCCTAGTGCTGAACATCACCGCAGCGCCAGAACTCTCAATTTGCCTTAGCTCACGCTCGGGCGAGGCGCTTTCATGCTACACTAGCGCTGCTTCTGAAAGTGAGAGCATGGAATGGAATGCCGCCGAATTGGTTAAAGGCTTTCATACCAATGCATTTGGTCTGGGATTCGATATCAGTCAAGCGCAGCGAGCCATGTTGCTTGGCTCTAGCGTAATTCTGAGCTCGCAGATAGGCCCCAATGCCCAGCGAAATCGCGAGGCTTTTCTGAGGCCCTGAATCGGCCAATTTGGCCGTCCCCTGGATAAGCGCGATAGCGCAATCCAGGACCCCTGTATCAAACTACAGAATCTGACCAACTTGTCTGGACTTAATACTCTATCGAGACAGCTAATTGTTCTATTGGCTGCCACTTCTGCCCTTGGGCCTGCTGCCATGCAGATCCTGTTGCCAGCCTTGCCGGTCATCCAGGAAACTTTCGCTATAAGTAACGATGTCGCACAGCTAACGCTGAGCCTTTCCATGTTGGCGATAGCCCTGGGCACACTCTTCTATGGCCCGTTGTCAGACAAATATGGGCGCAAGCCAGTCATGCTGCTGGGCCTCTGTATTACCTTCCTGGGTTCAATAGCCTGTCTATTCGCGGACACTATCGAGTGGCTGATCCTGGGCCGCTTTGTTCAAGCCTTTGGGGGAGCGGTAGGCATGGTGCTGGCCCGCGCTATAGTGAGGGACATCTATGAAGCCGAGGATGCTGCCAGGGTAATCGCAACCCTGGTAATGGTGATGGTCGTCATTCCGATGCTGTCTCCGGCTCTGGGCGGCGAACTCATGGCGCGCTTTGGTTGGTACTCGGTGTTTACAGTGATTGCCTGTTTCAGCACCATCCTGTTTGCAGTGCTGCTGTTTACACTTCCCGAGACCCTAAAAGAATCAGCGCCGTTTGAAGGCGTAGGCGCGATGCTTTCTACCTTCGCTCTGCTACTTAAATCTCCTGCCTTTCGAAGTTATGCGCTTTGCGTGAGCTTCGTATCTGTCGTGTTTTTCAGCTTTATCTCTGCGGCACCAGAGATTATGGTCAGTGTTCTGAACCGACCGCCTACAGAATATGGCTATTATTTCGTCATGATTCCCATAGGCTTTATGGGAGGTAATTACGCGACCCGAATCCTGGGGAAGCGGCTAAACATAAATGAAATGATCAGCTATGGAGGCAGCATCGCTATATTCGGTATTGCCATTGCGATCGCGCTGCAGCTAACAGGCCTTACTCACCCCATCACCTTGTTTGCCCCGATAGCCCTTGCCGTATTTGGCAACGGCATAACGTTACCAAATGCGCAGGCGGCAGCTATCAACGAATTTCCCCAGTTTGCAGGCAGCGCCTCCGGCTTAACCGGGTTTTTGCAGATGGCTCTGTCAGCGATAGCTGCGCAAACTGTGGCTCTTATCTTCAACGGCACAGTATTCCCGCTGCTGCTTCTGATGTTGACTGCCTCAGCCTTATCACTAGGGCTTTTTCATATCGGCATGAGCGCTAAGTCTCAAACTGCTTAAATCTCTAGCTGATTCAACTGTTGAATAAAATCATATTCGTCGCGCAGGCAGCGCAAATCCAGCAACAGCTTGCCGTCATGCACCCGCCCTACCACTGGTTTGGGCAACTGGCGAAAGGCCTGTGCCAGCCTTAACAGAGATGCATCTCGCTCCCCCTTCAATGCAACGGGCTTTATGCTCAGACAATAGCTTTCAAGTAAATCCAATGGCAGCGAGCCGGATCCAATCTGGCTCTTGCAGCTGTTGATCCCAACTTCAGCCCTATTAGCCAATGATTTTTCCAACTCAGGAAGAATACGACGGCAGACCTGCTCTATTTCCTCAGCTGGCCGAGTCAAGTCACGCAGCAAAGGTAATCGACTCCTTAATTGCTCTGGATTCCGGTACAGGTCAAGCACAGCAAGCAGCGCCGCCATAGTTATCTTATCGACGCGCAAGGCACGTTTGAGCTGGTTCCGTTTCAGCTGGGAAATAAGGTCTGCTCGCCCGACTATGATCCCTGCCTGCGGCCCGCCCAGCAGCTTATCGCCGCTAAAGGTGACCAGATCAGCCCCCATGTCTAGGGTTTCCCGCACAGTAGGCTCCTTCGGGAGACCATATTGAGTCAGTTCCACTAGGGTGCCACTGCCCAAATCAGAGACAAACACGACGCCAGTCTCGTGGGCTATCTTGCTAAGCTCCTCATCCGATACCGCCTTGATAAAACCTTTAATTTCGTAGTTACTGGTGTGGACGCGCATCATGAGCGCTGTCTGCTCATTGACTGCTTCACGGTAGTCCCGAGCATGAGTCCGATTTGTGGTGCCAACCTCTCGCAAAATACAATTGGCGCTTTTCATAACATCTGGTATGCGAAAAGCGCCGCCAATCTCAACCAATTCGCCTCTGGATATAATCACCTCTCTTTCTTGTGCCAGAGAATTCAGAACCAGCATCACGGCAGCGGCATTGTTGTTCACAACGGTTGCAGCTTCTGCTCCCGTCAGCCCGCAAATAACCTGCTCAAGATGATCATCTCGATCCCCTCGTTTCCCGGTCTCCAGATCGTACTCAATATTAATGTCCCCAGTGGCGGCGACTTCCATTGCAGCCACTGCCTCCACCGGTAAGCGCGCCCTGCCAAGATTCGTGTGAATGATGGTTCCTGTAAGGTTAAAAACTGGGGCGAGGGAATTTGAATATCGGCACGATACTGCTTGCGCAATGCGAATAATTAATTCGAGCTGGATATCGGATTCAAGAACCCAGGCGATGGTTCCCTTATCATTCAGCGCAATTTGCGAGCGCAACTGAGCCACCTGATATCGGGCTTCTTGTTTGACATAGGCGAGGTTGCCAGCAGCAGCGAGCCTTAGCAAATCCTCATGCTTGAGCAATTTTTCGATGGCTGGTAGTGCTTTAAATGCTTCTGACTGCTGTCCCACGTCTAAAATTCCTTGTCCCAGCCAATCCGGGATTCAATAACCTTCTTCAGAAACCAAGTTCCCCGCAGCGTGACGATTCGCATGAGAGCTTGATGTAAAAACTCCGATGGTACTACACTGCTTCTCGATTTCTCACTATCCGCTTCATCACGCCAAGACTAAAGCCTATAGCCATGACCACAAAGCCCAATGTCCTCGTAGTCAACGACTTCCACCCGGAAACCCTTGAGAAACTTGACTTTTTCTATCAAACCCACCATCTCTGGCGACTTGATGACGCCGAAAAACCAGAACTGCTGGCTGCGCTGGAAGGGCACTGTGAGATTGCTGCCTCTGCTTCCTGGATGTGCGACCCGCGTATTTACGATCTGGATTCCCTGAAGCTAATCGCAGCATTTGGGGTCGGCGTGGATGGAATAGATTTCGCCGCTACTGGTCGCAAGCAAATCAAGGTCACCAACACCCCGGACGTGTTAAATGATGGTGTCGCCGACCTGGCACTCACGCTCATTCTTTCAACAATGAGAAATCTGGTTAACGCCGATCATTTCTCAAGAAGCGGAGCATGGACTGCAGGGCCATTCCCATTCGGCAGCTCCATGGCAGGAAAAACCCTGGGAATCGCCGGCCTCGGACGAATTGGCGAAGCCATCGTGCAGCGCGCCCTGCCTTTCAAGGTCAATATTGCCTACCATAATCGCCGGCCCAAAAAGCTACCGCACAGCTACTACCCCACGCTGGAGGCCCTGGCGGAAGCATCTGACATATTACTGTGCATGTTACCCGGCGGCGAGGAAACCGATAATGTCATCAATGCAGCGGTCTTGGAAAAACTCGGGCCAGAGGGTGTCTTTGTCAATGTCGGACGTGGAAATGCGGTGGATGATTCAGCCCTAGTGCATGCACTTGAGGCAGGCAAGATCAGGGCCGCCGGTCTTGATGTGTACAAAAATGAGCCCGGTATCCCTGAGGCCTACACTGCGCTAAATAATGTCATCCTGCTGCCCCATGTTGGCAGCGCTACAGTGGAAACCCGCAGAGAGATGGGTAATCTTGTCATGCAGAATATTGCTAGATATCTCTGCGACAACACTCTGATGACTGAAGTTGATGAGGGATAGGAAACTGTTACATCAAGAACTACAAAAGTCTACCTGCCCTTACTGCGGCGAGGCCATTGAAATCCTGTTAGATGCCTCCGTACCAGAGCAGGAGTATGTGGAGGATTGCCAGGTGTGCTGCAGGCCAATGGTGATTCATTGTTATGTAGATGAAGAGTCCACTGACGAAGTTAGCGTCTTCATTAAACGGGAGGACGAGTAATCATTCGAGCAGGTGAAATAGATGTAACGGGCGTCTTTGTCATACATCATTTGGAAGTCGCCAACCAGGGATTCATCCTTCAAATCAATCTCCGTAAAAAGCTCTCGATAGAATGGAGCCAGTGAATTGTAAACAACTTTTTGCACGATCAGAATGTTGAAGTCTACAAGGCCACGCTCGGCCGCAGACCTCAAAAATATATTCTAGATTATTGGCTGCTTCCGCAGTTCTTCGTATTTAGAGGCCTGAATCCATGACTCACCGAACAGGTCATAAGGCCGGATACTACCACTCTGAAACGTTCCCTGCACCGAGTTATAGGCAAGCCCCATAGCAACCTTGCTTGGGCGGGAATAATTAAATCTCTCTACCTCTCGTACACGTTAATTTGGATTGCTAACTGTGCTTTATTAAATTCACTAGTGTTGTGGATTACACTAATCCCAATGGCAGCATTTTATACAGTCTCCGCTAAGAGAGAGGAAGCTGCCATTTGAAAAGCGAGCATTCTAGCGAATACGAAGCTTATAAAAATAGTAGGTATGTTTTTACCGAGGGTAACAAAATGGAAAGCTCAAATTCGAAGCTTTAGTGAAACACTAAGACATTAGTGACTTTTTGGATAAAATCGAACGCCACTCGGGTTTCAGACTTCCAAATGAGTATGTAAAAAGAAGTAAAGTAACAGGAGCATTCTTACACGATCAATTGGTTGCAACTTACATGCTATTGACATCACCAGGGTACAGATCAATGCTTTTCGTTCCTGATGCAGTGAAGGATAAAAACGGTTTTTTCTCGAGACAGAATTGACATGCTGGAGATAAATGGACTTTGGATTAGCCCAGCGCTGAAGACGCTCTATCTACAAATGTGTGTTTGGAAAAAGTTAATAAAGGATGTATTTTCATGCAAAAGAAAAAACGTCTTGTTGATGAGGTGCAAGAGAAACAAGAGTATGGAAAAATTTCTCGGCATGGCTAATCCTGAATTACTCTATGAGGGAGAACCGCTACCAATGGCAGGGAAAAACCCATGAGGTAATCCAATTTAGTAGAACAACTCGGTGGAGCATAGTCGCTAAACATTCCAAAATATGCGCCTGAATTTTATAGATGCATGAAGAGAGCGGAAAAGTATTCTCGACAGCACTTGCCTGAAAATGTGTAGAGGTTTAGGCAATGGACTTTAACTAAATCTGTTATTCTTTACATCGCAACTTTTTATATAAGTGCAACAAGATATCAACAAACAGCCCCTAGCTTTTGCCAACTAGGTGCATTATTCTCAGCTCCCGCGTCGGGTATGAGTTTGGAGCCTGGCAGCAGGGCCCACCAGTAACTGGCGGGCCCTTTGGCCAGCTTAAATCTCGAATTGACTCGTTGGGGCACCGCAAGGTGTCCCGATGAGTCGCTTGGCGCCTTTATTCTTCAAGCTTATGAATAAGTAGTTACGACCTATGGCCAGGGCAGCATCCAAAAAAACTAGCAAAAAATCCTCACCAAATCGCAATCCCAAATTCGTATATGCCTTTGGCAAGAAGACTGATGGCAACGCAAACATGCGAGAGCTATTGGGAGGTAAAGGCGCGAACCTTGCGGAAATGGCCTCGATTGGCCTGCCCGTGCCGCCGGGGTTCACCATTAGCACCGAGGTCTGCACCTAC
>MDTC01147991.1_pt1 | contig 16166 bp, 13 predicted proteins | sample 811181 | NCBI WGS metagenome assembly MDTC01 (sample SAMN05326644, study PRJNA326480) | marine metagenome | isolation source: seawater | place: Pacific Ocean: North | collected 2011
ATTTTATGTAGAAGCAAAAAAAATTAATTGATTTTTTTTCTGTAATAATCTGGAAGAAAATTAAGAAGATTTTTGTTTTTAATTAAGTTAATTGACCAATGGCGAGTTAAGCGATCATCATATGATAAATAAATATTATTAATGTCATCAATATTTTTATAATTTTTAATATTGTTGTTCCTTACATCATAAACAATATATTCATTTATTTTATTTTTATTTAGATAAATATTTTTAGAGTTAAGTAAATATATATTATCCTTATTTAAATTATAAGTTAAAAAATAATTATCTAAATAAAAATCATTATTTAAAAATTCAATGTGTTTAAATAAATTATATATAAAATATTTTTCATTTTTTAAAAAAATAATTTTATCCTTAGGGAGGTTCATAATATTGTTATTAAAAACTTCCATTTTATAGTTTATTTCTTTCCAATATAAATTGGTAGAATAAATTGATGAAATTAATATAAAATTAAATATTAAAAAAATAGCAAATCTTAAATAATATATTCTAGTTAAAGAAATAAGATATACTATCATTAATATGATGAAGGGTGATATAAATAAGTTAACTCTATTACCTAATCCAAAGGGAATATATGGGAATTTAGTAGTTATTATAAAAAGCAATAAAGAAAATAAAGCTATAATTAGAAAAAAAATTATTAAGGATAAATTTAACTTTAATGATTTTCTTTTAAAATATAAGGATGTAACTAAAAAAGAGATTAATAAAATATATAAAAATGAAATTAAATTTATTGATAAAAATGAATTATAAATTTTAATAATATTAGATGGTCCAATAATATCAAATAATGAAATTAAATGGAAAGTAAAATTTTTAAAATTCAAAATATTGATTATTTTATCTGAAAAATTATTGTAACCAATACCAACTCTTGGTAAGTTATTTAAATCAGAAATTGTGATTATATAAATAATATAAACTAAAAAGATAAATAGAATATTTAAGATATTTTTATAATTTCTAAATTTAATAAAATATACTAATAAAAATAAAACTACAGGAAGGCAACTGTAAGACAACATAAGTGAAATGAAAATAATTGAATTTGCTAAAAATAATTTTCTATCATTATAGAAAACAAATGATAGCATAGATAATGAAAAAGAAAGAAAATGAATTATAGACCAAATCCAATAGGTTGAACTATCATGTAGTGGATAAAATATAATTAAAAAAGATATATATAAAGGACTGATTGAAGAAAATTTTAGTTTTGCTAAAATATATATAAAAATAATATATATAATAAATAAATATAAAGCTTTTAAGAACATAAATGAATCAAATATATAAAATTGAAAATTTATAAGAGGATAAAGATAAGTAATTAAATAACTAGATAAAGGTCTGTTATAAATAAAATAATTTTCATTATTAATAAAAAACCAATCATCACTAATTACAGGAATATTTATTTGCAAAAATAATATAATTAAAAAATAAAATAAATAATGAAAACTATTTAGATATGTTTTGATTTGCATTTTTATTTTTTATCTCTAATATTTTTTTTTCATATATATTTATAATTTTCTTAACATCATATTTTTTTTCAGCATGATTTCTAGCATTATTAGACATAATTAAAATTTCACTTTTTGATAAATTATAAAAATTAACAAATTTATCAAACAAGGACTCTATAGAATTTTTTTTGCACAAATATCCATTGTAATGATCAATAACAACATCATTACATCCTGGTACATCGGTAGCAATTACTGGCACCGACATAGAAATTGATTCAATTAAACTTCTTGGGTTACCTTCTCTATATGAGGGCAAAACTACGCACTTCGTATTTTCAAGAATGCCCTTTATATTATCAGTTTTATTCAAAAAATGAATTTGAGGATAATTATTCGTTAAAATTTCTATATTTATATCATTTGGACTAATTGCATAAAAAATATTTTTATTATTCTTAATAATAAATTTTTTTGCAGCTTCACAGAATTCATAAATACCTTTCTCTTTTTCAAATCGACCAATAAAAAGAAAGTGGTATTTTTTATTATCTAAATAATTATTTTTATATTTTAAATTTTTAAAATAATTTAAATCTATACCTGAGCCCGGCAAGATTGAAGATTTTTTTTTAGAAATGAAATATTTTTTTTTACAAAAATATTCGTAGTCAAAAGAATTTTGAAAAAAAATAAAATTAGATTTTTGAATAAATAAAATATAAAATAGTTGAATAAATTTATTGATAATTTTATCATTTATAAAATTTTTACCCAACCCAGATATATTTGAAACTACTGCAAATTTTAGGAAATAACTCAATATATTAGTATATATATTTGGTTTTATTGTAAATGTCATAACTACATCTGGTTTAATTTTCTTAAGCAAACTAAATAAACCTATAATAGCTTTAAGTTCTCCAAACAGGTTTTTACTATATGAATTAAGTGACCAATTATAAATAGTATATTTTTTATTAAGTTTAAAAAAATATTCATCTTTTGGCGCTATTAGAGCAATTTGATGGTTTTCGTTAAGGCTTTCTATAATCTCTTTTCTAAAATTGAACAAATTCCATGAGGAATTAGAAATTAAAACAATTTTCATCTAAAATCTATTATTGAGCTTATTATGAATTATGGCTAAAAATTCATATAAAATAATTTTGATATTAGTATAACTATTTTTCCATTGAATTTTTTCAGGAGGAGAATCAATTACCCTAGGTATTTTAATATTGATATTTGGATAATTTGATTTCCATATTAGGTATGATCTAAGTGAGTGATAAGGGGCTGTAATGAAGATAATATCAGTTATTCTATTTTTAACAAGTAAGTTTCCCACCATTTTAACATTCTCATATGTGCTACTTGGATAATCTTCAAAGATATATATCTTTTTATCATCAATACCTTCAGTTATTAAAAAAGATCTAAGCAAAGTGACCTCATGAATAGTTTGATCTTTTCCAGAAGATAGAAATATTTTTTTAGCTAACTTGTTTTCAAGAAATTTTTTAGAATCCAATGCTCTTTTTTGATAACCTGTATTCAAATAGTTTGAATAACCATCACCACTAAAGACAACAATTGCCTGTGATTCAGATATTGGTGTATTTATTGCTAATATATTACCTAAGTACCAAAATAATGGAGAATAAAAAGATATTAAAAAAATGAATATAGGAATAATTATTATAGAAATTAATCTTTTTTTAATTCTATTATAGTAATCAAAAAATAAATTACTAGATTGATCTCTATTTTTTTCAAATTCTAATAAATTTTCCTCAATAGTATTAATAATTAATTCAAATCTTTTATCCCAACTATTTTTCTCAGCAATTGTTTTTAAATTAGTTTTATCAATAACATCATATTTTGAATTAATATCAATAATATGATTTGCAAATTCATTTTTATTTTTTGAAATTTTAATAATATTGTCATGATTACTAGAAAATATTTCTATTTCATGTAAATTTGTAGATATTACCGGTAAGCCACAAGCTAGATATTCATTTAATTTACAACAATAAACATTATCTGTGAATTCATTTTTTTTATATGGAATAATTCCCATATGCATAGATTTTAAATATGATATGGTTTTATCGTGACATAATTGACCAAGAAAAGAAACATTTTTATATTTTTTAATTTTATTAACATTAATTAAAATTGGACCAATAAAAATAAAATTAAATTCATTTAATTTCGATATGACATAGTCTAACAATTCAATGTCAATTACGTTACTTAAAGCGCCAATATAACAAATGTTTGTTTTGTTGGCTCCGATATTAAAAATTTTTTTATTTTGTATAATTTTTTTAAAATCAACAGCTGGAGGATAATTAAATATATTATTATTATATTTTTTTGATCTTTCATATGTTAGGTGAGAAATAGTAAAAATTAAATTTGCATTTTTAAAAAGTTTTTTTTCCCAACTTTCTAATGGCATTGCTTCAGGACTTCCTTTTGACATGTGATTAGCACAATAATAAATTTTAAGATTATTCTGAAATGTATTTTCTAGAAGATTAATAATTACAGGATTAGGTAAAAAAGTAATTATAATTGGGTTATTAAAATTACTTTTTGAAATCCAATTGAGAATAGATTTGGATAATAGGAATGTATTTATTTTAATAAAAAATTTATTAAAAGGGAAAGGAAATATAAGAGGAATCAAAAGTGAAATATTTTTATTTATAATTTTAAATCCTCTTATTGAAAATATTCGATCTATAATACGTTTAATAATTCTTCCAGTATCATTAAATTTTATGGGTCTAACTCCAATATTTTGAACAAATAAAACTCTATTTTCTGATTTTGATAGGGATAAAGTTAGCTGATGATGTAATTGATAATGAACTTCCCAATCAATAGAAGAAAAAATTATGTAATCATTTTTAGACATTATATATTTTGTTTAAAGTATAATTTTTCAAAATATTTACTTTGATTTTTATTTTGAAATAAAAGAATTGCATCATGTCTAATATGTTTTGATATATTAGTAAATTTAATATTATCATATAAAATAATATTATAAATTAAATCTGTGATTTTTTGAGAATTTATTTTCCTATCAACATAAAATAAATATTTAGAAGATCCCATCATTCTAGAGTCACCAACATCAGTAATAATTGGTATACAGCCAGAATACATAGCTTCAATTAATGATCTGGAGGGATAATTAGAGGATGATTGTAAAGATAAAAAGATTTTTGACTTATTCAAGATCAAATTTGGGTTTTTAGAATAAAAATTTTGAACTATTATATTTTTAAAATAATTTTTTTTTATGAAATTATTTATTTTGTTTTGTTCGGATCCGCTTCCTAAAATATAAAAAAATATTTTATCTGAAAAATTGTTGTTAAATAGTTTTTTTTCAAGACTGGTTATAATTTCAATAATATTATTTATTCCTTTATGCTTTTCTAGTCTCCCTAAAAATACAATAGAATTTTTTTTTGAACTAGGTGAAAATATGTTCTCATCTACAGAATTAGATGTAGGTGTAATATAAATTTTTTTAAAATAAAATAATTTTTTGTAAAAATAATAATTTTTAGGATTCAACACATCTATGGTTTTAGAAAAAAAGAAACCTAACAAAAATAAAATGCAATGACGAAATTTTAAATATTTCATTGAAAAAATATTAAAAGGCTGCAAACAAGAAATTATAAATTTTGAATTAGTTAAGAAGGAAAGTAAAGGATAATAAGTATTTACAAAATGAATAATTGAATTTCTTTCAATATTATTTTTAAATCTTAAAATAGTAAAATATTGACTCAAAAAAGTTGTTTTGTTGGAATTAAATAATAATAAAAATTTTTTTTCAGAGTTAGAAAATGTATAAAATTCTGAGATTTTTTTATGAGTTACTAAAAAAACAGGGTAATTTTTATTTATTAAATATTTCCATATATCTATAAATCTTTTTTCAGCGCCACTTGGCTCTCCTGAATATTGTAAAATTATATATGTGTTTTTATTGATTAACATATTAAACAAGTATTTGGAAAATAATTATAATACCATTGACTTGAAAAATTACCATAAAGTAACCAAATATTTAAATTAATAATATAAAATATAGAAACGAAATTGATGAAAGTAAATTTTAATTTTATATGATTATGAACTAGATTTAACAAAATAATAGTAAGTGGGACCAGATAATAATTTAATCTATCTGCTAATGTAGTATTGTCAATAATCAAAAAATATAAAGTTATAATTGTTATAGACAAATATGTTAAAATAAAATGATGATATTTTTTATTTTCATCTTTATTAAAATAATTATTTGCAAATAAGTAAAAATAAGAAGAGAAGATTATAAAGATATTACTCAATACTCTTGGATATGCTCCTTTTGATTTAAAATAATTACCTTCTCCAGAATAATAATAAAATAATCTTAAAAATTCATCGTAATACAAATAAATAAATATTGAAATGACTATAGATTGAAAAAGTATGAATATTGGTGATAATTTCTTATCTATGAAGTAAAGTAATAAAAAAACTAAAAAAACTAAAGCACTTTTGTGAAATAAAATTGAAATAAATAAATATATAAAAAACATTAAAAAATTTTTTTTATACAAGAAAACTATTCCAACCATTAATATGGATATTGCCAAACCTTGCCTTACATAACCCATAAATAAAAATATTATAAAACTTTGATATAAAATTATCATAGATAAAAAATTATAAACTTTAAATTTTGTTAGAAAAAATCTTAAACATAAAAAATTAAAGATCGATATTACAATAGAATATAAATAAAAGTTATTTGAAAAAGATTTTATTAATTGTGTAAATAATACAAACCCAATATCAGCAGAGAATGAAAAATTTCTGAAATATTCACTATTATTTCTAAAGATCTTAAAATAAGTAGAATAATCTCCTCCAGAAACATCCCTCAAACCTACAAAACAAATTAAAAATAAAAAAAAAAGATTTAATTCAATTTTTAATAATTTTTTTTTAAGAAGCTGAATATTTGCAAATATAACAAAAACCAACAAACTAATTGAGTATATTATCATTCAAAATTTTCCATGTACCACATTTGAAATACTAGCACTGACCAAAGTTTGTTAATAGAGGTGCTATTAATATTTTCAATCATTTCTATGATTGTTTCAGATTTAAATAGATTATGTTTATTTAAGTTGTTTATTGACAATATATCTTTCATCCAAGAATTTAAATCATTCGAAAGCCATTCTCTTAAGGGTATTCCAAATCCCATTTTAGGCCTATTTATAAAGCTATTTGGTAAATAACTATTTAGAATTTCTTTTAATATTAATTTTCCACCACCTTTATAAATTTTATGATTAATTGGTAAAGAACGGCTAAATTTAATAATTTCTTTATTTAGAAAAGGTGCCCTAACCTCTAGGCTATTTGCCATTGATGCTCGATCCACCTTTACTAAAATATCATCATTTAAATAAGTATCGAAGTCATATCTCATCATTGCATCTATAAATTCAGATGATTTATTAAAATAATCATCGAAAACAGAATCAAAATTATTAGTAAAATGATTTGTGTTTTTTTGTACATCATTAATTTCCTTTAACATCGATAAATATAATGTTTTTTTATCTTTAATAGTTTTTAATTTATTTAAAATTTTTAATATTTTTTCATCAGAAAAAATATGAGGATTATAAATTTTTGCTAAATATTTAACAAAAATAAACAAACTATTATTAGTAATCAGAACTTGTGAAATTTTATTTCTAAGCTTAAATGGAAAAAATTTAATTACATTCCATAGTTTTTGAGTATTAAAATATCTATTATATCCTCCAAAAAGCTCATCACCCCCATCTCCAGATAAAACTACTTTAACTTTACTTGATGCTAATTTTGATAAAAGAAAAGTTGGTATTTGTGAACTATCTGAAAATGGTTCATCATAAATCAAAGGTAATTTTGGTATTACATTCTGCATATCACTAGGAGATAAAATTGATTTATGATTAATAATTCCAAAATGATTTGAGATTTTACTTGCATAGCGTGATTCATCATAATTTAAGTTTTCAAAACCTATGGAAAAAGATTCAAAATTAAAGTCGGTATGCTGTTTTGCAAACACTGAAGTTAGTGTGGAGTCTATTCCTCCTGATAAAAATACACCTACGGGAACATCTGAAATAAAACAAGATTTAATTGTTTTTTTAAATAAAATACTAAATTCATCCATTTGATGAATAAGTGATTTTTTATTATTAAAATTATTTGTAATATTATTTTCGTAAGGATAAATTTTGAAATAATTATTTTTTTCATTAAAATTGATAATTTTATTATTTTTATATTTATTTATATCTAAAGAACATTCTAATATTTTATTAGGAGCAAGTTTATATAAATTTTCAAAAATTGTTAAAGGAGTTTTAATATATGAATATTGAATTAATGAATTGACAGCATCTGGATTTAATTTTTTTTGAAAATAATTATTTACACATATAGATTTCAATTCGGATGAAAAGAAAAAAACATTATTTGACCAACCAAAATAAAGTGGTTTTTCACCAGCATAATCTCTTGTTAGGTATAGTTTTTTATTAAATATGTCAAAGCAAGCAAAAGCAAACATACCTTCAAGTTTGTTTACAACATTAGAAAAACTATAATTTTCAAGTAAGCCAAGTATTGTTTCAGTATCTGAGGAGGATTTCCAGTTATAATTAATTTGTTTACGTAATTCATGATGATTATAAATTTCACCATTAAAAATAATGCAGAATTGTCCATTATTAGAAAACATTGGTTGATTTGCATTAACAGACAAATCTTGAATGCTTAACCTTGTGTGTCCAAAATATAGGCTATTATTATAAATCCACTTACCTGAACTGTCTGGACCTCTGTGATGAATTTTTGAAATCATTTTATCAAGATACTTAATTGAATTATCTTGATGAAAATTAGCTTCTGTTACAAATCCAGTTATACCGCACATACTAGTTTAAATCCTTCAAATAATTTAGGGATTTCATTTCTCTAGGAGTTGCAATATTGATTGCTTCTATTTTTAAATTTTCTTTATTCAAATACTCAATTACATTTAAAAAACTTATTTCTTTATTATTCTTATGTTTTATTTTCATTTTTTTAAGTATTTTAATTGTATAATTTTTTTTAAATAAAAAAATACCAATATCTCTCTCACCATATTTAATTTTCTTTTTAAAATTCTTCATTTCTTTAATTCTAAATACTTTGTTTTTTTTATCTCTTTGAACATAAGTATATGGGTACTTAGTAATCCCACTAATAAAAGTAAAATCATTATTATTTTTAAAATGATTTTTTATTAATTCATTAATTGTACTCTTTTTTATAAAAGGGACGTCTCCCCAAATAAGTATTATATTTTCCATTTTTCTATAATCTTTTGATTTAGTAATTTTAAGCACTGCATCACCCATTCCTAACGCAATATTTTGATATAAATATTCAATTTTACTAGAAATTTTTTTAGTTTCACTTTTAAATAATTGCATATTTTTTTTATTAATAACAATCTTAAAGTTAAAATTATATTTATTAAAACTCTTTATAATTCTATTTAAGATTGTGGTATTACCAATTTTGTATAAGCTTTTAGGATAAGGCAACTTAGATCTTGTACCTTTTCCAGCACATGGAATGACAACAAAAGTATCCTTACTTAAGTTCATTGCCAATTTTTTCAATAAAGCCATTAAAAATAGCATTGTAAAATTTATATTTGTTAAAAAAAAGAATTTTAAAGAAATCTCTAAAACCATTTCTTAACAAAACTCTGTATAAACACAAGAATATAATAAGGGACGATCTTATAAAATATAAATTTCTATATTTTTTATTAATTATAATTGAATTTTTTAAATAGTAATAAATCCAAAATTTAGAACATTTTCTATTTTCAACATTCGGATGCAAGTGCAATGAATTTACACATGTTACCACTCTACCAACCTTACTTAATCTAAAATAATAATCTAATTCGTCACCATACATAAAATATTTATTATTAATATTTCCAATTTTTTTTACTGTATTTAATCTTATCAAAGATCCATTAAACAAATGCGCAAATTCATATAAATTATTTTTTGAATATTGTTTTACAAAATTTACTTTTTTAAATTTATGTAAATTAAGTTTAAATTTTTTTCTATTAATTATTGGCATTGAAAAAACAAGTTTATTTTTATCATCTTCACAAACTACTAGTGACGAAATACAAGAATATTGATAATCAAAATTATTCAATAAATTTTGTAATGATGTTCTTTCGGGATATCCATCATCATCCATAAGCCATACATATTTATAATTTTTGTTTAGTGCATATTTTAAGCCCTGATTCCAGCCCATAGCTGAGCCAAGATTTTCATTTAGTTTAATATTATTGATGCCATTATTTTCTAGAAAATCAAAAGTACCATCAGTGCTATTATTATCTATAACAATTATATCTCTAGATTTAAAAGATTGATAGTTGCAATTATTTAGACATCTTTTTAATAGATTAAGCCTATTATAGGTAACGATAATTATTAAAACATCATTCATTTAATATATTTATAGATTTTTTTAAAATCATGATATCCAGGCTTATATTTATTTTCAAAATCTTCATAAATATATTTAATGCTGTTTTCTTTAAATGGTTTAGAATTAAATTTTACATAATTAATTTTAGACTTAAATTTAGCTTTATTAATAATTACAACATCAAAATATTTACTATATTTTTTTTTGTTATCAAAATTAGTAATATAGTTATAGGCACCATTTAAATAATCAAAGGAATCATATTTTGGAGTTTCATAATCAGCCCCTATATTAGTAATAAATATTTTTTTTGCTTTGTTATTAGTTTCAATAGCTTTTTTAAAATCTAACGACATATAGGTTGGATATAATGAAGAATGTTGAGTTCCTGGACAAAAAATAATTATATCAGCACTTGTAAGTGCATCAAATGAAGATCTAGACAACTTTGGTACATTATTTAAGTTGTCTAGTATTAATTTTTTTTGAATATAATTTTTATTTTTAAACAGATTTAATTTAATTTTCTTGTCTAAAAGAAATATTCTTGAAATTTTAACATTAGATCTTGTCTCTACAATTTCTGCTTCACTATTTAAAAATTTTCCTGATCTTCTTAAAGCAACTAAATGCTTAATTGAATTAGAATTTATTAAAATTTTTGATTTAATTTTAAAAGTTGTTTTTAGATCTTTAAGAGCTTTATCTATTTGTTGATTTTTTTCAAAAATTAGAGAAACAATTATACAATTTATTAAAGACATATCTGATAATATTAAATCTATTTTATTATTCTTTTTATATCTATTATATAACTTTAAAAAAAAAATTAATTTATGAACTATATAATTAGAGATAGTTTTTGATAAGTTGTTTAAATTGAAAATTTTGTTTTCATTATAATTAATTAATTTATCTAATTCTTCCAAAATATATTTATTATTAATTTTTGGAAGCCTACATTCAAACAAATTAATAATAAAATTATAATTTTTTATATTTTTATCTATCATTAACTGCATTACTTTTCTCAGGTCTGATGGCCCTAAAGTGTTAAAATAATCCCTTAACACACCAGTAGACTTACCATCATCATAAGCATTGACTATAGATATAATTTTATATTTTTTTTTCTCTAAAAAGGGTATTATTTCTTTAGCACCTCGACCTCCATTAATTAAAACAATTTTTTTCATTTTATAATTGATAGTATAAGTTTGAATATTTTTTTATTGCTGTACTTATATCATATATTTTAAATGCCTCATCTCTGTGATATTCTTTATTTGATAAGTTATTTATTTTACTAATAGAATTTTTAATTGATTTAATATCATTAATATTTATTGAAAAACCAATATCAAATTTTAGCAAATGTTCATCTATATCACCAATATTTTGATTGATAATAATCGGAAGGTTAGCGGCTAATGCTTCAGAAATTTTAACAGGAGACATGGCCTTTCGCGCGTACGAATTTTTAACAAAAGAAATCATTGCATAACATTTATTTAAGTAAAATGGTAATTCTTTTCGTTCTAAAGAAAAAATTTTAACATTATTTTTTATAGTTTTATATTTATTATGGGATAAAATATTATTAGCATATTTATTATTTTTTGTAATAGTAATTAGCATTACATTTTTATATTTAATTTTAATTAATTTAAAATATCTTAATACTTCATCATACATATATGCACCATCAACGGAACCTAAATAACAAAATATTTTATATTTATTTATATTAAATTGAATATTATTTTTTATCAAATCATTGTCATTAAATGTTGAATTTGAAAACATAGAAAAATTTGTTGCGCAAGGAATGACGGTTATTTTTTTATTATATTGTAATAATATATTTTTAGCTTTTTGTGTTAAAACAACAACATGATCTGATGAGTAAAGAATTTTTTTTTCCAGATATTTTAATAATTTATAAATAATTTTATCAATTTTATTATTTTTATTTAATTGATTATTATCTATTCTTTCATCGGCCCAGAAACCTCTTACATCAAAAATTAATTTAATATTAATTAGATTCTTGATTAAATAAATAATTAATGATGGAAGAAAACCTCTACCATGACAAATTTTTATGTTGTGTCTTCTAATTAAACTAAGAGAGTAAAAGAAAAGTTTAATATAATCTAATAATTTAAATATTTTATATTTGCTTTCTGTAAAATTTTTAAATGTCCAGTTAAAATTATTATTTATATAATTTATTTTTTCATCACTAATATTTACTTTTTTCTCAAATGATAAAATATAAATTTCATATTTTTTTTTTAATTCAGTAAGATAAGGTAGAATTTGACTTTCCCCTAATTGATCACATAGTCCATCATATGAAATAAATAAAATTTGTTTATTTTTCATTTTTTAAAATGATTATAAATCTATTTCCATAATTAGTTTTATTAAAAATTGAATTTAATATAAAAAAAATAAATTTACTTATCTTTGAAATAATGTTTTTTAAAAGTCCCGCATTATCATATGGCCATCCAGTTTCAAAAGTTTTAAAATAAAATAACCTTACATTTGTTAATTTAGATAAATAATTTAATTTAGTTTTAAGACTATAGTAATTTAAATGGTAAGGTTTAAAATTATTGCTATTTATAAAAATATTCTTAGCATAACTAAATAAATGAATACACAAATTCACTATAGAAAAACCTTTTTCAGCCGGACCCTCTATATAAATAAAGCCATTCTTAGCTAACATTTTTATTAATTTTTCAATTAACTGATTAGGATAATTTAAGTGTTCAGTTACATCACGAAGAATGATAATATCAAATTCTGTACTGTTTTCTGCAAAAAAATTGTTATAATTAAGATAATTAAATTTATATTTTGATATTTTAGAATATTCTGAAAATGAATAAGTATCAACACCATGCAATTTTTCTGTAATTGATGATAATTTTTTCAACAAACTTCCATTACCACATCCATAATCTAAGACATTATCTTTTTTTTTCAAAAAAGATTTTAGATAATTAAAAGTTATTTTATTTTCTTTTACATTCAAGGATGAATAAAATTTATTATGGTAATTACCTGTATCATATAAATAATTAATATCTTGTTGATTTAATTTTGGATAAATTGAAGTAATTTTACAATCTTTACATTTTAAAAAAAAAAATTTTTTGTTATTAAAATAAGTGCTAAATGGGTATGCTCTTCTAAGGTTGTTTTTTTTTGAATTACAATTACTACATTTATATTGAATTATCATATTAGAAGATATTTAGATATTGTTTTGAAATTGTTTCTACATGAAAATTAAGTGCTCTCTCTTTAGTTTGAATTCTCTTCATTTTGTATACTTTACTAATAATTTTTGCAAATTCTTGTTTACTATTTAATGGAGCTAGATTTCCATAAAGATTGTTTTTTAAAATTTCTTTTGGTCCATATTTACAATCTGTAGAAATTATTTTTAAATTATAATACAAAGCTTCGACAAGTACATTGCCAAACCCCTCCCATAATGATGGTAAAATAAAAATATCAGCATTGTAATAGTAATTATTTAAAATTTCCTTGTATCCAATTAACTTAATTTTATTATTAAGGTTTAATTTACTAATTAAATTTAATAAATTTTCTCTTTCTTCTCCCTCTCCAACTATTATTAACTCATAATCAATATCTTTTATTAATGATAAAGTTTCTATTAAATACTTAAAATTTTTTTGTTTTTTTAATCTTCCAATACTTAGCAATTTTAATTTTGTTGAGTTCTGCCATATTGACTCTTTAAATATTTTAAATTTTGTAAATTTACTATCGATTACTGGATTATAAATAGTTAATAATTTTTTTTTTGAAATTTTGAATTTTGAATTCAATTGATAGTTAACCCCATCTGAAACAGTTATAATCTTTTGTGATAAATTATGTGTGAAAAAAATTATTGGTAGTGCTAGATAATAATTTAAACTCGTTTCATTTTTTATAGATTCATAAAGATTTACATGTTCACAAACAAAATATTTACCTTTTAAAAAAAAGAATAACTTTGTTAATATTACAATGCTAGTTAATGGCCACATTTGAGTAAGAACAATATCTGGTTTTCTTTCTTTTATAATCTTTGGTAATTTAAAGAATAGAAATCTAATTTTTTTTATATTTAGATTATGAACTTTAACTCTATTATCCAGTATTTGTTGCATTACTCCAAGCTGATTCATTACTATTATTTCTACTTCCATAAATTTGATAAATTGGTTGCATAGGTTTACTGTAACTTTTTCAGCTCCACCGCCTCTTAAATCAGGTATTATTACTATTAATTTTTTCAATGATGTTCTTTTACAATCTCATTTAGTACTCTACATACATACAAAATCTTTTTCTTTGAAATAGATTCATAAATAGGCAGACTTAATATTTTTTTAGATAAAATATTTGAAATTTTAAATGATTTTTTATTATTAATATTAAAAATTTTATTTTTATTGAGTGACTCTGGATAATGAATTCCTGTAGCTATTCCTTTTTGTTTCAAAAGTTGCCTAACTAAATTTCTTTTATTAACTTTAATTACATAAAGATGGTATGAGTGATAACAATCCTTATTTAATTGTGGCAAATCAATATATTTACTATCTAAATTATCATTATATAATCTTGCATTTATGTTTCTCATCTTTATCCATTTATTTAATAATCTCAGTTTCTCTATCAAAATTGAAGCATTAAGATTATCAAGTCGACTATTTCTTCCTATAATTTTATGATCAAATTTTTGGAGTCTACCGTGATTGGATATTCTTCTGCAAATATTATTTAATTTAAAATTATTTGTAATTATTCCCCCACCATCGCCAAAACCACCGAGATTTTTTCCAGGATAAAAACTAAACGTACCAATATCACCCATAGTTCCAACATGTTTACCTTTAAAATAAGCTCCATGTGATTGTGAGCAGTCCTCAATTACTTTTAATTGATATTTTTTTGCTATTTCTAAAATTTTTAACATATCACAACTCTGTCCAAATAAATGAACAGGTATTATTGCAGATGTTTTTTTAGATATTTTATTTTCTATCTTATTTACATTTAATAGATTATTATTATAATTTACTTCTGCAAAAACTATTTTTTTACCTGAACGTACTACAGCTTCAGCAGTAGCTATAAACGTATTTGTGGGAACAATGATTTCACTTCCGTGTGGTAAATTAAGAGATTCTATAGCAATTTCTAGAGCATCAGTTCCATTTCCTACACCTATGCAATATTTAATATTACAATATATTGAGAACTCTTTTTCAAATTTTTTTAGAAATGATCCACCTATAAAAGATGATGATCCTATGACACTTTTTAAGTTTTTATCAATTTTTTTTTTAATAGTATAATATTGATAATTTAAATCAGCAAAATCAACTTTCATTTGAAATTTTATATTTTATAAAATAAAAAAACAATAAACCTGAAATAATATTTACAATTGATAAGTAGAATAAAAAAAGTAAATATCTGTTTAAGGGAAATTCGACAAGATACATAGAAGATACATTATAATCCATAATTTTAAATTGATATGAGTTAATTAACATTTGATCAAAACTATTATATAAAATATTTTTCTTTGATAAATTATTTGATTGGTCATTTTTGTTTTTAGAGTCAAAAACTAAAAATTCTAATAGCTCTATAGACTCAAGTTGTTCTAAAGACTCTAACTTTTCTATAGTTTTTTTAATTCTCTCAGTTCCAAATTTATAGAAATTCATAGAATTAACTTCTAAATTTTCAGTTGTTGATATTGTGGATTTAGATATACCTAATGTTGATGCAATTTCAAAATCAGTTTTAAGTTTTCTAATAAGTTGTTTGATATATCTCAAATCTGACTCAACTCTAGTCATATTCCGTTCTTTATTCATTTCATAATCTTTTAAAATATTTTCTTCAGCGTTTAAAGTCACATTAAATTTAATGAATAAATCTAGTAATGATTTTAAATGGCCACTTAATTCATTTTTTGCTGAAATATCTGCA
>MDTC01242783.1_pt1 | contig 16162 bp, 10 predicted proteins | sample 811181 | NCBI WGS metagenome assembly MDTC01 (sample SAMN05326644, study PRJNA326480) | marine metagenome | isolation source: seawater | place: Pacific Ocean: North | collected 2011
GACGGTATCGGCGACAACGCCGACACGGACGACGACAACGACGGCACAGAAGATGCGAACGACGCCTTCCCGAACGACCCATCCGAGCAGGACGACTTCGACGGCGACGGAGTCGGCGACAACGCCGACACCGACGATGACGGCGACGGGGTAAGCGACGTAGAGGACGTATGGCCGCTCGACAACACCAGGTCTACGGACACCGACGGCGACGGCACAGCTGACTTCTACCTGACACCAGCACCATACACGCTGATGGACTTCGAGTCTGGCGCATTGCCAACCGAGGGCACATGGACGTCCTACTCGTGCAGCATAGGCGGCGCTTCAGCGCCCGTTCACCCTTCGGTGAGCTGCACGAACTCGACCCTGTACGGCCCATGGGCAGTAACCTCGTCAAACTCGATTGCAGGAAGCTACTCGCTAGACTCTGGACAGAACTCGAACCAGTACGGAACCACGAGCATCATGGTCCAGTTCGAGACCCTAGGCGGAACAGCCACATGGGACTGGCAGGTCAGTACTTTCTTCAGAGACTTCACCAGCGTCTACTATGACGGTCTCGAAGTATGGGCAGATGGCGTTAAGTTACCAGCATCATCGCTTGGATCCGCGTGCGCCAACGACGTTTGGTGCGGCGAGGACTCTGGCAGCATGTCGTGGGACTTCGGAGCAGGTATGCATGATCTGACATTCAGCTTCAGGTCCGGCACAAGCGGCCAAGGCGGCACAAACCAGGCTTGGATCGACAACCTGCAACTCCCGATGAACGGAGTATCCAACCAAATGGACACCGACGACGACAACGACGGCATACTCGATGATGTCGACCTCATGCAGCTCGACCCATGCGTCGGTCTCGACAACGACGGCGATGGCGCTTACGACGACATGGTCGGAGTAGGCGGTGCAGGCGTGGACTTCGACGGAATGGCGTGCGACACATCGACCTACGACATCGACTCCAACGACGACAACGACGATTGGAGCGACGTTGACGAGGTAAACTGCGGCTCAGATCCAATGGACTCGACGGACTTCCCCGCTGACTTCGACGGAGATCTGACCTGCGACCCAGTAGATCCAGACGATGACAATGATGGCGTTGAGGATGGAAGCGACGCCTTCCCGAACGACCCATACGAGTCATCCGATCTCGATGGTGACACGATTGGAGATAATGCGGACAACGACGACGACGGCGACGGGTATCTGGATGGCGCTGACGCCTTCCCAACGGACGGTTCCGAGTGGATCGACTCCGACGGCGACGGAATCGGAGACAATGCCGATACCGACGACGACGGGGACGGCGTCGCCGACGACCTGGATGCCTTCCCACTGGATGACAGCGAATCGGTAGACTCCGACGGCGACGGATTCGGGGACAACATAGATCCCGACGATGACGACGACGGCGTTCTCGATGAGTCCGACAGCTTCCCCAACGACAGCACAGAGGCAGTCGACACAGACGGCGACGGGGTCGGCGATGTCCAGGACAACGACGACGACGGCGACGGGGTCGATGATTCGAGCGACGCGTTCCCATTAGATCCGTCCGAGACAACTGACTTCGACGGCGATGGGCTAGGCGACAACACGGATTCCGACATCGACGGCGACGGATATTCCAACGCTCTCGACGAGTTCGATTACGACTCGTTGGAGTGGGGTGACGTCGACGGTGACGGAATTGGTGACAACGCCGATAGCGACAACGACAACGACGGTGTCGCTGACGAGTTGGATGCCTTCCCATTCGATGCCTCTGAGACAGTCGACATGGACGGCGACGGGGTTGGCGACAACGCCGATGCCGACGACGACGGTGACTCCTACAACGACGATGTGGACGACTTCCCTGCGGATGAGAACGAGTGGCTCGACACAGATGCCGACGGAACCGGCGACAACGCCGACTCCGACGACGACAACGACGGGTTCTCCGATGCCAATGAGAACGACTGTGGGACCGACACGCTCGACGATGATGACACGCCACCAGATTACGACGGCGATGGAATCTGCGACGCGCTAGACCCCAATGTCGATATCAACATCGACGAGGCCCCCGCTCAGGAAGATCTAGGATTCGGCGCAGCCGTACCTGGATTCCCAACGGCCCTCGCTGCACTTGCGCTTGTCGGAGCTGCACTGGCCGCTGGAAGGCGAACAGAAGAGTGAATGCCGAGATGTAACCGCCCCCGGGGTCTTCCAGACTCCGGGGGTCGGCACAACACCTCTTTGATCTCCCTTCGAAGTAAACCATGATAAGGCGTAGAATAGGCTACAATGACATAGGTGGAACCATGCCAGGCACAACTAGAGTCGAGATTAGAACCCTCAAAGTGGGACGATACGTCGCCATAGAGAACGATGCATACAAGATACTCAGCATTTCCAAGTCGAAGCCCGGCAAGCACGGAAGCGCAAAGGCGAGACTCGAGCTAGAGGATATCTTCACAGGACAAAAGCGAAGTCATGTGGGGACAGTCACTGACAACATACAGGTTCCCGTGATAGAGAAAGGGAGCGCAGTCATAACATTCGTTCAAGGCAACGAGGTCAACGCTATGGATAACAAGACGTATCAGACCCTCATACTGCCGCTAGATACTGAGATGAATCTCGAAGCCGGTGGAGAGATCCAGTGGATGGAGGCCATGGGCCGCTACAGAATCACACGTGACCATTGATACGGATGGGCCCCGGCCCCCCTCATGAGGTAGGGTCGCGTGACGTACGAACGACCACCTGCGACAGCATGGGCCATACTTGCGATTGCTCTTCTAGGGGTTAGCAGCGGCGGGCCCTTGCTTGCATCCATGGACACTCCTCCTGTGTTGCGTGCATCATGGAGACTCTGGGCTACGTCAATCGTCCTATTACCAGGTTTCATAGCACAACTTAGATGCGTTGAAAAAGAGGCTTACAACCTCCGGAATGCTTCGCTAATCTCACTTTCCGGATTCGCCCTAGCCATTCATTTCGCAGCATGGACATGGTCTCTCGACCACACATCCTTGGCACACAGCCTTCTGTTTGTTACAAGCCACCCAATCGTAATCGTTTCAGCCATGTTAGTCATGGAGAGGAAGGTCGATTTCTTACTTATCACAGGTGCATCATTGGGATTCATGGGGGCGGGTTTGGCTTTACTGGACGCTTCAGATTCAGGTTCTGTCACATACGCCGGCGATGCTGCAGCCTTCCTTGGAGCAGTGGCCGGTGCAGCCTACTTGGCTGTAGGTAGGATTCTGAGGTCTGGCTCCAAGATCCCTCTTTTCATCTATGCCTTTCCTGTAACAACCGTGTCTGCCATCATCCTAACGTTGCTATCTGCATCCATCGAGTCCCCTGCACCTGCAATAGATTCCCACCCTCTCGGATGGATTGGGAGTGAGTATCTCCTCACTGTAGTGGCCCTCGCTTTCGGAGCCGGACTTCTCGGGCACACGGGGCTCAATGCAGCGTTAAGATGGCTTCCGCCAATAATAATCTCAGTGGGACTTCTGTTCGAACCGATACTTGGCTCAGTTATCGGATTACTTGTCCTCGGAACCATCGAGGTAGGCCTTTGGACTGTTTTAGGCGGAATTATGATGATAGCGGGCGCCGTGATACTCACATTCTGGCTTGAATCGAGAACCGAGCCAAGGAGCACGAATTGAATAAGTGACGCTAGGTACCACGGAGCATGGGCCGACCTTCGATACTTGTGACGAATGATGATGGCGTGGAGGCCCCTGGCCTATTTGCACTGGTCTCCAAGTTGCACTCGGAGGGATTCCCCGTCCTCGTAGTCGCCCCTCGCGGGGAGCAATCCGCTTCTGGGATGAGACTCACACTCAGGAAACCAATGAGAATCGAGGTACACACGGATATCGAGCGTTCAATCAGAGTGAATCCTGATGTCCCTCTGGTGGTAATGTCTGTCGAGGGAACACCCTGCGATGCTGTAATTGTGGCTATCGAGGGCGCAATTGATCGACATCGGATGGGCATCAAGCCCTCTCTATGTGTATCTGGAATTAACCTCGGGCCGAATTTATCTGTGGACGTCCTACACTCGGGAACAGTGTCCGCTGCAAGAGAAGCCTCGATGTATGGCATTCCGTCAATCTCTACAAGCCTCGCAGATTACAAGGAATCCGAATTCGGAGGGGCAGCAGATGCTACGATGGAAATCATCGAGAAGATCGTCAACATAATCAAAACACCTCCGCTGTCCTTTATGCGGCCAGAGGGAGCGAAATCCAAGCCATCCGAGTCGGAAAAGAACCTCCCCCTCTCACATTTCCTCCATGGAAACATAATGCTGAACATCAATGTCCCCTCCAAGTGGAATGGAATCTATAGGACAGGCCCTCATGGGGCTAGATGGTATGCAGCACCAACTCGAATATCGAATACGTCCGAAGGGGAATTCGTGGAGGTAGGTGCTGCCACGATCATAAATGAGGGCGATGAAGGCTCCGATACAGCCACCATTGAGGATGGCGGTTGTTCGATCACGGCCATGCCCGTATGGCCTCAACTGCACCCTCTATCTGTCCCAGACCTCATTCTAGAAAAAGCAAATGTCTCTGATCAAGAAGGCTATCCTGCATGGCTGTCCAGCCAATGATGCACGATGGATATGCATGCAGACCCGAGCAGCCACTCCTTTCCAAGAGACACCATGGCCACATCGCCAAGATCTTCCATGCCGTCTATGGCCCTATCGTCCCCTACTATGAAACCGATATCCCCCTGATTTCCATGTATACCGTCCAAAGAATTGCCATTTTTGTCGAGCACGCATACTTCAACATCCATTCTCCGCCATTCATCGACGGTCGTGCGTAAGTCCCCTCCGGAGTGCGCCACTCCCTGGGAGAGCTGCTTCCATATCCCGACAGGAGATAGCGGCTCAACAACGACTTTCCTTATCTTGCCAGCTATCGATCTTTCATCAGCCCGGAGCCCGGTGATGTCGGAACCCGTGAATCTGATTCTTCTTGGCTTCCCAGGGCTACCTAGGAGGTGAACAATCACCTCAACATCTTCCCTGATTCCGTGCGATAGGAGAAGACAGGACCCTATGTTTCTGCACAAGACATCTATCCTCCCTGATCCCGGCAAATCATCGAGACGGAATACAGATGAGGGAGAGGTCCTTGAGCCAATGATGGCGAATCTCCGCATGACTCATACCAACTCTATATCGTCAACGTCCATCATGGACTGCATCTGTCTTCTGAATTGACGATTACCCTTCATACCACGCATCATCTTCTTGCTTTTATTCCATTGCGCAAGAAGGCCTTTGACCTCCTTCTCAGAAGATCCTGAGCCCTTTGCAATTCGACGTACCCTCTCTGATTTGAGTAGATTTGGATCATCCTTCTCGTCTTGAGTCATCGAATCCATCATTATCCTGTATCGTTCAAGATTGCCCTGCATAGCCCTTTTTTGAGCAGAAGACATCGAACCCATGCCAAACATCCCATCAGGAAGATGGGAGAGAATCCTATCAAGAGTGCCAATTTTGCTCATCATCTCCATTTGCTGATACATGTCGTTCAACGTGAAGCGTCCAGACATTAGCCTCTGTGTGAGGCGCATCGCTTCCTGCTCATCTAAATCCTCTGGAGCAAGATCGATGAGACCCTTTATGTCGCCCATCCCAAGCAATCTCGAGATGAACCGATCAGACTCGAAGCGCTCTAGATCCGATACTCTTTCTCCTTCTCCGACGAATACTATGGGGGCATTTGTGATTGAAACAGCGCTCAGCGCACCACCGCCTCTGGCTGTCCCATCAAGCTTCGTCACTATGGTTCCCGTAACTCCTACGAGTTCGTGGAACGTCTCTGCTATCGGTCCAGCCGATTGACCGACCTGCGCATCTATGACGAGAAATCGCTCAGTGGCCTGGGCGATTTCCGCAATATCAAGAAGCTCGTCTTTGAGATCATTATCGAGGCTGTCTCGTCCTGCTGTGTCTATGATTACAACATCCGCAGTTCCAACTTTTCGAAGTCCATTCTTGACAATCGAAGCTGCATTTTTTCCATCTTTTTCTCCATATACTTCTATCCCACTGCCATCGAGTAGCTGTGAAAGTTGAGCGAGTGCACCAGGCCTGTGGACGTCGGCCTCTATGACTGCGACTTTGACGCCGTGTCTCTTTCGCCACCACTCTGCGACTTTAGCAGTGGTGGTAGTCTTCCCCTGGCCATACAGGCCTACCATGAGAACAGTTTGATTATGCGGCCTGATTTCACGTGCAGGCCCCAGGATTCTGACAAGTTCAGAATACACCATATTCATCGCATGGGTCTCAAGCTTCAATCCCGGCCTAGGGTCATCTTCCATCAGCCTTCTCCGTATCCTTTCTGTCAGGTCCTTGGTTTGTCTGACATTGAAATCAGCCTCCAGTAGAGACCTTCTCAGCGAGCGTGTAAATTCTCTCACAGCCTCTTCATCAAGGGTCTTCTTGCCTCTCAGAAGACCAACAGACCCGAGGATCCGCCGCTTTAACCCCTCCAGCGCCATGGCAGTAACCCTGCGAAGACCCGTTTCAACGTTCCTCGTGCCGCCCCATCTAAACCCTCGATGCCAACCCACAGGCATGGCCACCCCGCTGATAGGCATCGTAGAGATGCAAATCGCGTTCGCGATAGCTCTTCTAGGGATATACCTGGGTTGGAGAGCCGGCCTGTCCAGAATATCGGGATTGTATGACCTAACTGGAGCAGCCAGACATCTCCTATACGGGATAGTGATCGGCATGTTGTTTGCGGTAGCGGTAGACAGAATGGTCCTAGCAGAGATCGTATTGGGGCGCTCATGGGATGCCATAGCGCCCGCATTACTCCTAATCGGGCTGTCTCAGTCTATGCTAGTCCTTGTGGTAGTCGGGCGTCCGAGAACGGTCAAGACCTCTAGCAGTATGCCTTATGGATGGACTTTCGGACTCGGGCTAGGATCGATGCAGGCAGCTTACATAATAGTCAGAATATTCGATCCCGCGACATGGGACGGCTCCACAGGATTCGGAGCATTCGCGGTAATCATGGGTGCAATCGTTAGTGCCACATGCGCACTAGGCTCTGCGACAATATCCGGTTGGCAGGGAGTAAGACTCCTATACGGACGAAGAGTCGCAGCCACCGTTGCGTCTTCTGTACTACGTGCAATGATGATAGCATCAGTAGTGCTATCCGTCTTCCAACCGCTGGCGATTATTTTAGCAACTCCTCCAGCCTTTTACTTCGCCTTCAACAATGCCCCAAGGTGGGCCCTTGAGACTCTCTCTGAACCTTCCAGAAAGGAATACAGGAGAGCAATAAGAAGGGATGCCATCAGTAAAAAGGAGTCTTAGCCCGTATCCGTGCTATATTATCCATAAATGGGTCACTGAAGTAAGAAATGAGACTAAATGATACCTTTTCACTTATGGTGACGGTTATATCGGACTCGTATTGCGGTCAGAATAGATGAGAATAATCATCGGAGGGGCTGGCGAGGTCGGTCGTGGAGTGGCTTCTGCCCTCAGGCACGAAGGCCGGGACATCGTCTTGATAGACAACGATCTCGATGCAATAAACGAATCACAGTCCATTGATTGCCTTGTTATCAGCGGGTCCGTTCTTTCAAGGAGAACGCTGGTCAAGGCAGGTATAACGGATGCCGAGATTGTGATAATGTGCACTAAATCAGATGAACTCAATTTGCTATCCTGCGCATTTGCCAAGCGAGTATTCAGCGAGGAGAACAAATCATCAAACCGAAGAATAAGGACAATCGCCAGGATATCAGATCGGAAACTTTTGGATCCCGAGTATGGCGCCGGCCCTCTCCCGAAGTGGTCCAAAGCAGATCACATTGTTTGCGCTGGAGAGGAAATAGTAAGCAGACTCGCAAGCGGTTTGGTTGCTCCAGCATTCGAAGAGGCGCTCCCCGTCCACGAAGGTGCATACATTCTCGTCGCGGAAGCAGGAGATGGCAGCCCCCTGATTGGCAGTACTGTGAAAGAGATCAGAGACACATTCTCATCGCTCCCGCCTATCGTCGCATTACAGACAAACGGTCATTCTGCGAAACTCGAGGTTCTAAACCAAGAGATAGCGCTCAATGACAGGGTTGCGTTTGCCATAACCAGTCTTGATCAATTCAGAGTCGTGTCTTCCGCACTCGGCATACCCTTGGACCCCATCCCGGAAAACCCTCGGACGCTTGTATTCGGAGCCACTGCATTCGGCTCTGAAGTCGCATCCCATTATCTCTCGGAAGGAGCGGATGTTGTCGTTATAGAGCCAGATTTAGATCTTGCAAATCAACTGGTCGGATCGAAAGTAGGGTCCAGCAAGAGGCTCGATGTGATACATGGGGACCCTCAAGACGAAGAACTCCTCAAGGAGATTGACATTGAAGGATTCGACGTGGCTATAGCAAGTATGGACGACGATAACAGAAACATCGCCATGGCAATGCAAGCTTCGGACAAGGGAATCCCTAGATCAGGACTACTCCTCAAGGACATGGCATTGATTGAGGCAGTGAAGAGAATCGGTCTGACTCGACCGGTAAGTCAGAGGCAAATCACGATTACTTCGATTCTAAGGGCGATACATTTCGGAGATCTGGGAGATTTCAGTGTCCCGACATCTCTCAATGACATCGTGATTGTGTTATTCCACATTCTAGAGGAACACCCCTTCGTCGACTCAACAGTTGAGAATGCTAGCAATAGGCTCAAGGGAACCATGCCTCTCATATTCAGGGAAGGTGAAGAAGGCGTACAAAGCATAGTTACCGCTGCTGATACGATGATTTTGGAAGGGGATACTGTTGCTATGATCCTCAAACAAGAGTATCTTTCTCTTGCAGATGAGATAAACGGGTGATGGCTCATGCACTATGACGTAGTCCGATACGTGGTCGGACAGACTCTCAGGATAATATCCGCCCCATTGATCTTAGCGGCATTTGCACTTGCTTTGATGAGCCCAGAGTCCTCGTGGCACCTTCCGATCTCTTCATTCGCAGTCCCTGCTTTGATTGCCTTGGTGTTAGGCACACTCCTCTGCAGAGTGGATAAGGAGGAAATTGAGGAAAGAATCCGCGATAGAGAGGCTTTTGCATCAGTCGGTCTAGGCTGGCTGGCTATCGTTCTAATCGGCACACTCCCCTATTGGCTTGGAGGGATATTTACAGGCCCAGGATCAGATGCCCCGTTCTCAGAAATTCTCCAGGGACTCGTCTTCTCACTTTTCGAATCTATGGCCGGCTTCACAACCACTGGTGCGACAGTGATCGAATCTTCTTCGAGCCCCATGTGCACTGAATCTACACCCGATTGCATTGCAAGCCTCCCCAAGATGATCCTGCTTTACAGATCGGCTACTCAGTGGCTTGGAGGCATGGGTGTCATAATGCTCGGCCTGCTGATATTCTCACGCACAGTCGGCGGTGGAAAATCACTTGCAAGAGCCGAACTCACCGGCCCCACGGTATCTCCCACGGGAATCACTTTCCAATCGACGGCGAGAATCCTGTGGGCAGTCTTCGTTGCGATGACTCTCATAGAACTCACATTGCTAATTTACTTCACGGATCTATCATTATTCGACTCTGTGAACATATCCATGACCACCATAGCCACTGGAGGCATGACTCCTACCGATACCGGTATCGGGGGGTACGAGTCTGGAGCGTTGGAATTGATACTGATCTTCTTTATGTTCGTTTCAGGACTCAATTTCGCCGCAATATATCTAATCGTCATCAAGGCTCAATTCAATGAAATAAAGGACGAGGAAATGAGGAATTACTTCTTCATATGGGTATCATCCATAGCACTAGCTTCTGGATTCATGGCATATGCGGGATCATCCTTCAGCGACACATTAAGGGACACTGCATTCACTCTGACCAGCATCATCACGAGTACGGGATACAGTACTGCAGATTGGGGTTCCTGGCAGCTGTTCCCGAAACTGATACTGCTGATTCTGATGGCTATCGGCGCCACAGCTGGATCAACTAGTGGCGGTCTGAAGATAATGCGTGCAACTATGCTTCTCAAAATAGCACGCCGCGAAATCATGACGATCGTCCAACCCAAACGCGTGGTCCCAATCAGGGTGAATGGCGAGGTAGTCGACGAACGCAGGGTCAGTCTTGCCATCGGGATGATATGCGCCTGGATCCTCCTGTGCACCATTTCCATACTGGTGCTATCTTTCGCAGAGCGAAGTATAGACTTGGAATCTGCAGTATCGGTGATATTCTCTATGCTTGGCAATACTGGACCGGCTTTAGGGGCATACGGACCCACTCATACTTACGCCTCAATGTCCGAGTTCGGTCTGTTGGGATCTTCTGTACTCATGTGGCTTGGAAGGCTAGAGATTCTTACAGTCTTGATACTGTTCAACCCTCGCCTGTGGTCGAAGAGTAATTGACTCAGAAGTCCATAAGAGATGGTTGATCAGATACATTTTCGACAGACTGCTCATCCACTTCAGGAGGCAGGTCTGGTATTTCCGAATCATCATTTATTCGTTTATCATACGCCTTAGCCATCCTCTTGCCCTCAGTACTGCTGGGGCGGACCCCGTTAAGCGCCAGATGGTCTTCTACCGCTAGCCCCAACCTTATGCTCAAATCTATGGAAGAGTCCTCGAGGCCTGTCCGGTCTTCCATTGCTGCTAGCATCAGAGGCAGCAGATCTTCTCGAGACGATGCTTCACTCGTGTGAAATGTCTCTGCTAATTGTGCGGCAATATCGCTCTTCCTCCAACTCTCGGACCCCCTTCTCAGGAAGTCTGGATAATACAGCCGGGGGCGAGAGGATCTGGCTCCAGCAGCTGCCACGCTCTGTGCTGCAAGAGCCATAGACCAGTAGTATCCCCTGTGCGCAGTGCTAAGATAAGTAGTCGCCAGAGCCCTATCTCCCATGACCATCCCCGTGGAGATATGTCTCAACTCCTCTTCCAGTATCGATTGGTTGTTCCAGGATATCCATGCAAGACACTCTCGAGGCTCCTTGTCCGAAGTCCTCAATGCCTGATATACTTCTGACCCTGATCCTGCTGTATAGGCGTCTGTGAGAGATTGGAATACATCCAGGCCGACGTCTCTACGCGACGTGGAAGAAATCCTCCGAACGGTCTGTACATCAACACGCGAGTCTTCCGAGATTTTGGTACATGCCTGCAGATCTTTCAGTAGAGCACGCAGATCCCCCGGATTACCATCAACTAGTATCTTCAGAGCTTCTGGATCGATATCTATGCCCTCGTCAGAAAGAACTCTCCGTGATATGCGCAACATCGATGAGGGGTCGACCCTCTTGAATCGGACAGATTCGGCAAGACGGTACATTCTGTCCCTGTTAGCACGCCATGATGATCTGCCCCAAAGACGCATCTCATCATTGCAGGTCATTAGTACGGGGTGTTTAGTGGTCTTTAGGAGATGCATTACTTCCCCCTTACCCCCTCTGTCTCCAGATATTTTCTTTGATGTGTCCCCTGATTCCATCGATCTGATTATCCTCCCTTCGTTCTCAACTGCGAATCCTCCACTCAGGTGATCAACTTCGTCTAGAAGAATCAAAGTTCTACCCGATCTCCCCGAGTCCCCGAAAGCCTTCAGGGACGTGTTCTGGGAGCCTATTGTAGCAGCCCTTCGAATCGCTGCAGCATTTCGTTCCTCAGACGCATTCATTTCTATGACTGACCATCCATGGTCCGAAGCAGCAGCTCTTGCGATTGTGGTTTTCCCAGTTCCAGGGGGCCCGATCAGCAGCATACCCCTCTTGTCAGGCGTTTGTCCGTTAGACCATTTATTCAGCCAAGCGCGGATTTTCCCTATGGCTTCAGAGTTGCCAACCATGTCTTCGGTGGTGGCCGGGCGGTGACCCTCGCTCCAATCCTGCTCGCTCGCCACGATGTGCCACTTTGCTAGAAGGGTGATGAACACTCCTAATCAGAAGAGCATATCCGAGCCATGGCTGAGCAGCATTGTTTGCAGATCGTCCTTGCTGCATCTTACTTGCTTACCGTCATCTCTTCGTCTGAGGGTTACAGAGCCGTCTTCCAGTGACTGATGATCCACGGTAATGGCCCATGGTATGCCTGCCTCATCTGCTCTGGCGTACCTTCTTCCGATTGACTTCGAATTATCGTATTGTACTTTCAACCCGCGTGTCTTGGAAAGAATCCCTGCGAGGGTTTCCGCCATTTCGCCCATCCCGTCCTTGTCAAACAGGGGTAGGATCACTGCATCGAATGGAGCGGTTCTTTGTGGAAGTCTTAGGACGGAGTATCGTTCCCCCTCCTTCTCAATCTCCTCGTACGCATGATCGAGAATATGCCATATTATCCTGTCAATCCCGAATGCCGGCTCCACAACATGGGGCGTGAACCATTCACCGGTTACAACGCGCTCCTCCGTCCTACGTTCAGCCATACCCTCTTCGACAGATATCTCCATGCCATCATTTGTAGTGACTGTGAATGGCAAAGATTCTGGGATAACGTCAAGGCTCTCTATGGCCTCACTGACTGCTGAAGCAAGGCCCTTGAATGCAGGACCTATTGATGATTGAATGGGGTACCATTTGTCAATCTTCACAGTCCTCGACTCTTTGAAAGCCCTCCAGGCCCTGAAGTCACTTTTACCAGTGTGCGCCGCATGCTGTTCCAAATCGTGACATGTGCGATTGGCTATGCCAACACACTCTATCCACCCATGTTCGCCATGCAATTCACAGTCCCAGCAATCGGACGCGTAATGAGCCATCTCGTCCTGCCTGTGTTGCCTGAATCTCAACCGAGAAGGATCAACTCCCAGCGAGGTCACTAATTCGAGAGTGCGTGCTATGAACCAAGCCACTGTAGGGTGAAGTATCAGTCCTTTATCGAGAGCCTCAGACACGGATATCTGAGTCATCCGCCCTGTAGAACCGGGAATCATTTGAACAACTGTCGACCAATCACCGTCTTTTCCTGTCGGAGCATCTTCCGGGTCGAAGAAGTATTCCAATTCAGCCATCGTGAATTCTCTAAGTCTTATCATGCCTTGGCGAGGGCTGATTTCGTTTCTGTAGCCCTTCCCCGTCTGAATCCCCCCGAAAGGAAGCTTCTGCCGGAAGTGTCGGTACAGCATGGGGTACTGCATGAACATACCTTGAGCAGTCTCTGGCCTCAAGTACGCGGTCCTCCCCTTGCTCATGGCGCCCACCGAAGTCTTGAACATCAGATTCATCGGGACGCATTCGGACCAGTCATTCTTCCCGCATCCCGGGCAACTAATGCCCTCCTTTGCCAGTGATGAAGAAATCTCGGAAGCGGATAGTCCGTCTATCTCAACCACGAAACCCTCCAAGAGGTGATCAGCCCGAAATACGGATTCACAAGATTTGCAAGTTGTCATTAGATCATTGAATTCACCGACGTGGCCGCTCGCTACAAGAACCTCTTCCGGTGTTATTGTGGGCGATTCAATCTCGAGTATATCCCCCGAAGAAGACCAGTACTCAATCCAGGTATCAATCACCCTTCTCCGGATGGATGCGCCCAGTGGACCATAGTCAACAAGCCCTGCGACTCCGCCATATGTTTCGAAGGCAGGGGCCACAATGCCTCTTCTCCGCATGATGGAGGAAAGCCTCTCCATCCTCCCCGAATTGTCTATGGCCATATGTCTCGCTCCGTTGTGACTGATATGAATCAAACCCGTTCCTTGGCGTTCAAGAGAGCATATCTTGGCCATCTGTGGAATACTTGGAAACGAAGTATTCATGTATCGATCGGTTTCGCTGAGGCTAGATAGGTGTAGATCGTAAATGCCTAGATTAGACTATGTTTCTGAATCCTCAGAGAGTGAGGAACTCTTGGAGAGCCTGTGCCAGCCTGTCAGGGACTGGTTCAAGGATCGCTTCCCAGACTTCACTAAACCCCAGAAGATGGCAATACCCCAGATAATGGGGGGGCACCACCTCTTGCTCTGTTCCCCCACAGGCAGTGGAAAGACCCTAACAGCATTTCTTACGATAATTGACGATCTTGTTAAGAGATCCATGAATGGGACACTCGAGGATGGGGTTTCATGTGTTTACATATCTCCGATCAAGGCTCTTGCAAATGACATCCAGAAGAACCTCATAGGCCCCCTAAATGAAATAAGGGAATCATACCTTCCGAAGAGGGCTAAGGAAATCAGAGTAGGCCTCAGAACAGGGGACACCTCTCAGAAAGAAAGAGACCAGATCCTCAGAAGGCCCCCCCACATCCTAATCACAACGCCAGAGTCCCTCGCCCTTGGCCTTGCATCCAAGAGATTCCGCCCAATATTGTCCGGTCTGAAGTGGATGATAGTTGATGAGATGCACTCGCTAGTTCCATCCAAGAGAGGCACACATCTCGCACTAAGCCTCGCGTTGCTCGACAGAGTTATCGAAAACCCCGTTCAGAGAATAGGCATATCCGCAACAATGGAGCCATTGAGTAAGGTTGCCGAGTTCCTAGTTGCGTCTGACGCCAGAGAGACGGAATCCGAACCACAGACGATCAAGATTGCGAAGATATCCGGCGCAAGGAGACTTGATCTCGACATTTTGCTCCCCACCCCCAGATTCTCATCTGTTCCAGTTAAAGAATTGCTAGACTACAATGTCGACGTCATCAAGAATATGGTAGAGGCGCACACCACGACACTAGTATTCGTCAATACTCGTAGCATGACAGAGACAGTCGTTCAGAAGCTGAGACTTGCAGGGCTCCAAGGGGTCGAGGGCCATCATGGGTCGATGGACAAATCCATCCGCCTAGATGTTGAGCAGAGACTCAAGAACGGACACCTCCGTGCAGTGGTATCATCATCGAGCCTAGAAATGGGTATCGATATAGGGTCTGTAGACTGCGTTGTGCAGGTCGGATCCCCGGGATCAATTGCAACAGCCCTCCAGCGCGTCGGTAGAGCCGGGCACCAGGTGGGCGGAGTACCCAGGGCGAGATTCCTCCCGACATCCTCTCACGATCTCCTCGAGATAACCGCGCTCCAGACAGGTATTCTACGCGGATCCATGGACCTCCTGAAATTTCCTGAGAACGCACTAGATGTCCTCGCCCAATTCATGATAGGGCTCACGATCGTTTCAGAGTGGGACATCGATGACGGCTACGAACTTGTTACTTCTTCTTGGCCTTACAGGAATCTCCCATATGACGATTATATCGAGGTACTGGACTTACTGGGGGAAGAGCGTCGAATCTGGATAGACTGGGAAGAGAATACCATAGGAAAGAGGGGCTATGCCCAGATGATCTACTATACGAACATTGGAACAATAGCTCCAGACAATAACTATCTCGTATTCTCCTCGGACGGCACGATGGTCGGACAGCTTTCAAGCTCGTTCGTTTCCAGTTTGAGAAGGGGCGATGTCTTCCTCCTGGGCGGCTCCACATACCGGGTATCCAGCATAATAGGGACACGTGTCAACGTGACTTCCGCTACAGGGTATAGGCCGACAATACCGTCGTGGACTGGCGAGGCTAACAGCAGATCAATCGAACTCTCCCAGGAGGTTCTCGAGCTCCTCTCGAATGTCTCCAGTGTGCAGAAGGTTTCAGGCGATCTGCCGGAGTTCCTCCGCGAGAACTACGGTCTGGGCAAACTAGTGGCTGGAGCTCTAGCGCAGTTCTTGGACGAACACGCAGCCACCACCTTCCAGGTCCCGTCCAGGCGAACTATTCTGATCGAAGAAATCCAGGGACCTCTCCCCACATACGTGGTCACCACGTGTCGAGGAAGGGGATTCAATCTCGCCTTGGGCTACATGTTTGCGGGGATGGCTGATCGCGAGGGTATTCTTGTTCACGAGATTTCATTCGATGAGAATGGATTCATGATCAAGTTAAGTCATGATTTGGAAGTCTCCTCGATAACAGATCTATTCTCTTCGGATACAGCAGATGAGGTCCTCAGGAAGTATCTTCTTGACACGCAACTTTTCGCGAAACGCTTCCGCGAGGTTTCCTCGAGAAGTATGCTCAATCCCAGGAGGATCGGAGCGGACGAGATCAGTCCAAAACAATTCCAACAGCGTGCTGAGCAGTTGCTGACCCAGCACAAGCAGGCAGAGGACTCAGTGCTGATA
>MDTC01043259.1_pt1 | contig 16158 bp, 3 predicted proteins | sample 811181 | NCBI WGS metagenome assembly MDTC01 (sample SAMN05326644, study PRJNA326480) | marine metagenome | isolation source: seawater | place: Pacific Ocean: North | collected 2011
AAATGATGATTCAAATGATGATGATTCAAATGATGATGATTCAAATGATGATGATTCAAATGATGATGATTCAAATGATGATGATTCAAATGATGATTCAGATGAAGATGATATGGGAAAATGTAATGGATACAATGAAAATACAAGTTCATCATTTAAAAGAAAATTAAGCGGATGGAATAAGTTAGCATATATTAGTAAAATGAATGATATGAGTTTTGTTCCATCTTCAAAAAAACCAAAACAAAAAACAACCAATGAAGATTATTTTTTCGGAGGAAAAAGAGGAGGTATCCCTAAAAAATTTAAGAATGCGTATATAAATGACAAAGGTAAATGGGTTTATGGTTGTAAGTGCGGTAATGAAAAAGACTGTGAATCTATGGATGATCCAGCGAGTTGTATGGTGATGAACCCATTTACAAATTGTAAATGCGCATTTGGACAATATTATGATGTTACCGAAAAAAAATGTAAACAAGTTGAAAAAGGATGTAGCGATGTAAACGATTTTAATAAAACAGGGAAAGGAAATTTCTACAATTTTTATCATCCATTATGTAATTTTAAACATAGATCAGCTTATGCGAGTAGTGATAGTGAAACCGAAAATAATTGTTGTTTATCTTGTGAACATAAATTGAATTTAATTAAACCCGGAGAAAGAACAAAACCTTATAATGAATACTTTCCAGCTTATTCTGACAACGCAGGTAGTGATGTTGAAGGTGAAGATTTATTAAAGAAAGATAAAGAAATAAATGGTTTTAATTCACGTCCAAAATATTTTTATCCTTTATTCAATAATGATGGTGGTTCTGACGGTAGCGAAAAAGGCACATCTAAAACTATATCAGAAAGAGGAATTCTAACTAGCGATCAGGGGGCTGGAGACGGTAGTAGTGCTCCAGGATTAGGGACTTGTGAAGGTTCAGTACAATGTGGATCATCGGGAGATGAAGAATTTACGAAAGGTTATGGTATTATTAAGAATAATTTATTTCACTGTGTTAGAACATCGAGGAAAAATATGTATACTCCTGGTGGACATAATTGGGGGAAACACCCATACTGGGGTGCGAATGGTACTGCAAGTGAAACCGGAGAGCTGAAAAAATCGGAAGATTTCGGTTGGGAAGGAGAAGGTAGAGGTTGGGCTCCCAAAGATGAAATTGACAAAGTTTATGATAAAGACGGAAAATATACAGATCCAGCCAATAATTCGAATAATCAAATATGTTCCCATACCGAAAGAATTGAAGAAGAAAGTTCGGAGTTTAATGATGAAGAAGCTCATGCTTTCTCGATTGAAGATGATTGTAATAATTCTCGATTTAAATTTAGAGGTAAGGACTATGCTTGTGGAGGACATCATTGGTCTTGTAAAGGTGGAAGTAGATGGGTCCATGGATGTGCTAGTTGTAGTAGTGTTCAAGGTCAAGAGGTCCCAAATACTACAGGGTTTGACGGAATTCCTGTTAGCTATTTAAAAAGATAATTCATTAAAATTTTTTTATAATATATTTTATATATGAATGTTGAAAAAAAATTTGTGTTATTCATATTAATTATTGGTTTAATTTATTTAATATGTGAAAAACAAAATAAGATTGTTGAAGGTTTATCAAATGATCAATGTACTATGTTAGGAAAAATTCCTGTAATTGGTACTTTCCTTAAATCATTTTTATGTCCAATTCAAGCGTGTAACGCAAATAATGACACTCCTACAACCAAAGAATGTAATTGTAATGAAATCAAAGCTCCAGCTGGTAAATACTGCTATACAGATAAAGGTACGACTGATGTTAGAGATACTATTAGAGATCCATGTGAAGATATGGATTGTGGATTAAATAGTGAAAGATGTCAAAATGGGGTATGCGAATGTAAAGATGGTTTTGAAGGGGATAAATGTGAAGTCGAAAAAGAAAGATGTTCAAATGATATATGTAATAATGGAACTGTTGAACCTGGTTTTGTATCCGATGGATGTAAATGTACGTGTTTAAATGGTTGGGGCAATGAAGAAGGTTGGAATCAAGATCCAAGTAAAATTTGTTCGAAAAGAATAAGATCATCTTTAAAAAATTCTCCTTGTATTACAAATGGATTATGTAGTAAAATTGGTCCCAAAGATAGTGATTACATATGTAATATAGGATATTATTTAAATGGTAAAGATTGTAAAAAATGTCCCGATAGATCTACAAATCAAAGTAAAGAAAATATCTCAACAATGGGATCTATAAGTATGGAAGATTGTGTTTGTGATAGTCCAAGTGAATATATGAAGATTGATAATGGAGAAGGAACCTGTACAAAATGTCCTGGTGTTGGGAAAATAAAAGGTATCAAAAATACTGGTGATCCCTCAAAAGATTGTGTTTGTGATACAGAAAATGGATATTTAGATAAAGGTGATGGAAATTGTGTAAAGTGCCCTTCTTCAATTCAGAGTAAATTATCTGGATCACCACCAGACGCATTTAAATGGGATCCAGTAAATGGTTTTTGTGGATGTAATACACCTAGCTTTGTCGCTTCAACGATCGAGGGTGTAAATACATGTATTTCAAATCCATCATGTATGGTTAATCCAGAAACAGGTCCAACCTCAAATAAAGATTTACCATTCGATAAATCAAATAAATGTAATGGAGAAACAGTCAAAAAACAATTAAAAGAATTAGCAGAAAAAGATTCTTCTCTCGAAATTCTTAGAGACGATGAAATGCTAAAGAAATATATGAATACAATTAAATGTGATAATACAACAAGTAGTTGTATTTGTCCCGATGGTGTTAGCGATAAAGAAGATGGATTATTTAATGAAAAATGTCACGGATGTAAAGATGGAAAAGTTTTAACACATTCTAAATCACACGATGGAACAAAAGAAATTGATGTTTTTACTTGTGTCAAGAATCCGTGCATTTACTCGAAAGGTGGTGAAGAACTTAAAAAAGTTCAAGGATTAGGATGTTTTGATTCATTTGATTTTGGTCAAGATGCTGGATCAAGACAAGTTGATAAAATGGATTCAAAATCAATTATTTCAGTTGATGACAATGATAATTTTGTATTTTATGATGTTAAAGGTGAAAAATCAAATGATCTTTCTAAATTAAGTGAAATTTGTCCGACTGGAAATAAATGTGGCGCTGAAATAGTTAAAGGTGTAGGTGAATCTGAAGAACCATGGAAAAAAGATAATCCTTGTTGGCCACTTAATGAACAAACAGTCGGAGCAAAACAATGGTGGAAATTTGTTGATGGTAAATGTGTTTGTACAGTTCCCAAGAAATATCGAATTAAAGATAAAGATGGATATCAAAAATGTATTCCAAGTAGCTGTTGGGATTTTTCGAATCCTAAAAAACCAAAATCAGTTTGTAAAGTTAATAATGATCTTAATAAACCAAATAAAGAAGTTCAAGAAATGACAGGTGATCCCCCCGGATGTATCACAACAGCAGTTGGACCAGAATGTCAATGTAAAAAAGGATTTTTTCACTCAGAACCAACTCAAGAAGAACCAATTCCCCAATGTACAGTAAAGACGACGTGTGATAGTGGAGAAGATAACTCTCCAGAAGATGGAGAAAAATATAAACCCGGACACTGGAGAAAAGAAGAATTAGATGCTTGGTTAAAAGCACCCGGTGGAACCGGTATAATGCAAGAAAAAGATCCAGTGACCGGTAAAGCAAGAGTTCTTAAAGAAGACAGTGTTTTAAATATCAGTAAAGAAGATTCTGTAGGGCTTAGTGATTGGCCCAAGATTAATAATATCGATGTTAATTTCGTAGTTGCTTGGTCTCCAAAAAGAACAAAATTACCTTCACCAACACAAACAAATGCGAGTCCAGCTAGAAGATTATATAGTCAACATACTACCGATCCAAATCATCCAGTGGACCATAGTCCAGTATTTAATCTTCCCAATGGAATCACTGATGCGAACTATGTAAAAATGACAAATGAAGATATTTTTTACACAAAAGATATGGATCGTATTTATAAAACTTCTTATTTAGATCATAAAGGAAATTGGATCCATAAATGTGATTGTGGAGTAGGTGGTGAGGTTGGATTGAATCCATTGACGAATTGTAAATGTAAGTTTGATGAATATCTAGATTTAAATTCGAATACTTGTGTCAGCTACGATGACGCAGAATTAACCAGTAAGATTGATTGTTCAGATAGAGGAGATGATTCCAACTGGAATAAATCAAATGTTGGTGATTTTTACAATCTTTACAATCCAAAGTGTATTATGAAAGGAAAAGGTGGATATATAACCGAAAAAGGTAATGAATTAAAAGAAAAATGTTGTGTATCTTGCGCGAATAAATTTTATGATAATTCGGCTGTAAAAGATCCAAAATTATTCGCAAGTCCACCAGCATCTGGTTATTGGGGTCGTGAAAAAGCCTGGAATAATGCGTATTGTAAAAATAAAGCTGAAAAAGGTGATAAATGGGGGAAAATAGATCAAAAAACTGTCCCTAATTGTGTAGTTGATAAAGATTTAGATATTAATGATTTCCCAACCCTTACTGAATCCCTTTTACCAACGTCAAATTTATCACATCAATATGCCGATAATGGAAGAAATTTAGGCAGTCTTCCTCCGTATATGAGACAAATGATGGCATTAGGCACAAATACAAGACCCCCTGTTTGGGCGACTGGTAAAGATTTAGACACCACAACAGATCAACAAGATTATTTAACAACACGTAGAACAACTGATCATTATGATACTCCATTTAAGATAAAGTTAGAACATTCATCTTATAGTGATATCTCACGATCTGCTAGAAAAGAAAGAGATTATTCTGAAATGTTTAAAGAAAATGTTTTTTACTGTAAAAGGACAAATAAAACATCGGATGGTTCTTGGGGCGATGAACCTGTACAAATACATAATTCTTATTGGGACGGAGGTGGAGAAAGACAAAAAAGTGCCGCAACTAATAGTCGAGAATCCAAGATAGCTGGAGGGGGGAGACAAACAGCACACGATGGTTCAAGGGGTGATGATTTATATAAAAATAAATTTTATTCATTTGATCCTAAATATGAACCAGAATTCACATATCCTGTCAGAGGGGGTGGAAACCTTACACAATGGGGCTCTGGTATAAAGAACGAATCACAAGAATTTTCAACTCAACCAAATGATCATGATGGACCTAAGAATAATGACTTTATAATGGAAGACGCGAATGGTAATAAAAAAACAGGAGAAAAACAGAATCCACTAATGGCACCATTAGTTGGTTCAAATATAGGTGTTAAACGTCATTCGTATATAGCGGGCGTTCCAGGAATAGCTACAGGTGTTGGATGGTCTCCCAACTTTGCTGGAAGAACCCTGTATATGAATTGGGCGATTCCTTGGAAAGAATCAGATAATACCGCGGGTTGGGACAATTGGACAGGTTCTAATAAAGCGGATGATGCGAGTAAAGATTTAGGTGCTAGGGGTTCCGCAGATAGAGAAAAACCAAGTGAGCAATTTGCGGATTTTCAACATCGTAGAAATCCAAATACAGATCCAATTACACCAAAACTGGGGGGGTCGGGATATAGGAGCACGCACAAATGGGCGCACCAGGCGAACAATAAAATAGAATCTACTTGTGCTTTTTCACATGATGGATGTCAGGGATTTTTAAATCAGGCGGCGCACAAGGCCTATCATTCAGGTATTTATCAAGCGGGTTCTCCAGATGATAAAAATATAGGGGCCCCAGACATAGCTGATGGTAACGCACAATTGAAAGGTGTTTGGGTAAAACGCCACGATACTTATCAAAAAAATTGCGCGACTGTAGCTTCTGAAAGTGATCCTGCGAGACCAGAATCCCCTTGGAGAGCGAAGCTTCTTGCGAATTATGATAAAGCAAATATTGGTAGAGGCGGCTACGGAACAAATCTGAATTTTAGCACAAAAAATCAAAAAGGAACACATGAACTTAGAGCGGAGTGCTTAGGTAAACCTCAAGATCCACCTGGTGGGGGAACTTGTACTTTATGGAAAGGAGGACCAGCTAGTATATCTGGAGCAGGGAGGGATTGGGATGACCTTTGTCGTGATGATGATTTACTATATGGTGCTCAAACAAGAAAAGGTGGATATTATGGTCATCCTGGAAAACATGACGCGCAAAACTGGTCGTCTTGGGGAAACGCCCATATTCATCAAAATTATGATTGGGGATTAGCTGAAGATATCCCATCAAATGGGCATTATCAGCATAAGTTGGGAGGCGCACATGCGGTGGCGTCGGTGAAGGGTTTCCCTACACTTAAACCAAAATATAATGCCTCAAAAGCATTTAGAACTCCAGCCGAAGGTGTAAGAGGTGGTTCTAATGATCTACCTGCAACAGGAAAAATGTGTTTAGGCAATCGTCCATTATATGGGACTAATGGTTGGAACGTGAAAGGAGTCGGTGGTAGATGGATGGGACATGTATGTATGAATATGAATAAGAGCGTGTTGAAAGGGACGGGCGCTAACACCTGGAGAAATTGGGTCCCAAAATCCGCCTGCAGCGGCCTCCACAGTATGACTTGTCCACATGCTCACAGGAAAATTTATGATGAAAGAAGGGTAAAGGGAGATAGTGATCTACAAGCACACCACAAAGCAAACGCTTGGTGTAATAATATTCCTGGGTGTACTATGAGAACACCTTCGCCACGTGGTGTGGCGTTTGCCACGTCGCTCGGAAAGGGGAAAGCCGGTGTAAAGGGATCACCATATTATGACAAAGGACCCCCACTCCACCCCATGATGTCAAATAAGACAATCTTTGACAATAATTACCCAACAAAAAAGGACCAAGTACACGGGAAAATTTCTCAGACGGATTATCAAGGCGCAAATTACGGGACGCCACGGCCAAACTTTTCAAGACCAGGTGATAATGCCTGGTTACCAAGAGGTTCAACTATATTTACAAGAGACAATTGGGATAAGAATGCGGAAGGAGGTCAGACAGGCGGTGTCAACAGAAAACACCCCTATTATACACATTTTCACGAACAATCAAATATGTGGGCTTGTGAACCAGGTAAAGGATGTTCTCAGAATCAGAGACCGATTTCAACACTTACCCATTCACCACCCCACTGGGTGAGTAGTGAATTGCAAAATCATCGTGACCAACCAGTATGGGGTGCCAAGGAGACAATAAATGATGCTGAAAGAACTCGGCCTTGGCATAAAGGACCTTGGCCAAGACCAGGAGGACAAAAACACGATAAAAGAAGGTTTGATACTTGGAGAAGATCAATTCGATCATTTAGTAGAGGTCCTTATGATTGTCCTATAAGTCCCTATGTTTATGAAAGCCCACATGCGTCTGGTCGTATCCATGGTGCCGCAAGATACATCAAACCAACTGGTGCGAGCTATCTTTATGGTCCTAATAAATATTATATGAAGGACTATCCTACGTGGGGAGGTGCGAAATCAGCTTTAGGTAAAGAGTTAAAAAAGGATATAAGAAATTCATTTAGTATTGAATATGGAACTAATACAGGTAGAGTCCCTGATGATAAACTTCATAGTGTTACTCATATTAATCAAGCAGAATATAGGCAATCTGGATTTTTGGATACTGGTATGCCAAATGGTAATTGTTATCTTAGAGGTGAAGGCTCATATGGTGATGCTGGTAGAGAAGGTATGGGTCTATGTAGAAGGATGACAAAAGATGGACCTGTTAGAATGTCTTGTTGTGATAGTAATTTCTCCGCCGGGTGGCAGAGGGGAGGTGGTAAAAATACTCTTAATGACCTTTTTGAACATGGTAATATGAATTGTCAAGTAAGCCCTCACTATCGAACGAATCCCGATCCAAGATATTACAAAAAAGGGACATTGTATGATAGTGATTCTACAAAGTCCGCAATTGTGAATGATTCTGATTTAGATCCAAATAGAAATATTAATTTCCCGGACTCTGAAGTTTACCCTAATGTAGGAGCAGGTCGCACGAAACCCTGGAATGAATAATTTTACATATACATATGTTCTGGTGGTTTATCTAAATCCTCCTTTTTTAACAATAAATTATCAATTAGTTCATTTGTTATCTTCAATGGAAAATTAAAATTTTCTATCGTAAAATTCAATTTCACTTTTTTATCATTATCATTTGATGATAAATAATAGATATTTATCTTTGAGATAATCGTTTCAAATGATCGTTTTAAATTTCTTACACCTTCCTCTTTATCTGTATATTTTTCAATGATATATAATATATTTTCATCTGTAAAACTTATATCATTTTCAGAAAATAAGAATGTTTCATATAATTCGGGTAAAAGATAATTTCGCGTAATTGATATTTTATCACTCGGTTTAAATCCTTTTGTATTTATCACATACATCCTATCTTTAAGAATACGGTCAATTTTACTTTCATCATTAAATGAAAAGATAAATAATGCTTTTGATAAATCAAAATGAACACCCGGAAAATAATTATCTTGAAATAAACTATTTTGGGATGGATCTGTTAAATGTGTTAGCAAATGTATGATCTCATCACCCTTAAATGTCTCACTTACCTTATCTAATTCATCAAAATAGATCACTGGATTCATACATTTTGAACTAATTAATATATCAATTACCCTACCCCAATGTGATCCTTCATACGTATATGAATGTCCATCAAAATAGGATGAATCTGATGCGCCACCAAGCGCTATAAAAGCAAAGGGTCTATTTATCGCCTTTGAAATACCCTCTTTCACCAATGTTGTTTTACCATTTCCCATCGGTCCTTGAAGTGCTAATACATTACCCTGAGATTCTGGATTTTTGATCCATTTACCAATTACCTGTAATATATGAGTTTTCGCATCTTCGTGACCATAAATAGCCCCATCTAATGTCTCATATGTTTTTCGCAAATATTCCCTCTTTTCTTCAAATGTATTTTCATTATTGATTGGTAAATTTACATACTTCCCAAAGGGGACATTGATTAAACCATTCATCCATTTATCCAATTTACAATATTCTCCCGTAGAAACATCCATTTCATTTAATTTATTTATATTTGTCATCGCAATTGACTTAGTATTCATGTCCATCGCAGAATTTAATACCTTGAATTTTAATGGAACATTTGATTTTGTGATCTGATTTATATCTTCAATACTCTTTATATATTCCTCCTTTTTTTCTCGTTCTAAACCATGAAAATAATCATACTCTTCATCTTCGTGAAAATCATTTTCAGTTAAATCCACGAATTTTTCATCCAAATCATCGTATTCTTCCTCTGAATCAGAATCAGATGATTCATCCACATTTTCGTCAATAATCTCTACATCTTCTTCACTATTTTCATCTACTTCATAATCATTATCATCTGTTTCTTCTTCAAAATCAATCTCATTAATACTAATTTCTATATTTGTACCTTCTTCCTCGGATTGTTCCGCTTGTTCTTCTTCTAAATCTTCAAACACCTTTTTCACCTTTTTTGGTTTTTTAGATTTTTTAGGCTGAACTTTATCAAACGCACTCATAAATATATAAGATAAAAGCATTTCTTGTAACTTTGTATCAGCTTTACCGGGTTTGGTATTTTTCTTTTTCATTTTTTTAACCGGTGATTTTATCTTATTTCCATATCGAAGCCTTTCAAGTTCTTTTTGAAACATTTCTTGATCAAAATCTTCTTCACATTCGTAATCAATCAAATCTTTCAAGTTTCCATTTTCATCAATTTCATCATAAGTATCTTCTTGAAAAATACCTTCTTCTTCTAATTTTTTTTTCATTGAACGTGTGATCATATGGTGTTCTGTTATAGCCATTATTATTTAGATTGTTATATTTTTTTTTAAATAGTAGTCAAATTTTTAATAATTTTAATACAAATTTGAAAAAGATATTAAAAAAAAGATAATAGTTAATATATATAATGAACAAAGATTATATTGAACCAGAAACAAACAATGTTGTTGGAGTTCAATTTAGTATTATGAGCCCTGATGAAATTAGAAAACGTTCAGTTGTTGAAGTAACACGCCATGAAACCTATGATAAAGATACTCCAGTTATTAAAGGTTTATTTGATATCCGTATGGGTACTACTGAAATGGGTAAAGTATGTGGAACATGTGGTCAAAATAATATGAACTGTCCTGGTCACTTTGGACACTGTGAATTAGCAAGACCCATTTATCACTACCAATTTATCTCTTTAATTCATAAAATTCTAAAATGTACATGTATTCAATGTTCAAAACTTTTAATTAACAAAGAATCAGCCACTATCAAAAATCTTATGAAGAAATCAAATAAACATCGTTGGAATGAAATTTATAATCTTTCACAAAAAATAACTCGTTGTGGACAAGAAACTGATGACGGTTGTGGCGCGAAACAACCCGATAAACTTAAACTTGAAGGTATGGATGGCATTTATGCTGTTTGGTCCAAACTTGATGTTGATCAATCCGTCAAAACTCAACTTCTTCAAACCGAAAAAGTTAGAGAAATATTTGAAAGAATGTCTGATGAAGATATTAACATTCTTGGATTCTCAGAACATTGGTGTCGTCCAGAATGGCTTATCTGTTCTGTATTCCCCATTCCACCACCTGCTGTACGACCGTCTGTTAAACAAGATGATTCACAAAGAATGGATGATGATTTAACCCACAAATTATGCGATATTATCAAATCAAATAACACCCTTAAACAAAAAATAGAAAGCAATAGTCGCGCTGAAGTAATCAATGATTGGACAAAAGTTTTACAATACCATACAGCAACTCTTGTTGATAATGAACTTCCAGGTGTTGCTCAAGCAGTCCATCGTTCAGGAAGAGCTCTTAAAGCAATTCGACAACGTCTCAAAGGTAAAGATGGTCGTATTAGAAATAATCTTATGGGAAAACGTGTAGACTTCTCCGGTAGAAGTGTTATTACACCCGATCCCAATATCGAATTAGACGAACTTGGTGTCCCATTTACAATCGCAAGAAATTTAACATATCCTGAAATTGTAAATGATTACAACAAAGATAAATTAATCACACTTCTCAGTAACGGCGTTGATAAATACCCAGGTATCAAATTAATTGAAAAAAATGGTGTTAAAATTACTCTCACCCAATATAACATCAATGACATTGAACTAGAAAATGGCGATATTGTCCATCGTCACCTAATTGATGGAGATCATGTATTATTTAACCGTCAACCATCTCTTCATAAAATGAGTATGATGGGTCATCGCGTAAGAGTTATGAAAGGTAACACTTTCAGACTTAATGTTAGCGTAACTCCTCCCTATAATGCTGATTTTGATGGTGATGAAATGAATATGCACGCTCCTCAATCAATCGCAACAGTCTCAGAACTCATGAATATCGCTTCTGTAAAATATCAAATCATCTCACCAAGAGAAAATAAACCAATTATTACCATCGTTCAAGATACACTCCTTGGAATCAATAAACTCACAAAAGGTGAAATCATTAACTACAAATCCCTTGATGTTGATTCCTATTACTTCTCAAATAACACCAATATTTATCCTATTAAAATGAAAAGTGATGATGAAATATCTTCGACTGAAGTAGAAACATCCTACTTTAATCAAAATCAAGTTATGAATTTACTATGTAATGTTAGCACATTCAATGGAAAACTTCCAGAACCATCGATGAAAATTATGCTTTCAAGTGAAGAAGTTCCATTTTGGTCTGGTAAAGATATCCTTTCCTATATTATTCCGAAGAATATCAATCTTACAATGGAAAATGATGCTTACGGTAATCTTAAAAATGATAAACTTAATAAAGTTATCATCAAAAACGGTAAGATTATTTCGGGTGGTCTTGATAAATCAATCTTCACTAAAACTTCAAAAGGTCTAATCCATACCATCTATAATGATCTTGGTCCTGAAAGAACAAAAGATTTCATCGATGATCTTCAAAAAATCACAGCATACTTCCTTCTTATTGAAGGTTTCAGTGTTGGTATTGGAGATATGGTTGCTGATGAAAATACATATTCAAAGATTACAGATGTCATTCAAGAAAATAAAGTGAAAATTGATAATATTCTTCAAGAAATCCATCTTAATATCTTTGAAAATTTCTCAGGTCAATCAAATAACAACTACTTTGAAGGTAAAGTAAATGCTCTACTTAACAATACAATTAAACAAACTGGTAATGTTGGTCTTGAAAATCTCGATCAAAAAAATAGAGTTACCAATATGGTTAACAGTGGTTCAAAAGGTAAACCAACAAATGTAGCTCAAATTGTTGCCTGTTTAGGTCAGCAAAATGTTGATGGTAAGAGAATTCCCTATGGTTATAATGATAGAACTTTACCTCATTACAGTAAATATGATGATTCTTCAGAAGCGAGAGGTTTTGTAGAAAATTCATTTATCTCTGGTCAGACACCCCAAGAATACTTCTTTCACGCGATGGGTGGCAGAGAAGGTCTTATTGATACCGCTGTAAAAACTTCAGCAACTGGTTATGTTCAAAGAAAGCTTATTAAATCAATGGAAGATCTTAAAGTTGATTATGACTTTTCAGTAAGAAATAATTCAGGTTGTATTATCCAGTTTACTTATGGAGAAGATGGAATGGATTCGTGTTCAGTTGAATCTCAATCAATTATGATTATGAATATGGACACTGCGAAAATCATAGAAACATTCATCCTTGATAAGAAAACACAATGGAACAAAATTCTAAATAAAGATACAATCAAGAAAATGAAGAAAACAAAGAAATATCAAAAGAAACTTGATGATCTCCTTATCCCTCTGCTTGAATACAAAGAAAATATATTTAGCAGAACACACGATATTGATAATAATATCAATTTCCCAATTCATATTAAAAGAATAACTTCAAATGTATGTCTTAAAAAGAAGAAATTATCGAATATATCTCCATTAGATATCATTGAAAGAAATGAATCACTCAAAAAGAAACTCAAAGTAACCGATTCGTTTGAAAATAACTATTTAATTCATATTCTTATCGATATTCACTTGAATCCAAAAATACTTATTACTCAACTTAAAATTCAAGAAGAAGAATATAACAGAATCTTAGTGATTATTGAACAATTATACGAAAAATCAAGAATCGCACCAGGTGAAATGGTTGGTGCTATCGCAGCACAAAGTATTGGAGAACCAGCGACTCAAATGACTCTTAATACATTCCATTATGCTGGTGTAAGTGCGAAATCTAATGTTACTCGTGGTATTCCTCGTTTGACAGAGCTTCTTGGTGTTACTAAGAATCTTAAGTCCCCTTCAACGACTATCTATTTGAAGGAAAGTTTCTCATCAAATCAAAATAAATCTCAATATGTCAAAAATAAACTTGAATATACAGTGATCAAAGATATTATCACAAAATGTCAAATATTCTATGATCCTAAAAATACAGTCTATCAAACAGATATTGAAGATGATAAAGGTATTCTAGAAATCTATAGAGACTTCCTAACACTACAAAATGGGGAAGAATTTGATTACGAAGAAACATCTCCATGGATTATCCGTTTTACATTCAACAAGGAAGTAATGATGGAAAATGGTATCATTATGGAAGATATTCATCTTGCCCTCATGGAATATGATATTGATAAATTAAACTTTGTATATTCGGATGATAATTCAAAAGAACTTATTGGTAGAGTTTCCATTAAAGCTGAAATTAATGGCGAAGTTGATCCATTTCAAAATGGTCTCGAAGATCAATCGGATGTAATTTCAATCTTCAAAAATATTCAAGAAGATATCCTCAATAATGTTGTTATCAAAGGTATTAAAGATATTAATACTGTTGTAATGTCTGAAAAGAAAACATACAAAAAAGAAGAGGGCGAAATAGTTCCTCATAAACTATGGATTCTAGAAACCGACGGTGTCAATCTTCTTAACATTTTCAACTCTGAATATGTTGATTTCATAAACACCTATTCAAATGATATTATCGAAATTTACGACATTCTAGGCATTGAAGCAGCTAGAAACATACTCATTGAAGAAATTACGAGTGTTATGAGTGATGCTTCCTATATCAATAATCGTCATATTCATCTATTGTGCGATATTATGACAAACAAAGGTTATCTAACATCGATTAATCGTCAAGGTATCAATCGTGGTGATATTGGACCACTCGCAAAATGTTCCTTTGAAGATACCACAGATCAACTAATTAAAGCTAGTATCTTCGGTGAAAAAGATAAATTAAATGGTGTTTCAAGTAATATTATGATGGGTCAAGTAATTAATGCTGGTACAGGACTCTGTAATATTATGCTTGATGAAGAAAAATTAATTCAAGAAATGAAAGATATTGATCTCACTCAAGAAGATTTTATAGAAATTACAGATAATAATATTAATTCACTACTCAATATCAATGATCAAGAATTAGTTGATGACGACGATGATGACTATTGTAATGATGAAGGTCTCGAGTTTTCAGTATAATTAAAATTTACATTTATCAATGATTGACAATATTGCTTGAGAAACTTGCTTTGTTTTTTTCGCTTGATTACACATTTCATCCACCTGTTCTTTTGTATAAATATTGTTTTTTGCTTCCTCACTACCTCCCGATTGTAGTTTTTTCAAAGCTTCTTTTTCTTCCAATGTTAATTCTAATTCTCCCAATGATATTGGACGATCTTCGACATTCGTTTCTGATTTAGTAAACATGTTTTCTAACTGTTTTACAACACCAGCTCCATCATCCACCTTAACTCGTTTTAATGATCGATTCGCTTCGTTTTCTAAGAATTCACGTTTCTCATCTTCTTTCATATCTTCTAATTTTTTGCGAATTTCTTCGTCTCTCTCTTCATCATCTTCAATTCGATCAGAAATTCCTTCTAATTTTTCTTGTTTTTTATCATTTGCTTTTTTTTCTTTTTTCGCATTTTGTAGTTTTCTCTCCGCAGCTACAAGCGCAATATTATTTTTACCATATTTGTCTTGAATTAATGATAATTCTTTCTTTTTTTCTTTTTCAAATTCATCGCCCATTTCTTCTTGTAGTTGTTGTTCGATTTGTTCCATTTCTTCTTTATCTAATTCCATTATCTTGTTTAATTTTTCGATCACAAAATCAAATCCTTTATCTCCATTTTCTCTACGAACAAGTTCCAAACGAATGTAATTCGATAATTCTCTTTGTCTTGCTTCACAAAATATTAATACCATTGCGCGATCCATTTTACCTATTGGTAAATCCATTCTTTTCTCTAAGAAAGCAATATAATCATCATATAAAAATAATACAGATGTTGGATCTCTTTTATCGCATTCTTGAAACGAATTTAATAATGTTTTATCCGTATTTGATCCAAAAAAAGGTTCTTCGGGATCATCACATTTTGAACATTTCAACAATCGACCTTTAATCATTCTTCTAAATTTAATACCCTCAACTTTATCATCTAATATCATCTTTATTTTCTTTACAATGTAATCTTTATCAACATCAATTTTCGTTAAATCTTTTGCTTTGTGTTCGTAAACATCATCTAATTCTTCAATTCCACAACAAACATTAAACCAATCAACATTATAAATCGCATTGTTTGATATTTCTTTGATTGTTTCTTCACTAATAAATTCTCTAAAAGCTTTTCTTTTTATTGAGGATTGATTTCTGTTTGAATATTTATTTCTTAATCGTTCTTTTTCTTCTTCAACTTTTCGCACTAACTTTTTCTGTTCAGAAGATTTTCTTTCATTTTCTTTTTTTATTTTCATCATTGCTGCTTCTTTTAATTCTCTTTTTTGTTGCTCTTCAATCTGGCGCTTAACCTGGGCTATTTTTTTAGCTTCTTCTTCTTCATTCTCTTCAGAAAGTTTTTCTAATTTTTCTTCAGCTTTTTCAACTTTATCTTCTAATTGATCACCTTCATCTTCCGCTTGATCAATCTTTCTCTCTATTTCACCTTCTTTCATTCCATCCGGGAGAGCGTTAATATCAGCTTCAACTTTATTCGCATCAAAATCATCTTTAGGTGCTTCATCTTTAGGTGCTTCATCTTTAGGTGCTTCATCTTTAGGTGCTTCATCTTTAGGTGCTTCATCT
>MDTC01125007.1_pt1 | contig 16158 bp, 15 predicted proteins | sample 811181 | NCBI WGS metagenome assembly MDTC01 (sample SAMN05326644, study PRJNA326480) | marine metagenome | isolation source: seawater | place: Pacific Ocean: North | collected 2011
AGTGGCCGAGCGAGTGGGCAAAAGTCGATCCGCGGTCACAAATGCACTTAGGCTGTTACAATTAGACAGCGATTTGCAAAATCTAATTATCAAAAACCTTATTTCAACTGGTCATGCAAAAGTTTTGCTAGGTTTAGATGACAATTTTCAAAGAAGTGCACTCGCTCGCTTGATAATAGAAAAAAGCCTTTCCGTCCGAGATTCCGAAACAGAGGTTCGAAAGACCAAAAGAAGCAAAGAGCGAAAGCAAACAAACCACGCTACCATAAATAGTTCTGAATCTCTAGCACTGCAAAGTCTAGAAAAAAAACTGTCGTCCCACCTGAACACTCAAGTATCCGTAGCCCACTCCAATAAAAAAGGAAAAATTACTATCGAGTATTTCGGAACAGAAGATCTGAATAGAATTGTAGATCAGATGGGTGTTTGTTAAAGATTACTCTTCAAAAATCAAATAATAGATACAAAAGGACCTATGAAAAGTGCCTACGAATTAGCGATGGAAAGGTTCTCAGATGGAGAAGCTCTCAAAGTATTGACCCAAGACCAAAAAGATCAAATCTCCGAAATTGAATCTAAGTTTCAAGCCAAGGTTGCTGAAAAAAGAATCTTTTTAGAAAAACAAATCACCGCTTCGGAACAGTCTGGAAATCAAGAAGAGGCCCAAAATATACGCAAACAACTCCAGGACCAAATAGCGATTCTTGACGAAGAAAAAGAGGCTCAAAAACAAATTATCCGAAGTGGATAAATCAGATTATTAGCAGAATGAGTGGCGAGGCCGAAAACTCAAATCCTGAATCTGAGATTAGAAAAGAACTATCTATTCAGTACCTTTTATCCAGAATGCCTAAAGAGGTTGCCGATCAGTTCACGGACGATCAACTTATACATTTAAAAACGGCCATCGGTGCAAGGAATTGGGGAAACCATCCCTTTGATGCCAGAGGCACCATAACATTGCCGGGATATAGATTTAAATTTTACTATGTTTTAATATTTGGAAAGAACAGGCGAAATCTTAGCCGAAGCGAAGAACAAGCTTCCAATCTATTAGGGTTTTTATTGAGCGCTTTCTTAGTTTTAATCCTAGCAGCCGTTCTATTGATCACATTGTATTTATTAAAATCTTTTGCTGGTATAGACCTTTTTCCTAACTTTTCAATTGGGCTCTGGGATTATTTCAAAGACAGTTTCAGTTAGAATTGTGTTTATAAACGTCTGTTTACCATTCAAGTCTTATCATTTACAACCCCTTCATCTCCAAAATAACTGTAATTTGTATATCCAAAATTAGAGGATGAGGGCGCCATTGTTAGGATACATCCGATTACATTCACTCTAGATTTATGAAGTTGTGAAACCAAATATTTTCCATGATCTCTTTTGATTTCCTTGTACTTAACTGCTAAAATAAATTCATCGGAAACTTCTGCAAGAAATAGAAAATCTGGATAATAAGAAGCTGGAGGCGAATCTATAAAAACAATATCATAGGAATTCTTCATAGAAACTACAAATTTTTTGAAAGCGATATTGTCAAAAAATTCAGCAGTTTTATGGGTCGTGCCTCCCGATACAATTAAATCTAAATTTTCTCCAACGTTTACAGGGTCACAAGACATCGAAGTTTCAACTTTATGACAATCTAGTAAACCCCCACTGTTTTCCAAACCGAAAAACTTATGCTGGGTTGGCTTCCTGAAGTCACAATCAAGAATCAACGTTTTAAAACCATGTCTTGAGTAAGTAAGTGCTAGAGAAGCAATCAAAAAAGACTTTCCCTCTGAACTCAGAATACTAGATATCAACATTACTTTTGGAGGGGCATGCACCGATGTTAAATCAATTTGTTTGTACAATCCATTGAAGCAGCCATGCAAAGTCTCATTAACAAACTGAACAGAACTTTTTTCAACTTTAGCAACCTCTTTAGAAAAGGGAACGACTCCTATAGACTTTAAACCCAAATGAAATTCTACATCACGAACTGTCTTTACCCTCAAATCGATAAATTCTAGAACGATCGGAACAACAAAAGCTCCAATCCCAAAAAGAATGATTGCTATCAATGCAAAGATCTTTTTTTGGGGCCAGACAGGTTTGTCATCCTTGGTAGCTGCATCAATGATTTGAATATTTGTATTTTCTAACTGACTGCTTATCTGAGTCTCATGCAAACGAGTAATTATATAATCATAGGTCTTTTCTATACTCCTTGATTTACGCTCTAATACATTGAATTTAATTCTAACCTTATCAAAAGCTAATTTCTTTTTTTCTGCGTCTACAAGATCTTCAGACAAACTTTCTTTTTGAGCGGTCAATTGATTTCTCTGGTTGTTCAATTCCTCACGCGCATGATTGATTCTTAGTTCTATACTATCCTTAATATCTCTGATCTGTATTTTTGAATCCAACACTTTCGGATGTTTTTCTAATAAGATCTCGTTGTAAGAGGACAACTCCCTTTCTAATTCATTCAAACGAATTCTTAAGTTAGGAATATCCCCAAAGTTTGCGATATAGGGAATTTCAACCAATCTTTGAGAATTCTGGAGCGTTCCTAAAATTTGGTCATTCAAAGTATTGAGATTCAATAATTCCAACTTTATACCATTCAGTCTTTCACTGATAATTCGAATTTGAGCAGAGGCAATATTTTGGTTTTCTAACAGAGAAACGATATTATTGTCTTCACGATAAGATTGAAGATCGAGCTCATTTTGAGCCAGTTGGTCTTTAAGTTCTTGAGCACGATTCTCTAGGAAATCCAAGGCAACCTTGTTGCTGGAACCCAGTTCCTCGTTAACATAGGAAATGTATTCTTCCGCATATTTATTAGCGAGAAGAACCGCCATATCTGGATTTGGGTGCTTGAAGATAATGGTGAAAATTTGTGATCCAGATGCATTCACAATTTTCTTAGAATCCTCTATGATATCGAACAGATCCGGTAAAATTTCATCCTCTTCAATAAAAGGGATCCGCAAAGCCTCTTTCTCTTTTTCACTCAGAGAGGAAATCAATCTTTTTATAAAAGATTTACTATTTAAGATCGCTTCCTGGTTTCTTAAACCCACTTCCATTAAAAAACCAGACCCGAGACCAGAGCCAATCGATCCCCCTGAGGGGGCTCCAATATCAATCAGACTGTTGCTGGATGAATTGATGATCATTGTCGATTCTGCCTGATACTGGTTTGTCTGGATAAAGTAAAGGCCTATACCAATGGAGAAAAAAAGAATTCCTAAAGTCATTCCTAATACGATTCTTTCTCGAACCATACCTATCACATCCCCAAGAGAAAGCTCCAGGACGTTTTCCGAATCCTTACTATGATTTGGATCCATAACTAGAACAATCTCCTTGGCACAACCACCACATCGCCAGCAATTAAAATAAACTGTTTTTTACGACCCTTCTTGAAATCACCCGGCTTTATAAATTGATCCAAATCCACCTCAATCAAAAATTCTTCTCCCTCTGAGTTTTGTCGAACAACTCGAACCGCATTGCTTTTGGCAATATCAGTGAGACCCCCTGCTTTTGCAATTGCTACAGTGATCAGCATCCTATCCTTGTCTGGATCTAAAACTACGGGACCTGGCTTTTTCACCTCTCCCATTACAGAGATCTCACGCGCCATAAACTCAATAATCGACACGATTACTTGAGGGGATCTCAGGAACTTTCCATTAACAAATGCTTCAACAATATGTTTCTCTGCATCTCGAACAGAAATACCACCAATTTTAATAACCCCTACTAATGGTATCTGAATCAAGCCATCCTGATCTATTCTCTGAGTCGTTAAAAGATCAGGATGTCCATGCACGCTGACTGTGACTAAATCATTTTCTCGTATTTTATAAAACTTATGATTCTCGTTTCCACCCATGGAATAACTAGGATTACAAACAAATGAAAAGAATAAAAATATCTTTGCAAAAAAAATAACGCATTTTCTAATCATAATGACTTACTGTGTAGTTATTTTTTAATATTGTCGATCGAACACTTTTTAAAAGATTTGAGAAATCGACATCCCTAACTGAGTTTTTGAAAAATCGCTGATTGGGATATTAGAGTGATTCAACAACTGTTTAAAATAAAAATAATATTTCCTTGTCTCAGAAAGTTCATGGCTTAGGTCTAAGTCAAAACGAATGACCTGATCTTCCCGATACAATTGATTGTGATCTTGATAGGTAATGTCTGAAAAATGGAGATGAATTCCAGCTTTCAAATAAGACCTCAACTGATGCTCTCCTCCCACTGAAAAAGTGTTAGAAGTTAATTCTGCAACATCAGATTGAGATCGGGATCCCAAAATAAGATCAAATTGAACGGTACTTTTACTACTGAATTTAGAAGTCAAATCTAGAGAGAAAGTCGGTAAAAAGTCACGAACTTGTCTTCCTTCATAAGAAAAGATTCGGTCTTGTAAAATAGCCTCCAAAGAACAATTAAGATGGGTATTGATATTATATTTCACTTGATTGGAAATAAATCTTCTCTTGATAGAGGTAGATTGAAAACTACTGGTCTCATAATAAATCTGACCGATTTTAATCCCATACAAAAAATTCATGGTTTGTTGACGAGATGCTCCTATAGAAAAAACATAGGTGTCTGTATTGGCAGCAATGCCGGTAATTGTGTTTAAATCTTCCAAAGAAAAAGTCGCATCAAAAATTTGGAGAGAATCCGGCGCAAAACTATATTCAAGCAACAGATCCTTCTCAAAATAACGATTTCTGGCACCCAAAAACAAATCTTCAATTGTATATTCAAACAATTCGAAATCAGATCTTATAGAATGGAGACTTTTTGTATTGTTTGGGTATCTAAATCGAGTGGATAAGAAATAGTCCTCTGAATTTTGCTCCGGATACTCCAAATATCGGTTCAATCGAATCCCGAGTTCCATTTCTTTAGCCACAACAGAATCTTGATTTTTCCAGACAACTCCAGGAGTAAAATTGTAGACCAAATCCCCTTGTTCTAAGTGATTCAAAAATAGATTGCTATTGTATGCAATTTCTCCCTCCAAGCTTAAAGACACAACCTCATTGCCAACATTTAAAAGCCCATATGTTTTGCTCGAAATTAGAACAAAGATCCAAAATACAGCTTCGAAGCTCATATCAAAAAGCTGCTTTAATACGCATTTTTTCTAGTAAAAAAGGTCATAATCATAATATAAATATCAAGCCACAAAGACCAATTTTCTAAATAATAAACATCATACCTGATTCGCTCCACAATACTTGTGTCTCCTCGTAGACCATTTATCTGAGCCCACCCACTCAATCCTGGAATTGCATTGTGGCGAGCGTGATAATGAGGAACCACTTCTTTAAAATCCATGATCAGTTCAGGTCTTTCAGGTCTGGGGCCCACTAGACTCATATCTCCAAGTATAACACTCAAGAACTGAGGCACCTCGTCAATATTGTTTTTTCTCATAAAAGCACCAATCTTTAAAACGCGATTGTCATGCTTTTTTGCCCAAACAGCCCCCGATTCTGTCTCCGCGTCTAGCTTCATGGTTCGTATTTTCGTCACCCAAATTTCTTTGCCTTTATAGCCCACTCTTCTTTGTCTATAAAAAATAGGACCGGGGGACTCCAGGTAAACTAAAGATCCAAAAACAAGAACAATCGGAAAAGCCAGCAAACAACCGACAATACCACCCACTAAATCCAAAACCCTCTTAAAGATTCGATTTGCCAAATAATCAAGAGGCAATTTCGTAACTCCCAAAACCGGGACACCTTGAAGCAATTCAAGCTCCAGGCCTCCAGCCAAAACCTCAAAATAAGACGGTGTAATCTTAAAATCGATCAGATTCTTCTCACAAAGATTGGCCAATCCTACAATTTGATGATGGGGCAAATCTAAATCCGTCAAGATAACAGAATCATAATTAAGATTGTCCAAAATCCACTCAATGTCCTCTAGATTTCCCAAACAAAGGATCTCATCTTTAACCTTACCTAAAGTGCGAGGGGTTCTTATGTAGCCAACAGGAAAGTATGAGTGATGCTCATCTTCTTGCATTGCAGCAAAGATTCTCTCCGCGAGAGGGTTCCAACCTACAATTAAAACGCGACTTCGCAATCTATCAGAAATGCTTTTAGAGCGAACGCAATTAGTCAAGAAAACTCTCCAAACTATAAGCACAAAAGGAACCGTGATTAAGTCGAAAGTTATTAAAGATCGAGATATTCTAGGGTCGAACTTAAGGAAATAACTCATAAACATAATGACAATCAACCAATATAAAGAGGCTCTAAAGATGCACATGAGTTGCAAATCTAGTCTGGCTATGTGAGATTTTTCGTAAATTTTTACAAAAAACAGAATCGCCTGATACAAAACTACAAAAACGACAATCCGCTGGAAGTGGATCTGCTCCAATGCCGAGTAATATCCAAAAGTGTCACGTATAAAAAAATGTAAAAACTGGGAAGCAGTAAACGCAGCGAAAACGAGTATTAAATCTACAACAATCTGAAGAGTTAATATTCTGAACAAAAATTCGCTTGAGGATGTTTTTTTAACGGCAAACTCTGGGTTTTTGGTTCATTTTGGAAACTTTAATGTAATATAAGTGAAAGAAACAAGCCTTTATTCATATTTCTACTTTTAAGAGTCCAAAATTCAATCTGATTAATAAAACGAGTCCTAAAAAATGAGATGAAAGTAAAATTTTATATTGCGAACAAAAATGGGTTAGTAAAATTATTTTTTTAGCTGCTAAAAGGGAAGGTATGAAGAATCGGGGTTAGCCTGTTTAATATATAAATCAAATAAAACTCAATTAGAAAATTTCATTCTCTTACATTTGCTTGTAAATAGCTCCAGGTCGGGTTCTCTTCCAGATTATTTTTAGAGCACCCCAAGCAAATGCTGGGTTTAGCATATGAATCGCTTGAACCCACAATGATTTAAAAGAAACTGGATCTTTCAATTTCTCTAAAAAGCAAATCCAGAAACAGGAGTTTTGGAAATTGTATGGTAAATAGTGATTTGTTTTAATAACTGACTTTTCCTCAGAACTTCGGGCATTGAAACGCTTCAACAAATCATGAAATATTGGGGGAACAGAACCAAAGTGCTTTTCATGCAAAGCCTTGGTAACTGCCAAATTTGCAGATACCGCACAAGTCACATGATTTTCTCGAACGACTTTAACAAACTCTGTCAACTTGTTATTTGCCTCGATATCCTTTAAATAATGGAGGATCAAATAAAATGTTTCTACCGAATAAGTCCTCTCCGGAAAAACATTATGAAAACAGATTGCAGATAATTCAGCACTGGACTCCAATCCGGGCAACTTATGACCATTGACTAACACTTCTTTTTTATACTTTTCCATTTTAGCAGGATCTAGATACTTAAAGTAATCCGCTCCTGGTGCTCGATAACAATCAATATACCACACTCCTCCCCTTTTATCACTATCTGCTTGACCATCTCCAGATTCATCGATCAAAGTAGTTTGCAAAGGAGCCCATTCCAGAAATTTAAACCCTGATTTCAATAAATGGTCACAAAGCCAAGAATGATCTCGTTCATCGAAGGGAAACCAGTCCGTATCATTCGGAGTGGAAGGAAAAGGCTTTAGAGTTTTGAAATAAACCCATTCGCCTGCATGGACTTCATCCAAAATCTTTCCTAATTTAATTAAGATATCATCCGTATCACTCCGGCGTTTTTCTAACTTTTGAAGATTTTCGCTCCCCTTTTCAGAGAGTTCAATCCCCTTCTGTCGGCACTTATCCAAAAACAACAGTCCCACCCTATTTTCAAATGAAAATTCAAATAAATCGTCGATTTCTTGGGTGCTAGGATATTTGAAACCCGAGATTTCCAAGAAAGGCGAACCTATCACTTGAAACATTTGTTCGAGTTGATGGAGTTTTTTTTGATTTGGGTTCATAATTTGTTCAATTTATTACTTCAAAAGTTCCTTGTAAATCTCTAATATTTTCTTTGTTACAGTTTCTTTGTCAGCAATTTTTAAAATTCGCTCGCGCGCTGAACTGGAAATCATCCCACAGAATGCTTTGTCCTCCAAACATCTCCGAATCCCTTTTGCCATTTCAGAGGAATTTCCAGCGGTGTATTTAATACCATCTATGTCCTGACGAATCATCTCCGAAACCCCTCCTGCATCAGCACCAACTACAGCAGAACAAGACAACATACTTTCCAAAACTACTCCGGGAAAAGGGTCCGGTGTTGTAGATGCGTGGATAGAAATATCAGCGTGATACAAGAGCTCAGGAACATCCGATCGTTCTCCAAGATAATGAACTCCTAACTCAGAAGCCTTTGACAATACTTCTTTCGCATAGGCTTCTTTTTTAGATCCCTGCACAGTTCCCCCGATGATAAAAAAACCACAACGAGGAAAATCCTCTTTGATATCAGCAACTGCATCCAAGAAGGTATGCTGCCCTTTCCACTCCTCAATTCGTCCAATTAAAACCACTACAGTCTCCCAAGTTCTAAATTCTACTGGAACTCGACTACTCACCGATCCCTCAAACTCAACCATTTCATCTCTTGGCCAGTCATAAATCACAAAAGCACGATGATTCTTACAATTAGAACTATCCCCAAAATAAAGTTTTCGGACCGCATAAGAAACAGAAAATGAAGCGACTGAAAAAGACTTCATAAACCAAGAAAAAAAAGAAATTTCAAAGGAACTGCGACGAATCATACGAATATGATAGACCGTTGGGATCCCCAAAATTTTAGCTGAAAATGCCGGAATGAAATCGTACAGATCATTGACATGCACAAGATCTAAATTCTGGGCTTTAAACAGACGAATAAAATAAAAGAGGTCTTGGATCGCAGTAAATGGGAACAAAATCAACGGAACAAGTCCTTGGCTAAGTTGAGGTCTGGAATAATTGTTTCTATATACTGGAATGCCATCTTTCTCGTACATTTGAATGATCGCTGTTTTGAGTCTCAAACTTACAGAACTACTAAAAGCGTTCTCCTCATTCACTCGAACCGCCATTCTATTCAAACAATAATCAGCTCCGCCCAAATCATAGTTGTTGCAATGAACGTAATGCACCCGCTTTTGTAATTTATTTTTCTCCAGCAAACGATTCAACAACGCGGTGTTTTCAGATAAGTTTGCTTCCCCGCTAATCTCAACAAACCCAAAAACTTTGGCAATTTTTCTGTAATAGGAGAGCCGCAAACGAACATAGTCAATATCAGGAATATCGTCTTTTCTAGACATGGAAACTTCTGGACTTACAAAAACAAAAACTCGAACTTCAGGAAACCTCCACCGAAACAAATTTTCCTGTAAAAAATCAATGAGCTCCTCAGGACTCCAACCAAGTGTCAAAGCTAGATTCACTCCAACATCAAAGAAATAACGATCCAATAAAAGAATTTCCTTATCTTTATTTTTCCAAAACTTCCAAAAGTATTGAATCCGATAATCCAACAAAACCAAGAAGATATAAAAAGGAATCAAAAATGCCTTTTTTTGACTCATTGCATGCTTCTCATTCAACTCGCTTTGATAAGATACTTTAGAATTATTGGGAGAGGCTTTCTTTTTTCGAAATAATTTTAAAAGAAAACGCAACGGCCACATCAAATAGGATTCAGCCCCACACCATACCTGAGCCACCGAAGCACCATTTCCTAAAAGCGAACTGTAAAGCATCTCAGTAGTGCTTGTTTTACCACTCCCATCAGTGCCAATTAAAGAGACTAGAATTTGTTTATTTTTCATCTACTTGAAGGAAATCAATTATAATGTTTGATAAATTCTTTAAGTCGAATTCTTTAGGAAGAGGATCCACACTCACCTTGCAATGATTCATTGATTGAATGTGTTCCAATACCGATTGAGAAAAATGATTCGAATCTGAAAAAAATACACCCTCGATCTTTGACAAATATTTTTTTGTTACCCCAAAAGGAGTTGTAATTACAGGAGTCTTACAATGCAACGCCTCCAAAATACTTAAGGGCAGATCCACGGCACCTCCGAGAACTGGGTCTACAGGAAACAAATAGAAATCTGCCATTTGATAGAGAGCATGCAAGTCAGGAACCACCTCGCGAACCACCTGAACGCCAGCACTTTTAACTGCATCTAAAACCTCTGGATCGTAGGAAAGCGAGGGGCTCCCAAGAACTAAAATATCCACTTCAATAGGGGACTCTTGTTTGATTTGAATCAAATTCTCAAGGCCACGATTTTTACGAATATGCCCTACATGAAGTAAGAAGGGAACCTCAACCCGTTTTTCTAAAAAGTAAGCTTTTTTTTGGTTTTTCAGAGATTGTACGCGTTCCAGACTAATCCCAATGACCGTTTCATGATAAATCACATCTCGATTCTCCATCACTTTTAAAATCTCAGGAGTTTTTCGACCCCCGATAATAAAATCCACAGCGGTCCATTTGAAAATTAATGGGGATAATTTAGACAAAGAAGGACGAGACGCGATCCAGATTATTTTAGCAGAAAAAAATAGTCGAATCAGTCCCGATAAGACCAAAACCCCTTTTCCGGGACCATGAGTAAAAATAAAAACATGAGGTTGGTAGAACAGCAAAAAGAAAAACGATCTAATAAATTCTCTAGTCGAGAAGGTTCTCAATTGAATTTTTGAATTTTCACGCAAAGAATTTACAATCGAATTCGTAATCACTTCCATTCCCTCAGTGGGAAGTTCTTTATAATTTCCTAGGACAACGATTTTCATAAATTAGTGACAATTTCTTAGGACAGAGCGCTTGAGGAAACGCAGTACTTCCAATCTTTTTTTACTTTTAAATTCAGGTTGAGAAACCGGTTTTTCCTCACAAGAAATCAAACCATTCCATCTCCTGTAAGGCACCCAAACTCCATTACCTGTGTAAATAAAGAAATCTCGATACTTCGTTGCCATCAACTTTATCTCCCACAACTCAAATGGACCTCGAATTCGATCCAATAAAAAGACCCAGATTTTGTGATTATCCATAAAAAGAGATTATTTCTATATCAGGGTAACAGACTTTTAGTTCACTGATACTTTTGTTGAGAGGTTCAAATAAGAAAGCTTTGTTGGATATTTTTAACAAGGGCTCATCATCAATATGATCTGTATACAAAATTTTGGTTCCATTCGTGAGACCTCGATCTTCTATAAAAGATACGGTCTGGGAACATTTTTCGTCCCGAATATTATCAAACCAGATGTTAGCCGTAGATTTAGGAGTAGACAAAAAATCCTCGATTCCATTTATCGATTCCACCAAGGGTTTTACATACTCCTCGGGTGCAGCTGTAGTCAACAGAATAGCATCTCCTCTCTCACTAGATTTTTGGATTCTCTCTATTAAATCTTCCCTAATATTGCATTTCAATTTCGCTATAAATGCAGAAATAAAGGCTTCATTGTATGCGAAATAAAGATTCCAAGAATGTTGGATTAAAAATTTAAACCTAGAATGACTGATTCTATGAGTTTTCCGCAAAATCGAGTAATAACAAATTCTACAGAAACAAAGCACTCTGAACAATGGGTTCCTTAATGAAAATGAATGTTGCAACATAAATCGAATCCAAACGTGGAAAGTATTTCCATTGTATAAAGTTCCATCTAAGTCAATCAATAACAACTGTTTACACATTGAATTTATGAATTTGAATCTTTCTTAATATAATTTCCAAAAGAAAAGCTTTTGCCACTCCCTCGTTCCCATTTAATCTTAATTTTCTTATAAATACGCGCAGTAACCAAAATTATGTTTAAAAATCTGTAAGAAGCAAATTTAGGAAAAAAGGATAAAAAAGGAATGAACAGATCGATGCAAATATCAAAATGTTCGTGTCTCATTTTTTGGTGGTTCGCAATCGAAACATTATGATCATCCACCCGATACTTTGCTAATACCTTCTTAATTTGCCCAAATTTACCCCCTTTTTTCAATAATTTAAGCCAAAACCAGTAATCCATTGAATACTGAACCTCTACTGCAAGCTCGGAAATAGAAATCATCCAGGTTCGTCTCCAAAAACAAGTTGGATCCGCAAATAAGTTGTGCCCATAAATCATTATAAAAGGGGAAAAAGAAGGCTCTCGGTGCAATCCTAATTGTGCCCCCTCCCGATCAATAAATTCAATGTCTCCGTAAACGAAATCTTTATCTATATTGTTGGAAAAAAAATCAACCACATCCTGAACTGCAGTTTCCACCAATAAATCATCGGCATTTACCCATTTTATAATATCCGATGAGAGCCTAGAAAATCCTTTGTTGATTGCATCCGTTTGACCACGATCTTTCTCGCTTACCCAATTAATTTTGTCCGAATATCTTTTCAAAATTTCAATCGTTCCATCCGTCGAGGCTCCGTCTATCACCCAAATCTCATGAATACAATAAGTTTGTTCCAGCAAAGACAAAAGAGTGTTTTCAATCGTTTCAACAGCATTGAAACAAGGGACTACGATACCAACATTCATACAATTAAAAGTAAAGGATTCACCGATTGAAAGGCTCGAGTCTTTTTGAAAAAAGTGAAATTTTGTCTTAAAATGAAGCACATAATGAGGGTCCTTTAAAATCCTTCGACCAAGGAAAACGAATCAAATCTCCCTCGTATAAAAAATATTCTGGCTTTTCGTAAGGATTGACGGTCGTAACAACAATACTAGCCATTTTGACTTCTGCGGGAGGGTTCAATCTTTTTTTAACAGCCTCTAAAACACATGCTAAAGTATGGCCGCTATCCACCGCATCATCCACAATCAGAACGCTTTTGTATTCAATCAACTTTTTTTCAGGAATTTGCTTTATAATTTGATCTACTTTCGACAAATCTAAATCTACTTTGAATTGTTTTTGCAATATTTTAAACTCAATGATTCTTAGCCAATTCAGTAAAAAATAGGGCAACCTTGTAAGTATCAAAGATAATTTCAGTCGCTCTTTATGGTGAGAAGAATCCCTTTTTAAAGTAACCTCTAATTTTTCAATTCCTCCAAAATCAAGATTATTTGCAACATAGGAACCCCCTGTAGCGATAGATATGATCAAATCAGGTTTGTATCCTGAATCCTGCACCCTCAATTCTAACTGTTTGCATGTAGCAACAAATAAAGCGGTGTCTAAGGTAATCACTTTCATAGGGTTAGGGTAAAACTAAACAGACACGGGTAATTTTTTTCGGTCCCGGATAGCTCCGTCAAGTGAAGCATATAATAAAAAAACAGCCATGAACACCAAAAAGTTAACCCTTAGAGTTTGAAAAAATGGGGGGGTAAGAAATGCCCAGAGGAGGCGACTGATTAAAAAGCTCCCTGCTCCCAACATAATTGCTATATCAATCCCCTTGTAAGGACCTCGAAACTTCACAACAGTCAATAATGGAACGAAGAAGGTTAAAAAATAAGCCACCACTCCAATCAAGCCATATTTAAGCCAAGTATGAAGAACATTTTGATGAACTAAAATAGAACTATGAACTTCGGCACCATGGACCTCGGCAGCCCGAAACGACAACATACGAGCCCCAACTCCTTTCCCAAGCCAAAAATATTCATTAATCTCTCGAATTCCATCTTTAATATCCAATACATGCCCTAAATTTGACTTGGCCACTTTGCCTTTTCCCGTAAAACGATCAGTCATAGCATATACAGGGCCCGGGAGTGTTTTTAAATCTCCAGCAATGTCTACGGCTACGTAAGACAATCCAAGAATCGAAAAGATGAAAAAACCAAGTTTCACCTTAAAATTAGAAAAACACATCAATATACCCATAGATATAAATGCAGCCATAATCCCTCCCCTTCTTAGAGATAGGACAATCGTGAAAAGAAAAATTCCTGCCAAGATCCATGTCCAATTGTGTGAAAAAACCGGCACCATTTTATCACTTATTTTAGGAACAACCAACATTGCAAAAATGATACTGTATGCCATACAAACAACGAGAACATCTGGATCTCCACCAAAGAAAGCACTCACACTCCCCGAGTAATTGGCAATGGAAGCAGGCCATAATAAACTGAATAATCCTAGGTAATCTGGAATTGTGACTACACATTTCACTGCCACCAGAATAATGAACGACTTCACGACCCAAAGATACTGTTGTTTACAAAAGTTAAAAAAAACAATCAAAAGTAAAAAAGACCAGCACAAGGTTCTGAATTCAGAAAAAATAAACATATCGTAAATTTTATTTTGATTGTATAGAGAAATGCTAACTCCATTACTGATGCAAAATATCCATAAGCCTAATACAATGAGCAGACCTTTAGGTAATTTTACAAACTTCATTCCTAAAAAAATTGATTTTAAAAAAATCATTCCATAAATGATTTCAACTGGTTTAAAATGAACAAATTCGATCTCATAAATAGTCAAAGGAACATCGTCGAGAATATACCAAACGGATTGCTGATAATAGACAATGAAAGCCATAACAAATAAGAGGCTCCGCTTTATAGGACCGGTAAAAATAAATACAAAAACAGCTCCCAACCAAATTGCAGTTCCTAAGAGGGCATGCAAATCTGAAAATGGTTTCGCAAGAACAATAATAACAGCCAACATCCACCATTCTAGTGAAGAAGTTTTCCATTCTGATTCCAGCTCTTTCAAGATTCTATGCTTTCACTTTGCCCATTTTAATAGAATAAATTAACATCCTCAATATGGATACCAAACTCAATGAAATTCCCGTTCCGATTGCAGCTCCCATACTTCCCCAATTTTTAATACAAAAGTAGGAAGCCAAAAGGTTGAAGATGAATCCAAACACTAAAATTCCGTTGTCATAAGTAATTTTATTACCAAATTGCAAAGCAGCTGAAAATGGAGTGGTGATGATCAGCATTAAAAAACCACCACAAATTACTATAAATTCTCGATTCATGGCGACATATTCCGTGCCGAAAATCATCAGAACATAATCTCTAATAAAAAATAAAAGAATCATTCCAAAAATTCCAAAAACAACACTCACCAATGTTGTGCTCATAACTCCCGAGTGAATAGAATCTTTCAAATTCACTTTGGATGCAAGTTTCGGGGACAAGATAGTGAAAATAACAATTCCTGCAACCTCACTTTGTCGCGCCAACATGGAGGCACCACTGTAAAGACCTAATTCCTCACTCGTCGCAAAATAACCAAGAATGATTTTATCCGTGGCAATTAAGCCTTCATAAAAAAACAGACTTACAAGAGTTAACAGTCCATATTGAATCACACTTTTCTGGTTAAAAGATTTAGAATGATCCTGATCGCTATCGATTTTAAAAACGTAAAAGGGCAAGCAAGCAGCAAAGATTGCAGTGAGTAAAAATGAAAGAAAGAAAACACTCGCAATCCAAAAAGGTTGATTTATCAAACCCAACGAAGACAAAACAACTAGGCCCAGCAAAAAGAAAAGACTTCTCAAGAAATTCCTCATCAAAACTTCAGGCCAAAAAACGTGCTGGGATCTGAAAAGATAAGTAGATAAGATCAAAATACCCATAAAAGGCAAAGCCATCGCTGCCATAATTAAAGTAGATCTTAATCTCGATTCATCATGAAAAGAACTAAGCCAGTCACTCAATAAGGTTAAAATCAAAACACACAAAAGGCTCGTCAAAATTGTATAAAAAAAAGAAAAACGAACCACTTTCAAAACACTCCATTTCAACACATAATTGATCCCTTCAGAACTCAAATACTTGATCAAACTCTGATTCAATCCTAAACAGCAGAGATTGGATGCAAACATGACTAAAACAAATGCGATACTGAAAACACCATAAACATCTGGAGATGAGTGATTGGTGATCCAGATATGGCAAAATAAATTAAGAAGCTTAGTAATTGCTAAACCTACAAAAACAACTAGACCGTTCTTAAACATGATTTTAAAAATTCAAATAGGTAGACACTATTCTAGGGGTTGCGTTCAATCAATTAGATTTTAGTCGGAAAACAACCCAGCCATCCTTTGTCCGAAAATCGGACTATTTCAATTTCTAATTTCAACCACAAGCCAAAATAGAACTTTACTTTGATTAATCAAAGTAATAATTTAGAGGGCTCAAATAAAACCTCTTTAATCTATGAATATTAAATGCACCAAAGATC
>MDTC01064587.1_pt1 | contig 16146 bp, 21 predicted proteins | sample 811181 | NCBI WGS metagenome assembly MDTC01 (sample SAMN05326644, study PRJNA326480) | marine metagenome | isolation source: seawater | place: Pacific Ocean: North | collected 2011
GAATCATCCTCATACCATTTAAATCCATTTTTACTACCATATCCACCGATTAGAAAGTCATCGCTTTCTTCTTCAACATTAAACTTTACTACAGCTTCTTCATCTAATTCTACTATCTTTTTAACAAACTCTTCCATATATCCTTCGGGAAAACTCCAAGCTGAACAGAAAGTTATATATGTTTCAGTATCGTAAGCATCCATATCCTCAACCAATATCCATTTAGGACCTATCTTATCCATTGGATACTTTTCATATTTACCAAAGATTGGTTCTACCGTACCACGAATATGTGGTTCACTCCACCCACTTAAATCACAGAACCACTCACTTAGTTTTTCGTGAACTTCTTTTTTGTCTGAAAGGACTTCTGTTCTAGTCCATACGTGATTAGCCATTATTCTTCCTCATCATCTAATGAATATTTATCTGACCATTCAGTACCGAATCTATCGGCTGATGAATGAGTTACTTCTGATTCATAATCTATACCATCTGGATTAAACTCAGCTATAGCTTCTGCAGAAGTCTTATCTTTATTAAGAAACTCAGCATTTTCATGCACTACTACTATACTACCACTTTCATTTGAGGGATTGTTTTCGTAGTCTTTTTTAAGTTGTATAGCTTCAGCCTCTATCTCTATTGCTAATAAATCTAATTCTTTTTGTTGTTCTGGAGTTAAATCATTCATTGTAAATTCTACTCTTCTTCTCCTACCTTTTTGTTTACTCATCTAAATCACCGCCTTCTCCAATATCTTTCCACCATTCATATTTCATCTTACCCATTTGTCTATTCTGTAATGTAGCTTTAAAATGAAAGTCATAATTAGTTTGACTCATAACTCGCCACAATTTATTAAAATTTTCTAAATCAGGCATTCTTTTCATTCCCTGAAAATATGTTGTTGCGCCCGTTACACCAACATCATCTCCCAAATCTACCTTTGATATTATTTCATCTGTTGTTCTACATATCATTAGATATTGCATTTAAGTTCTCCTATTTCATATCTTCAAAAATAACGTAAAATTCTCCGTATGTATTTTCACCAGTCCAATTATCGTGATATCCATATCTAATAGTAGCAGTATCTCCTATTAAAGATGAAGTTACAGCCATCATTGTATTAACCTCTCCATTTATATTACTATATGAAGCACCATTAACTATTCTGATTTGGTATCCGTCCCAACTCCAATGTAAAGATGATTCCCAACCAAATTTAATAACATCAATTGGTTCTTCATTACGAGTTACCTTACCACTAATTCTATGTAAAGTCTGTGTTATCTGATTAGTATTATTAGCCACGGCATAATGATAATATCCATTATTATCTTGTGGTAATCCAGCTATTAATTCAAATTCAATAGGTTCTATATGATTTACATCTTCGCAACCTATAAATAAATTAACTATGCTTAGTGCTATTACTCCAACTGTTCTTCTTATCACGATGATTTTCCTTTTCCTTTGATTTATCTTTCCAAGACTTCTTTTGTTTCTTTGGTTTCTTTTTGGGTTCAATAACCTCACGATACGCTTGTTCTTCGTACTCTTCCCAATCGCTATAATTATATCTAGCCATTTCTTATACTCCTAAATATACTCAACTTTTACTATACAAGTCAAGACATTATTTTCCATTTTGATATTAATTTTAAAAATTGTTCAACTGAATATTTATTCTTTTGTTCATCTATAATAGTGACAGTTTCTAAAACTTCCGGCTTTTTATTGACTATGTTATCCAATGCTAAAAATCCATTACCTACATAAAACTTTCCAAAACTCTCTTCACCTAAGATATTATCATCCCAAATATCTTTCGTGGTATCGTTACTTAATAATATATAGTATGTCATTTTACCAAAATCAATTCTTTTTCATATGTGTTTAGTGACTTAATATCAAAGTCAAATATCTCATACTGCATTTTACCTATTTCAGCACTATCTTTCAATATCTCTGACATATTGACTATTATCTGAAAGTTCTGAGCATTTAATTTCTGACAATCAAATCTGACAACTATATCATTAGTTGGATTCATATGATGTGTGCGTATTCTCTTACTTAATTTAAACTGAGTATTTGGTTGTTCTTCTTCAATGTATTTGTTTACACCAAATCCTTTATGTCCTACAAAGTCTCCATAAATATTACTACACCACGGCTCTAGTTCCTTCAACATATTAACATCACAATTCTCAACCACAAATCCTATGTCGTATTTAGGTGGTATGATTGGTTTTAGATACTCATCATGCTTTACCATATGTCCCCATTTACGGATAAAATTACGGGTACTCCTAAGATTTTGTGCTAGCCACTCTGAGCTTTCTCTATTTTTCATAAAGACTTGGCCTGCTGGATTTCTCATAGCCCCGTCCTTAAATCTACTACCCCTACAAGTCATATGGTATACAAACCCCTGCCAAGTCTGTATTGTTTCATATCCAGCCAATACAAACCTATTGAATATATCAGAGTCCTCTTTTGATTGTGGAGCGTATAATGGATCATGACCACCTATAGCGATAAAATCTTCTTTATACATAGCCCACGGTGCGAATATACCTCTTGTATATTTCTCTGGTCTTTCTTCATTCAGCCAACTCATCAAACCATGTTCGTCAAACTCTTCCGTTTCTATACCGAAATCCTTTAATACCTTTTCAGGACCATCTGGATGGAGCGGTGGTTCTATTCTTGTAGCACTCACTATAGTACCTTTTCTTAACTTATCTAATACAGCCACATCCATCTTAGGACAGGCGTACATATCAGCGTGATAAATCATAATGATGTCGCTTGTCGCCATATCTACTAATGTATCATATAGAATGGTGTGTCCTAATCTTGTAGGTCCTTCGTTCCTATGTATCCTCACATTCTTATCCTTTTCAGCAATCTCTTGCATCCACTCCCAAGTACCATCATCGGAGAAATCATCAGCCCAACATATCTCATGTCGGTATCCAAGATTCTTTCTAATGGAGTTATAACTCCACTTTAAATATTTTAGGTTGTTTCTGCTCGGCTGTATGAAACTTATAACCCTACTATCCATTTCCATTCTCCATATTTTTTGTAATTCTATGTGATAATATTCCGGCTTAACTTTAGCACTATGTTTATCTATCGCATTTAAATCATCTATATTATACACACTTTCCAAATCAATTAAACTTATCTCGCCACTTTCAGTTCTTATAACATTGGATGCCACCAAATCATAAAAGAACATCTTTGTCTCTTTAGCTTTATCCAATACCTTTTCATAAAACTCTTTTGGTATCTCATCAAACTCTGAACCTAAAGGTGCACCAGCTTCTGATATATAACCAACTATCTCATCTCCCTTTACTATAAGAGATTGAAGTGCTGGTGCTATTTCGTCAAAGAATCCTGCCTCTAATGCTCTTACAAAGTTTTCTCTACGACAATATTCATTATCAAATATTTTATAGTAAACACCATCTCCCTTATAAACCATGCGACCTTGACTAACACCACTAACAACTCTACCAGCTTTATTAATAATTACTTCACACGAATCTAAATTCAAATCTTCTAATTTTATTTTAATATAATTCACTATCCCAATTCACCTTTATATTTATCCATTAAATAATCCATAAAGTCATCAGGCTGATTTACTATTTGTTCAAATACAGACTCAGACATCTGATGATTCTGTGCAGCTATTACTTCAATATCCTCACCGGTTTCAGCCGCTCTTCTCCTATCAGGTCTAGTAATCATTTTTCTAGAACCAGCCCAATGATGATATATCATATCTTCATACACACCAAAATACAACTTATGTAGGTTAATTTTATTACTCCTTTCAATTGGATAATATTCGTAGTTATTTTTACCGAGCCAACCTATTACTCCAGCCCACCAAGTTCCTGTTCCATCGTCTATTATTCTATTTAGATAATTTTCTAAATCACCCTCTAAGATATGTTTAGCTTCAAACAACATAAACATAGGATGAGGTATTTTACGAGTGTTATCTATTTCATGTTCAGGTTCTTGGCAAGAAACAAATGGATAATCTTTTAGTTTTTCATTTAAAAAAGAAGATATTGGTTTTATAGGAAATGCATCAGAATCTAATAATAATACCTTATCATCTGGTTTAGCGTTTTTATGAATAAAATCTAATAATACTTTCATTGATTCTGTCCAATGACCACTACCATCTAAAGCTTCATCAAATTTGTCTTTATGTTCATTATAGTTTTCACCTAATCTAGTGTAAACTTTATATTCCTCATCAACAAATTTCTCTAATTGCTTCTTCTGAATATCAACCCATCTATCCTTAAAATGTATAGTTAATATATGAATCATAAGTAGTGTTCCTCTATCCATTTATTTACCCAATAAATTACATAATCTATATCTTCTTCCACCATTCTATTATGAACCGGTAAAGATATTAACTTTAACCATTCCCTATCGCACACTGGATATTCCCTATTCTGATGTAATGGACTGTATTTATATAATGGTTTAAAATGAACCGATGTATGTATCTTTTTACTAGCCAAATAATCTATTAAATTATCTCGTGTCGTTGAAGTATGACCACTACCATCAGGAGCTACATTTGTATATTTAGGTGACAATTTAGCGCAATAATATTGTACAGTTTCTGTATGATGAGGTCTTTCAATAATAGGATGTAATTCCTCATTATATCGTTTCTGTATATGTCTACGAAATTCTAAATTAGCTGGTAATTTCTTCATCTGTTCTAAACAAATAGCTGCCATAATATCAATCATATAATATTTGTAACCAATCAAGTCCACTTGATAATCCCAAGCATATCCTGGCTTCGCGCCACTAGCCCTACTCCAAGTTGAAGATACACCGAACCAAGTCATCTCTCTACATTTATCTGCGAGTTGTTTGTCATTGGTTGTTATCATTCCACCATCACCGCACGGCATAGTTTTTACTGCCTGAAATGACCAAACTGCAGCATCTCCTCCTAAACCTGCGCCTGGTGTATAGCAACTATGTGCGGTATCCTCTAATATAAATCCATCAAATACCTTTCTTAATGCTTCATAATCACAAGGGACACCTGCCTGATTAACAGCAATCATCACTTCACTATTTGGTTTTTTATATCTGGCAACATCCTCTGGATCTATACACATCGTATCTGCTTTTACATCAACTATATTAGAAGTAAAATCATTCCACAATGGTATCATAGCAGTAGCAATAAATGAAATTGCTGGATTGATTACATCTATACCCTTTAATCCTAAAGCCTTCATAACTAAATCTTGACCATGCGATGCGCTAGTTACAGCTACAGCATATTTATGTCCAACCATCTCTGCAAACTTTTCTTCAAACTCAGCTACTTTAGGACCTTTACCCCACCATCCGCTTTCGATGACTTCTTGTAATGCCTGTACTTCTTCCTTACCACCCTTTGGTGCCAGAACTGGCAACATTATATCTCTAATCTCCATTATTATTCTCCTAAAAGTTTTTTTATAAAACTAGTATTGCTTAAATTTGGACCTACAGTCATTCGTAGCCAATTTTTTCTATCATCAAATGGTATTCTTGCGCCAGCTTTATAAGCTACATCAGAATACTCATCTAATACTTTACATAAATTTTTATTATCATCTTCACTATTAATGTGAATCCAATTGCAATGTCCACCTATTACATCATAACCAGCTTTCGTAAATTTTCTTATTAATGATACTTTTTCAAAATTTGTATCTCTAACATATTGCTTAACTACCTGATAGTTATCCAATATATGACAAGCAAATTTAGCAGACGGACCAGTAACTTCATGCATAAATCTAAACTTACCTAAAATATTTATTAAATTTTTATTTGTAATTATATAACCAACTCTGATTCCAGCGGCACCCTTAGCCTTACTAAATGTTCTACAGCAAATCACATTAGCAAATTTTAAACCCATAAACAAACAACTTTCATCTTCATTTTCTACAAATTCTTGATAAGCTTCATCTATAAGTACTGGTATTTTCATTCTTTGAGTTTTAATAAATAGCTCTATGAGTTTCTTATTGGAAACCCAATCCCCTATTGGATTATTTGGATTAGCAATTATAACTAAAGAAGTTTTATCGTTTAACATATCTATCATTTTATCTATAGACCAAGTCAAATCTTCATTATAAGGAAGTTGTCTTAAATTAGTATTATATAATTTAGAATATACATCATACATTGGAAAGCAAGGAGATGTGGTTATCACATTACTATCAGGTGTAACAAAAACATCAAATACAGTTCTTATAGATATATCACTACCAGGAGATAAAAATATATTATCAGTACCATTAAGATTATGATGTTCAGATAATTTCTCTTTAAGTTTTTGAACATATGGATAAGTAATGAAATCTTTTTGAGAAATATCTCCAATAAAGCCATCCCAAAAGTTTTGTGGAAAATCAATCAATCGCTCGCTTTGATCTAATCTCCAATTGTACTTAGATTTATCTTTGTCTACGCTCATTCGGTAGATATCTTTAAGATGTTTTCTATATTTAACCATCAGTTGTTCACGCCTAGATGAGATAGTATCGGAGTTAATTCTTTATATGAACAATTTTTACAATGATCCGTAGGTTTATTTGTATCACATCCATTTTTAATACGTTGATAACCATCAGACATATGTATCTCATCAATAGTTTCTTCAAATAAATTACCTAATGGCGTAGCGCCTGTATTCATACAACACACTTTTACATTACCCTCTACCGTAACGTACAAACCTTTCTTAACCCAAAAACAATCGTCAAAGTCCCAAACTGATTTACCCATTATCTTATCTCTATAATTTTCTTTTAAGTATTTGAGTTGTTCTTTAGAGTAGCCAGATGTAGCTATATCATCATCCATTGATGTCGTCTCGTCCCAAATTTGAGCAATATTTAATCTAATACCATCTAAATTATACTCATCAACGAAGGATTCTATTTTTGGAATGTCATCGACATTATACGCATTAACTACATAATTTATAGGCACTTCGCATCCACTTCGTTCAATAGTTCTGAAATCTTCTAAGAATTTTTTTAGAACACTCCATTTAGCTGGAGCCCTATCCCTCTCATAATGTTCTCCGTGACCATCGATAGAAAAATAAAGCATATCTATATACTTTAGTGCATTTTCAAATTTTGCTCTAAACTTACTTCCTTTGTTTATCTTATATTGACAATTTGTAGCTACAATCACTCTAGCATTAGGAAATGTATCTTTGAACATCTTACATACCACATCAAATTGTGGGTGTAACATTGGCTCACCCATACCCATAAGCTTTGCCTCTTCTATTGGATGATGACTTATACCATCTAATAACCTTTGCCAGTTATCCAAAGACATATGTTTTAACGGACCTATAACATCCATTCTATTACAAAAACTGCAATCTAAATTACAATAATTTGTAGTTTCTAAATAAGCATAAGTTATATTATTCATATTCGTATCCAAACATTAGTATGTCATTCTTAAAATTACGTTCTATGATATCAACACTATTACTATTATACATTTCGTGATAGCTATTGATATTAAAGAATCTACCAGTATGAGTTCTGACACTACTTCTCATTATTGGAATTTCAGGCAACTGAGATACTATTTTCAGCTTTTTTGATAATGTATCGAAGCCCTCTTTTAAGAGAGAAAATTCTATAACAAAATCAACCCCTATTTTACCAGCCTCATCTTTGATATGATAATAACATTCATCTATATTACGCTTACCATTATGAACTTTATCATACCCTTCTCCTTTTGATGAATACCTCTCATCCACCCTCTGATTATATTCAGCAGTAGATTTTTCAATAAAAGCCATTTCAACCCAATCATTAAATTCCGCATCAACATAAGAATCTGAATTTGGATTACAGACATTCTTACGATAATAGCTTACCATCCTATCCCACGGATTTCTAGATATGCTAAAAGTATAATACTTTTTAATATTAACAACTAAAGATAATTCACGTAAATTCCAATGCTGTGAATGTGGATATGATATATTAGAATGGTTATACCCAAATTCAAGTGGATATTTCATCCCATATAAATCAAGAGCTTGGTTAACGCTATTTCCTCCTGTTTTATTGGAATGAACAAAAACAAATGGCGATGGGCTTTTTTTATTTGAAATCATTGAACTATCTTTGCTTTAAATTTCACATTATCTACATCTAAATTTTGATTATTATTTGGATTATACTTAAATCTATTTATTACATTCGGGTTCTGGCGAACATATTTATCTTCAAACCTCTCAAAGTTATTTACATCAAACTTATCATCTACCATTTGAGGATTTTTATATAATGCTCTAACAGCCTCAGTATCAGTTTCTCCAAAGAAACAAAAATCTAAATTTTCATATAAATTTTCTCTTTTAAATTGCTCGACTATCTCTGAATGTGGGCTGTTTATTTTAGTTCCGGCAGAAACATAGTAATCATACACATTTGAATATACATCTATGTTCTCTGGCTTTGAGAATATAAATGAATCGTAAACTCTATCGTTAACTAAGCTATGATTTCTTCTTTTTTCTATTGTATTTAACTTAACCATATCAGTTGTATCTATACCCATATCTAAATTATCTTGTTGTCTGACGCCATCAATTCTACCAACAGGATTACCATGCCTCATCCAAATATAATCCATATCAAAATCAGAAAAGTTTAGAGGTACTAAAAAAACGTGATCATATCTAAAGAACATAACCACATCATACTTAATACCCATTTCTTTCTCATAGCTTTTTCTAAGGTTATTGCAAATAGCAGTAGAATACCATCTTGAAGCTATACAATTGTCTCGTATGGTTTGTTGATTAAAATCTATTTGCTTTTCAAACAGAGACTTCTTAGGGTTATATGTATCTACCAATCCTGTTTCGTGTTCTAAAGACCAACTATGAAGAAATACATCAACCTCACCATTAATGTCAAATATGTTTTTTTTATTCCAATAATGGGCTATTCTATAATCTATATCTTTACCTAAACCCATTCCAAAATTTGATGAACCAACTATACCCACCAAGCAATAAGCAACTCTCATAAAATTTCTACTCCTATAAAATCACTACAAAGTCCAGCTATCTCATCTTCAATTACCATCTCCGGTAAAACAGCAATAGACTTGGGTGTGAGTTGTCTGTTTGGATATGTCCATAAATAACCCTTTGAAGTTATTGTGACATCATCTTCTTGATGCCAGAAACAATGTATTTTATTATTTTGCAACATCTTATACAACGCATTTATGTTTTTAGCATGACACCAAAGTTTAGGATTATCTAAATAATCATCATCTACAAAATATTGCGGATTATCATGACCCAACCAATACTCATCATCGACTAACCAAACATCTATCTCAACATCAAAGTTTTCAGATAAAGCTTCTTTTATATGTTTAGGATGATTTTCAAAGAGCGACTTCCCATCTAAATTACCTCTATGAGATATCGATATCACTTTCCCAAATCCTTTAAAAATCTTTCTAAATCATCAGAGTTTCTAACAAGGTTTACAGCATCGCATGTTGGATATGGATTCGATGTACCATAATCATTTATTATAGTTCTATTAGCATGAAATAAATCAAAGATAATATTATCATATTTAATACCCTCGGCCTGTAATTGTTTAATGGTAACATCCTTAGCATCAGATGACCTAGCAGTTGTTAATATTATATAAACTTTACCCGTATCATGTAATTTATTTAGAAAGTCTATATTTTTTTTAATTCCAGTAGTTTCTCCCCAATAAGGTGGTGTATATTTGCCAGAACTTTTAACCAAAGTACCATCAATATCTACGAATAATGTTTTAAATTGCCTAACATAATTAAACCAATCTTCCTTAGTTCCCCAATCAACATAATCAGAAGCTTCTACAGCCTTAAATACATATCCATCTGATATCATCTGCTTTATTATATAAGAGATATAGAGATTATCATCTCCTGATAATTCTTCAAAATATTTACAATAGTCCTTAACATCATTAAATGAATAACACCCACAACCAAAAGTAGATGAGAATACATACTTTTCTACTATTTCATTAATATTTTTATCTTCATCAAATTTAACATAAGATTTATTTGAAGGGTTAATTGAAGTAGTATTATTTAAATCAAAATAAGTCATAAAATTATCTGTAGTATCTTTAAAATATTGGCTAGCAACATCAAATTTAAAATAATTATCTACCTCTTTTATCAGTATAGAACCAGTTATATTTGCTTTTTTAATAACTTCATACACTGTATGCGGCTGGTTCTTAGTCTTTTCTGAAAGTAAAACAATCTCAGCTTTATCTTCTATACCTAATTCTTCAAAGCATAGTTTTATACCATCTAAACAATCGTACTTTTCTATATGTTCTTTTAAAAATCCAAAGTACACTTTGTCTATGACGCTAAAATCTACAGAACTTAATGCCTCAACAATCATCCACCTACCTTTAGGGTGGGTTAACATCCACTTTGGCTTTAAACCTTCAAATCTACTAGACAAACCAGCAGCTGTCACTATAATATTTTTCATTTTATTCTCCTAACTAAAAACAACACCATATAATTGTAATAACTCTACACCATAATCTTCACACACTCTACCAACTCTTGCTTTGAGATTAGTAAATAGTTCAACATCATTCTTAATATCGGTGTAGAGGTCTTCGCTGTCAAGCATAATATGGTTTATCTTTCCTGTTTCAAAAAGTTTATTTAGGTTTAAAACCCCTTTTAAAGTCTCTATCTTAGGAACAAAGCTTACACCATCAGGTAACATATCACATATTAAATTTACTTCCGCAACTTCCTCAATATTTGATGTTGCAAAATATTTTATATTATTATATTTATGTGTAAAGTTTATAGCATCTGATAAACTCAATTTAGGAACAGGAGGTTTACTTCTACCTTTAGGGTAATCTAAAAACACATCATAATCTCTTTCTACAAATTTCTTCAACTCTTTCATATCTTTAACGTGTGCCATATTGATTCTTATTACAACATCCTTTACCTTTTGAAATTCAGGTAAAGTTAATAAATGATTAGATATTAGTATCATTTTTTCTCCTTATTTTTGTTGCTGATATTTTTTTTATTTCTTCTGGTGGTTTTAATTCATTAAACGAATAACCAACATCTCTACCATAATTTACAGATTCGATTGCTGGAATTTTAGTAACCATCATCTGCCCATTTTGTAATTCTTCTTTCATATCTTCTGATATTTTCTTTAGAACCTCATCGTATGTGTATGGATTATTATCAGGTTCTAAGTTATGTATATCCATTACAGCAACACATACCTTTTTACCATTTTCAATCATTTGTCTAATACACCAAGCATGCCCATTATGGAATGGTTGGAATCTTCCTATGTAAAGTGAATATCTCATATAACTATATATAAATATATATCAATACTCTGAAAATATATTTTATTTTTAATTATCATAAAATTCTCTTAATTCCTTTAGTTGAATTTCTATTGAATCTCTCTCAATACCTAATAGACATTTATTGGCTTTAATATTATTGTCTTGATTGACTATAATATTCTTATTATATACCCCTTTAATTATATTTAACAACTCATACTTAGATATACATTCGCTGATAATTGTAGTTTTTTTACTATAGCTATCCCAATTAATTATAATATCATATGATTGTTTTGCCCATTCTAATGTCGTATTCCCATTCCAATAACATTCACTATATCCCGATACCTCTCCATTGGCATTTAGAAACCAATCTAATAAACTATTGCTACTATTAAGCTCATGACCAATAATTGATGTCATAATTTGCTTGGTATTATTACCATTAGATTCTAAATAAATTCCAGCTTTAGATTTTGATTTACCATAATCATCATTATCCATCTCACAATCAGTAGCTGGATGTATTATTTTACATTTTACATTTTTATCCAACCATATTGGCAATTCGTAATTTACCTCAAACTTATCCGTTCTCTGAGGAATAGCGCCGATACAATTTATTATATAGTCCCCATCAAAAGTTAAAATATCTCTAACAAAGCTTTCGCTAGACCATCTAGAATCTGATAAGTGTTGTGTAATCACATCAGTTTTTGAATTTAAATATTTATAAACAGCATTACCTAACATACCTTTGTGACCTAAAATCAAAACCTTCATTATAAGACTCCGGATATCTTTAGAAAATTATAAGCCTCAGAACTATCCATTAAGTAATCTAATGAATTATATGAATGATGATCTGAGCTTACAACATCATTACCTATTAAAAAGAAGTTATCTAATTCTTCTGTTTTTCTCCATTCCTCAAATGATACCATTTCTTCGTGCAATTTTTCACCGGCTCGTATTCCAATCACTTTTAAACTTACATCTACACCATAGTTTTTTATTAACGCGTTGGCAATATCAGTTACTTTAAGTGACTTAACTTTCGGTACTGCTATCTTACCATGCGAATCATTATATTGATAAGCCCATTCGATTAAATCAGTTGCTTCTTCTAATGTTAGCAAAAATCTCGTCATTCTATCATCAGTTATTGGTAATGTACTAGCATTATTTTCTAACAAATCTTTGAAAAATGGAATAACTGAACCAGTGGATTCTAATACGTTTCCATACCTAACTATAACAACCTTTGTATCTTTTTGTTGTTTAGCGTAACTAATATATAATTGTTCACTTATAGCTTTACACATACCATATACATTAATTGGTTTACATGCCTTATCAGTTGATACAAATATTAAAGACTCTAATTCTGAATATAGGTTAGCACATTCTATAACATTCTGGTGACCGATTATATTTGTTTTTACGCTCTCATATGGATTATCTTCACATACGGGAACGTGTTTTAAAGCAGCCGCATTTATTATAACCTCTGGCTTATATCTTAGAATAGCATTCATTATTGTATCTTTGTCTTTTATATCACCAATAACTGAAATAACATCCGAATATTCTTGTAGTAAATGATAATGTTTGTGTTCATCTCTTGAAAATACAATAATAGTATTATCATTGTGATATTTCTTTACTAGCGTCTTACCTAAAGCACCAGTTCCACCAAGTATTAATATTGTTTTATTTATCATAAGTATTTTATTCCCTCTACAAAATTGCCTGAGCTGAAAGGAGCTTTTCTGGGCTTACCCTCATTTTTACCACCATGAATTTTACCATAATATTTGTGCTGTAATACAAAAGATGGAGAATATTTTGAAGTCCATAAATTCATACCTGTCTCATTACCAAAATTATATTTCGCATTTATCTTTAAAGTTTGTTGTTCTCTAATATTAAAATTTAAGTCTTTTATTTCTATAGCATCTAAAAAGTTTAGACTTGTATCTTTTAATGGAGCTTCTCCATAATATAACCATCTCATATCTTCATCAACTTCTTTGATTTTATCTATTAATAAATTACTTTCTGCCGTAGCACCGAATGTTGAAGATACAGAAACATAAGAGTATTTACTGATTTTATTATCTGATAAAAATAATGAAGTTGTTTCAAATTCATCTTTGGTTGGATAAAAGTCCGGCGAAGTATCAATCATCTCGTCATCTTCAAATTGCCAAAATGTCATCATCTGTTTAGCTAATGAAATTTTATCATTGTCTTTATTGAATATTCTATAGTGATCGTGAAATACTTCTCCATTAAAGCCATCTATAAATTCATCTACATAAGGATTGTTATCAAATACAACCTTAGAAATTGTGCTAGCATCAAAAGTTCCATATCCCCAATTATTTAACATATCACCAAATATTGTCTTTAGCATATTACTATTCGGAACATACACCTTACAATTAGGATACTTCTTTTTAAGTAGTCTAGGTATAGCAGATATTATACACCAATCTCCTATCCCATGACAAGTTCTCATAACCACAAACTCACCATTTTTTAAATAAGCATCTGGTATATAAGAGGGATCTGTTATAGGGAAACCAATATTTTCTAATTGTACTCCATATAGTCCATTATTAAATATTCTAAAAAATGTTTTCATAATGTTTTCATTATCCCATCGAAATGCTTTAAGAATACTTTTTCTGAATAATACATATCATATCTTTTTTGTGTTGTTTCCATACAAAATTTGTAAAACTTATCATCTTTTAGTTTACGGGCAATATCCTTAGCCTTATCTATATCACCAAGTTCAACTGTAGTTAATGGATGTAATATTCTTTGAGTATTTGAATTTGAATAAGCAATACAAGGTATACCATGAAAGCTACAATTTAGATTAAATGTTCCAGCAGCTGCTGTTCCTAACTGAACACCAACATTAAATTGTGATAGGATGTCTATCCATTCTCTCCATAAAACCCACGGTATATGTTTTAAAACCTGACTCTCTTCTTTCTTCATTCTACCGGTAGTTACAGCTGTAATATCATCTGTTACTTCTAACGCTACTTGGTATGAATCAAACCCACCATAATCTTTTACCCAATTGCCACCAATGATTGCACCTTTTCCCCATTCATTACGTTTGAATATCCCATCTGTAATCATAACTGTTTGTAATAGTTCAGTCCTTATGTTTGTTAGCCCATTGTAATACTTTAAATCTATGTCATTATGACAGAAAATTAAATCCATTTCGGTAATAAAATTAAAGTACCAAATCTGTTCATCTATCGGACTGTCATGCCAATAGTTATAATAACTTTCTTGCATCACAGTAACTTTTTTACACACTCTACGATATTGATTTAATAAAGGATAGTTTAGTAACATCTCTCTCTTCTTAGGTAATATCATTACACCAACATCGTACAAATTATCAGGTAATGTTTCTATCTTATGTAGTGGATGATGTGTTGCATTCAAAGCACAAACCCAAGCTACATCCGTTCTCATATTAGAATGATTTCTTGGTACTTTTCCCTCGTAACCAGCTTCTGAAAAGAATCCTATGTTCATCCGAAAAGCCTTTCTATTCTAAATTGTTCTACATAACCAGCACCAACCTTTGAACATAAGTAATTAGTGTGAAAATCTTTAATGCTTTGATTTTGAAAATATAATTTATTCTGTTGCGACTTAAATCCTTCTCGTAATAATCCTATTTTATTAACTATTACAGAATCAATATTAACATAATAATTTGGTATCCAATCTTCTAATGTTGATGGCGTTCTATATGTAATCAGACCAGCATTAACTCCTCTTAAAAGAGCATATGATATATGGTTAACCATTCTATGTTCAAAGTGTGAATCGTGTTTCGGCATACTTAGTATAGCATCATAGCTTTTAACATCAAATGTAGTTTCGATGTGATTTACCCAAAAATCTTCTGACTCTGATTTTATATGAGAATAGCCTGAAAACTTTCCTTTGACATTACCAAACCATTCCCAAATACTCTCACATTCCTTAGTTCTATCTACGCCAGTAGTTTTATCAAAATCACCACCATTAGATAAAACAAGCACATCAAATTGAGTTTCACTATATACTGCCATAGAACCCAACATACCATACTCAGTATCATCGGGATGTGCTGACAAACAGAGAACTTTGTTTAAATTTAAAAACTTCATATCGACTTAAAAAACCTATCAGCGTAGATTTTTATCCCCCTTCTTCTTAGATAATCTCTTAGATCCTCAGAGACTTCATTTGTATAACCACTAATTGTTTTATCATCTATATTATAAATAGTCTCAAAACTATTCTGATTCAAAAATATTCTTCCGTTTTCATAAATAGTTTCTATGTTACGAGTTATCCCTTTATGCTCACATAATGCCCTCCAATTATAAAGAATATCTTCTACCAATTCTTCAATTTCACTATCACGCATTTTTTGTGGGTACATATTTTCCTTTATAATCTTACAAGGTATACCAGCTGCTAGACACCCATCGGGCAAACTCTTATTAACCAATGAATTAGTTCCTATGACCACATTATTACCGACAACAACATTAGGTAACACAATACTTCTAGCAGGCAACCAAACATCATTACCTATCTTAACAGGTCCGAACTC
>MDTC01185750.1_pt1 | contig 16144 bp, 14 predicted proteins | sample 811181 | NCBI WGS metagenome assembly MDTC01 (sample SAMN05326644, study PRJNA326480) | marine metagenome | isolation source: seawater | place: Pacific Ocean: North | collected 2011
AGTGTCTTTCAAAGACTCCCTCACTGATCGTGGCTGATATGCCAATTCCTTTGAAGCTTTTTCATGACTAATTTTTGTATTCCCATACTTTAAAGCAGTCAAGCCTTCTTGTGTAAAGCCATTGGGTTTGCCACTTTTTCTACTCTTTAATTCCTCAAAGGGCACCCCTAATCGGGCAATCCAAAATGGTAATGCCAAGGAAGGTACCTTACGATTATAAATGTCACCAATCAGTTGAGATAATTCTTGAATAGTTAAAAACTCACTGCCCAATAAATATTTTTCCCCGGTTCGTCCATTTTCTAAAGCACTTATAGTTCCTTTCACGATGTCTCTAACATCGACCCAGTCTTGTCCTCCTTTAACTACTGCTGGTATTCGATTGTAATACATATCTAACAATGATTGACCCAATACTGATGGCTTATAGTCCATAGGCCCTAAGACGGAAGTAGGCGCAATCATAACAGCGTCTAAACCATCTTTAATGCCTTTTTGAACAACTCGTTCAGCTTCAGCTTTTGATTGACCATAACTTGTTGCAGTTTTGGATTTCATATTGACTAGGGCTCGGGTTTCATCTACTGCCTGCTCCAGAGGGAATTGGTCTATCGCTGCAATACTTGTGAAATGAACCAATCGCTTGACTTTAAATTTTAGACAAGCATCTACAATGTTTTGCGTACCCTTTACATTGGTTTCCCACATGTTTACCTTGGATTTGCTATCCACAGATATATCCGCAGCTAAATGAATGATAGAATCATATTGTTGAACGAAATCTTCGACATCTTTCGATTGACTTATATCTCCTGCATGCTGGGGGATATCGAGTGCTAACTTGGATTGATATACAAATACTCCAATGTCATACCCCTTGGCAATTAACTGCTGGCATAATACCCCGCCAATATGTCCGGATGCTCCAGTAATACCTATTTTTCCCATAAAATTTTAGTTTAAAGACAATTGAAGGTATATATTTATGCTTAGATTTTACAACTAAAATGTTCAATATCTGCACATGAAAGGAATCCTATCGTTTATTTTAAATCTTATTAAAAAGTGGAAGCTGTTGACCTTGAAAATAAAAGGAAAAACTATTGATGATGAGATTAGTGCTCAATTAATTACTGGACAAACCTGGGATCAATATTGCGATACACTTAAAGCTGCCGGAGGTTCAATACTTTATGGTAATCCACCTCAAAATGCCAGAACGCAGGCAGAGGCATATCGATACTTAGCAAGACTAACAAGAGCGGGTCTTGAAGCTTTTACGGAATATAATGACCCAGAATTTCCTGTATTGAAACGACTTGTGCACGAAACGGTTAAGTTAGGTGCTGATAATCCAGATAACTACTATCAGAATGCGCAAATCAATGGGAACTATGAATATCGTATTACTGGCCAACGAAATGATGTTTTTTATATAGGCTTTTTCACCCAAAATGGAAGTTATGGTTCTACCGGAGGGCTATCACCATGCGGGAGTCTAGAGGGCGATGATTTAGTTTTAAATGAAGATGGTACTTTCGAGATTATAGTGAGTAAAATTCCCAAAGGGCAAAACTGGTTAAAGCTTGAAGATGAAACCACAATGCTTATGGTTAGGCAAACTTTTATGGATCGTGAAAAGGAAAATATTGCAGCACTTGTTGTGGAGACAATTGATGGCCCCATAGCCCCCAACGCCGTATCTCCTCAAGCAATTTCTGAAGGCTTAGACTTAGCTGGAACATTTGTTTCTGGAGCTTCCTTATTGTTTGCTAAATGGTCAAACGATTTTGAAAAACACGCCAATCAATTGCCACAAATGTCTCCAGAAAAATCAAATGCAGCCGGGGGAGATAAAAACATTGCCTATTACCATAGCTATTGGAAAATTGCAGCTGATGAAGTCTTGAAAATCGAGGTGAAACCACCTGCTTGTAGGTATTGGAATTTTCAGCTCAATAATCATTGGATGGAATCCTTAGACTATCGCTATCATCCTATACATATCAATGCGCAAAGTGCGATACTTGAGGAAGATGGTCGGGTAGTGGTTCATGTTTCAGGAGAAAATAAGGGATATAAAAACTGGATAAGTACCACGGGCCATGTCCAAGGGACGATGCTCTGGAGATGGTGGTTTGCCAATGAATTTCCTGAACCAAATTGCACCTTATTTAAGCTTAATGAACTTGAAGATGTTAGCGAGTAAAAGACCTTTTCTCATAAGCTTATTTAATGCCATCGGCTTTAAAATAAAACTGAATGCGGATGACTTATTACACAAAGCCAAGCAAAAAACAGGCTTAAACGATTTTGGTAAGGGGAATATACACGAAACCCTGACACGCCTTATTGATGCTATAAATAATGAAGCCCAAATGCATCCTTTTGGTCGGTTTATAACAAAAGAAAGAATCTTAGGTATTCTTCAAAATAGATTGCGCCTAGAGGATTTTATCAAAAGGCATCCCGCGATTGAAAACATTGAAATTAAAAATCCACTTATTATTACGGGTTTACAACGAACAGGGACTACGCGCTTGCATCGTCTGTTGGCTGCGCATCCTCAGCTGAGGTCTCTGAGTTCATGGGAGGCATTAAGCCCTGTGCCTTTTCCGAATGATGAGAAAAATAAAAAAAGAATCAATTTTGCTAAAACTGCGGAGAGGGCTTTACGTTTTATGTCTCCTGATTTCTTTGCTATTCACCCTGTGGAGTTTGAAGCTCCTGAAGAAGATGTTTTGTTAAATGAGATGACCTTCTTATCTGCAGTTTCGGAAGCAACCATGTATGTGCCATCCTTTGTCAAATGGGTAAGTAAGCAAGATCCTGTTATCCCTTATCAATACATGAAGCGTGTTTTAAAGGTATTGCAATGGCAAAATCCAAAAGAGCACTGGGTACTCAAAACGCCTGAGCACCTCGGCCAAATGCATACGATTCAAAAAGTCTTTCCCGATGCTAAAGTCGTCCATACCTTCCGAGACCCACTAAAAGTTATTCCTTCCTTTTCCAGTATGCTTTATCATAGTAATCGTATATTTAGTGACGAGGTAAATGCCACTCGCTTGGCTAAGCATTGGATGAATAAGGATGTGAAGATGCTTAAAGATGCAATGAAATTCTGGCAAGCTAATCCATCTTTTCCAGTCTTGCATATCAGTTATACGGATATGGTTAAGGACTACCAGAAAGAGTTAAAAAGAATAGCTGATTTTGCGCAAATTAATTGGACGAATGCAGAACAAGAAGCGGTCACTCAAATCGATAATTTAAATAAGCAGCATAAATATGGCATACATAAATATAGCTTGGATCAATTTAATTTGACGAAGCGAGAAGTACAAAATAACTTCGATTTTTATTACAAAGAATTTATAATCAAATGACAGAAGCTAAGTATAAAAACCCATTTATGGCAACCATGAACGGGATTATTGATTTGTTTAGGAAGCAAACCCCCATTGGGGAGTTGAATGATACGGAGAGATTAGATGGAAAAACTTGTCTAGTAACCGGAGCAAATTCAGGCTTGGGTTATGCCATCGCTGTTCAACTTTTGGAGCGAGGTGCTTTTGTATATCTGGCTTGCCGAAGTCAAATCAATGAAACCCAACAGAGACTGAGTAATATCGTTAAGTCTAAACAGTTTGAAATCCTTTCTATTGACTTAAGTGATTTTAATAGCATCAACTTATTCATTGATCAGCTGTCGCAAAAGAATATTGCTTTGGATGTTGCCATTTTTAACGCAGCTATGGTGCCAAGTGGCGCAAATAAGCTAGCCAGTGGATTGGATGAAATGTTTCAAGTGAATTACCTATCCAAGTTTTATTTGGTAAATAGCTTGCTCAATAATAATTTAATTCCTTCAGCCGCACGTATTATTTTTATTTCCTCAGAATCCCATCGAACCAATAAAGCAATTGATTTTCAAAACTTAGGAATCTTTGAGGAATATAATATGGGTAAGGTGATTGAACTTTATGGCTATTATAAATTGGTCTTAAATACTTTTGCCGTTCAGCTTTCTCGACGATTGTCAAAAGAATCTAAAAATATTGACGTATTTGCCATGTGTCCGGGTCCGGTCAACTCCAATATTGCGCGAAAAGCACCAGCATGGGTGCAGCCAATTTTGAAAGGAGTTTTTACTTTATTTTTTAGCTCGCCAGAAAAGGCGGCTAAACCAGCGATTTATTTAGCATGTGCCAAGGATATAAGCGGTAGGGAAAATTTATACTTGCATTTGATGCAAGACAAAGCTATGGATGATAAAGCACTAAAACCCACCAATGGGATAGCTCTTTGGCAACGTTCGGAAGAATTACTGGCTGCGCTGAAGATATAAGTCTTCAGCACGCTTTTTTAAGCTGACCCCAACCGAGTCAAATCCATTTTGAATGTCTTTTTTGAAGCCAAGCATGACGAGTGGAACTAATAAACCCCAAAACTTATCATAGGTATAGTACTTTGTTTTAATCGGACTAAGCACTTCTAATATTTGTGCCCGTTCAGTGCGCACAGGAAAGGTTTTGGTGATGCCCCAAGCGATAGACTCTTCGGTTTTGTTCCACAGTAAAGTTTCTGTTTGTAGTCTGATTTTTTTATTCTGCTTCATATCAACATGCAGATGAACGGGGTTGCCAATTACCAAGTCGCACTCAATTTTCGGTGTGAATGGATTCCATAGATGATAATTATCAAAATCCAGTAATATCTCCCAAACCAGGGATTTTGGAGCTTCAATTTCTATTTGGGATTCAATTATTTGCATGATATTTATATTGCGGATAACTGCTCAATCTTTTATTGAGCATAAAGATAGGAAGAATCAGTCTTTTTATTTGATTACATCTATTTGATCGGTTATCAAATATTCAATGAATATTTGGCTTATTTTGGGCGTATCTCTTGAAATTATTTGACCACAATAAAAATTCTTTATTTCACGCTCAATTGTTTATATTTACTATAGTTCAAATCCAAGTGCTATCAGGTATTCAACTCACATTTTATTTTTTCTTTTGCTTCTTGCACACAGTGCTTGTGAGAAGGAAGAAATATTTATACCAGATAATGACCCTTTAGATGACACCTACATATCTACGCTTCAAGTAGAGAATTATATCAATAGAATATTTATTGATTTAATTGGTCGAGAACCCTTAGATACTGAAATGGCGCTCGAGTTAACTACTCTACAAAATGCTGAACTCAGCGAAGAAGCTCGAAGAAGTTTAATCGAAAAACTGCAAAGTGATGTTACCATAATTCCTGGCGATTCGACTTACCAACGCGCCTATTATTATCGATTGTTTGAAGTGGTAAAAGCTCGTATGATCGAGGGTGTTGAGAATGACTATCTTTTAGAGGATAGAAATAATTTTGTGAATTCTATGCAAGCGGCTATGGCTTCTGGAGATTCTGCAAATGCGGCTTATCACAGGGATCAAGTGAATGAGATAGATGCAGTTTTAGCCATTCCGCAAAACTACATGAAAGATTCAATAGGCATTCAAGAAGTCTTTTATAGAATGATTGATAATTATGTCTATGATATCATTAACATGAATACCTTCAATTTTGTAAATGCAACATTTTACGATTTGTTCTACCGCTTTCCAACCCAACAGGAATATGATGTTTCATTCGAGATGATTGAAAATAACGTGTCTGGTGTTATCGTTGGAATGCCAGGAACGAATAGGGGAGAGTTTATGGAAATAATGTCCTCATCTTCTCAATTCTATGAAGGACTCATTATATGGGCTTACCAGAGCTTGTTGGTAAGGGAACCTTCAGCTGCAGAGATTCAGTATCACATGAGCTATTTCGCTTCAGATAAAAATTTCCAAGAGCTTCAAATGCAGATTATGATTACGAATGAGTACGCAAATTTTGAATAAGTGAAAAAAATAGGTTTCATATTATTGCTTGTATTAACTGTGCTTTCTGGGTGTAAGAAAGATGAGCCAGTAAAATATGGATTAAAGTCGACAGATATCTTAACCCCCAGTGTGAATAAGGATAAACAAAAAACTCCTGCTCAATATATTGCGGTCTTGTATGTCAATTTATTCCAACAAGCTATTTCTACTGCAGATCAAGTAGAGATCGAGCGCTTGCTTCGTTCAATTGGAGATAAGCGTCTGGCCTATGAATTGATAATTTCAAGCTACATGAATGATCCGCAAGTTATTTTGCCTGCTTATACGGACATGCGTGCCGATTTGGATCAATTTATCATGGATACCTATGAAAGATTTTATGTCCGACCACCTACTCAATTGGAGCAGGAATATATGAAAAACTACTTAGAAAATAATATAGATATTACTCCAGAGTTGGTTTATTTTGCTTTTGCAATTTCGGACGAATCATTCTTTTATTAATTAGTTTATTACAATGAAAAGAAGAGAATTTATTAAAAAAGTGACGGCTGCTACATTAGCGTCGGCTGTTTCACCCTACCTCTTAAAAGGAGCACCTCTGCCTCAAAGCGGTGGCGGACCACACATTGTATTTGTTGCATTCGCCGGAGGCGTTCGACAGCAGGAATCTGTTTTGCAGCGTTATCTTACCGATAGCCAGGGTTTAGTTGGGAGTGCATACGAAGGAAATATAATGTACAATATGCTAAATGGGGGAAGTCCAACAGATAAAATTGTTTACGGGATTGATCCCGCGAGTGGCTTAGCTGGCTCTCAGCCTATTCCTACCATATTGTCTCAATCCTTGCAATCACAAGGAACCCTATTTAAAGAGGTGAAAGCTGCGGGAGTTGGCCATTATAGTGGTTTGGTATCGCTTATGACAGGGTCAAAGTTTGTCAATCAAGGTTTGCGTCAACGACCGGCCATGCCTACTATTTTTGAATACGCTCGAAAGTTTATGAATTTGAAGGCTACCGAAACTTGGTTTATAGGCAATGGTATAGGTAATTCGACACCTTTGTTAAACCACAGTAATCATCCTGATTTTGGGGTGGATTTTGGTGCAAATTTCCTATCCCCTAGTGTCACATTCGGTGCTGAAGGTGATGAACATATTCAGTATGCGAAAGTCTATCATCCTGAAGAAGAGCTTGGCAAAATATATGAAATGCAAAATTTCTTGAATAATGCCTATAATACAGAGAGTGATGATTTTGGAGGTATAGAAAATACCATTGAAGAGAAACATGACATCAAGCAGTTTATAAGAGAAACATTCTTGAAAAAGAATGCCGGTGCAATTGCTCATGCTCCTGTGAGTGATAATAATGATTTGCAAACGGTTGGTTATACTTGCGAGGTATTGAAATGGTTTAAGCCAAAAATTACCGTTGTCAACATGAATGCGGTGGATCAAGGGCATAATAATTTTTCTTCTTACCTAAAGAACCTGCATCGAGCAGATCATGCAGTTGGTCATTTATGGAATTACATTCAAACTCAGATTCCCGAAATGGCCGGGAATACTTATTTAATTGCGTGTCCTGAACATGGTCGAAATTTGAATCCCAACAGTATATTGGATCAAAATGATTGGTTGGCCTATGACCATAGCGATTTAAACTCTACCCGAATATTTAGTTTGATAGCAGGTCCTGGAGTTGATGCGAATTTGTCTGTGGGTAGTGAAAGCAATCCTATTGGTGATATATCAGATTGTGTGTTAACTATGGCAGAAATTTTAGGTATAAAATCACAAGTTCAAGGGGAAGGTTTGGTAAGTAGTGATGCTGTTTCATTTTTTGATAGAATTTAACCTATGCTTAAATTATCTACTCATATCTTTTTGGCTGGTTTTTTTATAGCGCTTATGCAAGGGTGTGGCAAGGACGATTTGCCACCTAATCCATTCGACGGGAACAATCTCAACGATAGTACACAAACTATATACCTGGAGCCAAGCAGCATTGAAGGATTGCAGCAGAATGTCTTTAAACCAACTTGCGCGAATTCAGGGTGCCACGATGGGTCCTTCGAGCCAGATTTTCGAACCATTGAAAGTACTTATTACTCATTGGTTTATCATGATATCATCAAGCAAAACCCATCCAACCCATTGGATTATAGAGTTTTGCCCGGAAATGCGAATCAATCCATTATAATGGAAAGGCTCACAGTTGATATCGGTGGAAATTCAGGTATTATGCCATTGGCAGTCGATCCGAATAGCGATTGGGAAATTAACAAGGCAAGCTATATCCAGAATTTAAGAGATTGGATAAATGACGGTGCAAAAGATGTATTCGGCAACCCCAGTCAATCCCTGAATTTTAAACCCCAACTGCTGGGGTTTGTGGTAACAAAAACAGGCAATTTAACACCTCTAAGTAGGAATATAGATGGGTTTATTGAGATACCTAATGGTACGTCATCTATCGATTTGTATCTAGCAATAGACGATAGGGAGACACCAGGCAATGATTATATCTTAAATGACATACAAATTTCGATATCGGCAGATGATTTTTCTTCTGCGAGCAATGATACACTTCAGTTCATTAATGCTCAAAATTTTATGGGCTATTCGGGTACAATGATTCCTTATCAATTTAAACTTACCATTAACAATCCAATAGGACTTTGGTCTCAAAATCAGCGCCTATTTCTAAACATCAAGGTAGATGATGGAGATAACGGTGCAGGCAATCTTCCCGGAGTTTATTCGATGGAACATATTAAACAATACTATTCTTTTAAACTTCTTTAAATATATATCCTGAGAAGATTATTCTTTATATCAAGCTTAATTTTATTGCTGACCTTTCAGTCTTGCAAGGAAGAGGATATTGCAAATAATCCGCCTACTATTCGTTTAATAGGGGTTCAACCGACTACCGTTACAGAATTTACAGATTCAATCGTATTTACTATAGAATATGAGGATATCGATGGAGATATCGGTTATCCTAATGCCGACTCTTTATCTTTGTGGCTCCTAGATGCTCGCCTGCTAAATCCTGACCGATTCTTTATCCCTCCTTTGGCCCCATTAGATGCAAGGGTGCATATTGTGGGTGAATTCGATATTATACTTCCAAATACCTTTCGATTGGGTACAGGACCACAGGAAGTAACCAGCTTCAAATTATGGTTAAAAGATAGAGCCGGAAATTTTAGTAATGAGATAGAAACTCCCATGATAACCATTTTAGAATAATGAGATCTTTTCTTGGACATATTATTCTTTCTTTTGCGATACTTGGTGTTGTAAATATCTATGCGCAAAGCTATTCTATATCAAATGCCACAGTAAATGACTGTTTTGCTAATTTTACTGATAGCGATGCAGGCAATAGTGTGAGTCCCTCATTTTATGGACACAATGAGGATTATACTTTTTCTATTTGTCCAAGTGGAGCGGACTCTATTGTCTTAAGCTTTGCTTCATTTTGTTCAGAGTTGAATTTAGATTTTATCACCTTTTATGATGGTCCTGATTTAAGTTCACCTCAAATTGGTATTCCTTATTCAGGTATTGTCAATATTCCGCCAATCATCGCCACTAGTGGTTGTTTGACCGTACATTTTGTGAGTGATGCTTCCGTTGCATGTGAAGGATGGCAGGCATCTTGGATAAGTATCATAAATACTCCAGCTAATCCTACTTTTGCCCCAATACCTAATCCATTATGCAATACAAACAGTTTTACGCTTACCTTAGATCAAGATGTAGTTTGTTCTGCAGTGAATGCTGGAAGTTTTAACATTTTTGGGCCATCTAATCAATCTGTTACTTCAATTACGCCAATAAATTGTTTAAATGGAACGAGCAACACTGTGCAAGTGGATTTTGCTCCCGGCTTAAACGCTAATGGCAATTATACTCTCCAATTTTCAAGTGATTTCTTAGATGCATGTGATAGTCTATGGCAATTGACTGCATTCGGAAATTTTACGGTTAATGATTGTCCTATATCTTTAGAAATACAATCACCAGATACTATCATTTGTACGGGAACTTGTACCACTCTTGAAGCAATAGCATCTGGAGGAGATGGAAGCTATAACTATACTTGGAATAATGGCTTGCCAGCATCTGCAGGTCCTCATATCATCTGTCCACTTACAGATACCATCTATACCTGCACAGTGACCGACGGAGCAGGAGCGCCAGCGGGTTTTGTTCAGGTGTTTGTCCAAGTGATACCTCCCGCTGTTCTTCCAGCAAATTTTACGATTTGTCAATCAGACCCCAATGTAGATTTAGACGCCGTGCCAAATTCGGGATATTGGGATGGGCCCTGTTTTGGGAATGATACTTTAGCAGGTATTTTCCACCCGGGATGGTGTGGAACAGGAGTTAAAACTATTTATTATAATAACGGGGGCTGTATAGATTCCATGGAAATAACGGTTAACCCGATGAGTGTTGGGGCAACCAATAAACTGGTTTGTCCAGGTAGTCCGCCTTTCAATATATGGACAAATAATCCCGGTGGAGTGTTCACTGGAAATGGAATCACGGATTCACTGATGGGTACGTTTAATCCAATTCTTGCGGGCTTAGGTGTTCACAATGTAATTTATTCAAATCCACCTTGCGCTAATAGAACCAAAATTATTACCGTGGGCACAGCAACGATTCAAGCAGATGATACCCTATGTATTAATAGTGATCGATTTACGCCTGTTTTTAATCCTAAGGGCGGAACATGGACGGGTCCTGGGGTAACGAATTGGTACTGGTGTAGATTTGATGCAGCTATAGCTGGATCGGGTATGCACGAATTGATTTATACCTATGGGAGTTGCTCGGATACTTTGCGCATGACGGTTATTGATATTGATGCGGGGTCAGATATGACCGTATGCCCTGCAGAAGCTCCTTTTAGTCTTGGTGGTGCTCCACTCGGCGGAGTTTGGACGGGTCTTGGGGTAGTAGATTCTATCTTAGGTATATTTGATCCAGGGTTTAATGGAGGGAATAACTTTAATACCTTCGTCACCTATTCTTTAAATGGCTGTGGTGATTCCATTCAAATTAAGGGGAGAAATACAGTCATTGGATATTCTCCTTTGGGCTCTTTTTGTAATTATGATGCTGACTTAACACTTAATTATTCAAATACACAACGATCACCCGGGGGAGGCGCTTGGAGCGGTAATGGAATCACTAATCCAAATGCCAACGGTACTTTTTCTCCGAGTATTGCGGGGACAGGAAATCATTATTTGTACTATTTAGCCAATACGTGTTTAGACAGTACCTTGGTAAGCGTATTTCCTGATCCCATGTTAAAGGACACTTCCATCTGCCTAGAACATTCAGCTTTCGATCTTGAAACAATGGTTCCTGGGGGCTTTTGGAATGGCGCGGGAATTGTAAATCCAATAGCAGGGACATTTTTACCAGCTTTAGCGGGAGTGGGAGTGCATCCCATAAGCTATGTGACTCCGGATTCGTGTATCTATTATATGGATATAAGCGTCGATAGCCTACCCGCAGTTACCCTTAATGGATTACCTGAGTTGTGGTGCTTTGCAGATACTAACTTTTTGCTAGAAGCGATCCCTCTAGGTGGAGTATGGACTGGCGCAAGTTCGGATTCAATACTCAATCCTTCAGATCTTGGTTCAGGAGTTCATACAATAAACTATACGATAGGTTCTGGTGAGTGCGCAAATATTGTATCTAAATCTATTCAAGTATTGGATACCTTGAAGATAGTTGTTCCTTATTCGGATACCAGTTTATGCAAAGGGGAATATCTTAGGATTTCTGCGGAGGCACTTGGAGGAGATTTTTTAAGTTATTCATTTGATTGGGACAATAATTTAGGTGGTGCTTCTGAAATAGTTTTCCAGGTTGACTCAAACAATACCTACACGGTGACGCTAAATGATGGCTGTAGCGATGAAGTAAGTGCAAGTATAATAGTAAATGTTTATCCTAGCTTCGAATTGCAATTCGACTCGAGTGATGCTGTTTGCTATGGTGAGCAAGGTTGGCTTAAAGTTATACCAAATCCACCAGGGCTTTATGCTATCGAATGGAATCAGGATAGTGCATTGAGTTTGGATAGCATAGCAGGTATAGCTGGACGATTTTATGATGTGCTTGTCATAGATCAGAATACGGGCTGTGTGCAATCAAATTCTATTCAAATACCTTCTTTTGGTCAAATTATTGCTGACTTCTTATCTTCCCCAAATGATCGTTGCCTTGATTTGTTAGATCCGGAGTTTTATTTTATTGACCAAAGTATCGGTGGAGATTCTGGAGCTTGGAGTTTTGGTGATGGTACAGGAAATAGTTATACGCCATTTGTCAATCTTTATCATGAATATCAAGATACAGGCAATTTCGAAGTGGTATTGCAAATTGTAAATGAGGGCGGCTGCATTGATCAGCAGGTACTAAGGGTTTGTGTAAAGCCTAAAACATTGCTTATCGCTCCAACGGCATTCTCCCCAAACAACGATGGCATAAATGATGTTTTCTTTCTAAGAAGTATTGGAGCCAATGACGCCAAATTATCCATTTTTAATCGCTGGGGTGAAAAGGTTTTTCAATCCAGTGATCTGGAACAAGCATGGGATGGTTCTTTTCTTGGCAGCATCCAGGAGGTAGGCACTTATACTTGGCACCTAAGCTATTTTTCTGTAGAAAACAGGAAAGAGGAATTAGTGAAAGGTTCTTTTCAACTTATTCGCTAGCTGAGCGTCTAAAACGAATACTTATATTTTATCCCAAACACAACATCTGCATCTGGATTAGCGGTATTTATTTCTTGTTGGAACATAATGGATGCACCCACACGATGATGTTTATTAAGGCTGTGATTGGCACCAAAACTTAATCGGTATCTATCTAAGATATTTCTATTGTAGTAAAATGAATAGAACAACTCTCCTCCAATTCCTATTTCCCAGTGTTTATTGAATTTATAATCTGCTCGCAGCTTATTCCTAATTTTATATTCTATTGGATCTTTGCTGTTGAAGTCTTGTTGAACATTAAATCGATAGCTTAGGGTGATGTCTTCAATCTTGTAACGGAATTGGTTACTCAATGCCAGCCTATTTCCAAAAGATCCATTCGTATAATAAGTGAATCGATAAATCAAACCTAAACGATAAAATTTGTTGGGCTTGTACGTGAAACCGGTTTCAGTTAATAATCTATTCAGCTTGCTAAGCTTATCTTTCAATCTGATTTCTTCCTCAAACTTAAATTCAAATTGCTTATTTATTTTTTTCTCAACGGTTATACCGCTCCATAGGCCCGATTGGACTTGGGAAAAAGACTGATTCGCACAGAAAGCGAGTAAGAGCAAAATCAATGTTTTTTTCATCGACTATCGAATCTATCTTTCGTGAACAACCCTAAGTCTGGCTGCATCTCTTATATAATCTACTTCTAAAATATCAAACCGAATAATGGGTTTCCCAATTCTCTTTTGTAAGTCTTCCAGCAATAAAGCTTCGTTTTCTGGTTTAATATTCTCAATGACTTCATATCGGATGGTTTGTGTAGTCACCCCGCTATTTGCTAGGTATCTCTCCAGAACATAAGTAATGAAAATAATAAAAGCATTGGTAAATAACAGCTCCGCATAGCTAATTTTTTTAGTTGCTAAAGCATTAATTACAGCAACTGCAATTACAATAAACATATAGGTCATTTCTTTAACCTGAATTTGTGCAGTTCGATAGCGAAGGATCGAGAAAACAGCAAATAAACCAAAAGCAAAGCCGATGTCTAGTTCCGCATTGCTGAAAAGATTACAAACGAAGAAAATAAGAGGACTGAACACCATGAAGGTAAAGATGTATTCACTATCCTTGCGAGTGGGTTGATAAATAAAATGAATAATGGAATACGCAACAGTTAGGTTAAGCCCTAGTCTGAGGATTAGCTCATAAAAATCCACATCAAATAATTTAATGTCAAATATTCGAATAGCGTCTAATAACAGGGTATTTAATTCAATCATGTAGGGTTTTTTCTAGGTGACGAAGATTACGTTTGAAATTATTTCTTTTTAATTGATTATTTAAACTCAAAAAGCTAAAACAGTATTTACTGAAGCTTCCCGAGTATACTTTATGTTTTTTAAGTATCAGATTAAACTCACTTGCATGTTTAAATCTATCCTGCTTTAACTCAGCAATGACCAGATTCTTAAAGCAATGTTCCTTTCCATTCCAACGGGCCCGCAAATTGATATCTAAAGTGCATCTATCTTTCAATTCTTTGTGAGCTAAGGTGATTCGTTGAAAATCGATTTGTAATTCTTGCACAAAATCTTCAACTGGGATAGGTGAGTTTGCATTTACAAAATCAACGATGCGGGGACTATGGATATGCTCCTTTGTAGTCATTGCAATACGATTTTTAACTGTTCTAGATTTGTTGGTTTTTGTTTTTATCTCAATAAAACTGAGGTCAGATTCAACATACTTGCGAATACGAATCTTGGTTCTGCTCAGCCTTCCTCTTTGATGATTTTGGTAACACGAAAAATCTTCTGTATCGAAATATTGATTTTCATATTGAAGTAAGCTTACTCCCTCAATTTCCAATACCTTGTAATAAGCTTTTAAGTCTTTCAAAATTGCAGGTAGTTTGCGCTCATGAAAGATGTACTTGGTATCGTTTCGATTAAGGAGTTTTATCTCGTTCATTTCCTCCAAGTTCGTAGGGGAAAACGCATCAATATGTTTTTGAAGAGAATTCAATTAATTGATGTATTTCTTAATATAGATAGTGTCTGCAAGGAATTCTTCTTTTCGCTCTTTTAACTCAATATCCACAAATTTAGGTTCTACACCACCGGGGCATGCTAAGCATTCAGAATAGACAAAAATAGAGTAATCTCCTTTATACAGATATTCAAAACGAAAAGAACCATCATAATTGGTTCGAGTTTCATCTGCATAATAGGCATTGTCTCCGTAAATAATGTAGACACGCTCTTCCGGAGCAGGATAATCCACAACAAATAGCTCTGTACCATCGATGTATTCTTCTATAATAATAACACCCTCAATACTATTTTTACCCCCAACACCTGGTTCTTTACTGCAACCTACAAGAAATATTAAACCTAAAATGCCAACTAATCCTTTTCTCATTTCACTACTATTTTTTTACTCATTCCATTAATATTGACAAAATAAATACCACTAGACCATTCAGCAGTGCTCACTTGTTTATCCTTTCCAAGATAAATCACTTGGCCCAAAACATCATAAATAGTAATATCAAAATCATCATGACCTTGCCATTCTATATAAATAAGCCCGACACTGGGGTTGGGGTAAACTTGAAACGGCACTTGTCCATACCTATTGCTTATTGAAACTCCTGTGGTATCTTCCACGCCATTGTAGGCTTTAAATGTGGCTGTCATAAGTTGCAAGGTGCCCGTTCCATTTGGAAACCGCCCATAGCTTGTATCTGCCCAAAAATAGACATACTTTATTTTGTCTAAAATATTAGCTCCATCTGTCAAATAAACAGATTCACCACCTCCTGATAATTTAAAATTTGCATGAAGCCCTCCTTGCAGGGTGTCTCCATCTGCCCAAACGATTAGGTAATCATCTGCAGCTATTGTTGCGCCTGCCGGAAACTTCCATCGAGTAAGATTGCTTCCCTTATCACTCAGATAATATGCACTCAAATCTATACTTGAATTTGAATTGTTGTACAATTCAATCCAGTCATCAAACTCTCCATCCTGATCGGGTTGGGTGAAATCATTTCTTGCCTGTATTTCATTAAGTACAATATCCGTGCTTGTAGAAACGGTGTAAAACTCGTGTTCAGCTCTGACTGGAGAAAAAATTCCCGCATCATTATTTTCAGCATAAATGTAAAATTGGATATCCGTGGCTTCTACAGAAACAATAGAGGTAAATATATTATCCCCAGCGGTAGCATCTCCATTGGTTCCATCGTCATACATTTCTACTTTTACAAATCGATTACCTGCAAACAAGCGATAACCCAATATTACATCAGTTGAATTAAGTACTTCTGCACTTACGATCAGTTGCGTATTAGCAGGAACAGACTCATCATAGCTTATATTATCTACAGTAGGCGCCAAACTTGAAAACTCAGTGGTGCTTTCTAAATAGGTCTTTCGCTCATCAAACAATTCTGTCAAGCCAATAAAACCTCCTCCTGGACTACCTCC
>MDTC01199635.1_pt1 | contig 16144 bp, 14 predicted proteins | sample 811181 | NCBI WGS metagenome assembly MDTC01 (sample SAMN05326644, study PRJNA326480) | marine metagenome | isolation source: seawater | place: Pacific Ocean: North | collected 2011
AAAATCCCCAAATCCGATCCGGCCGGAACGGACATCATGCGCTTTGATAACGGAGATCTAATCCACGGGAAATTTGGAGGACTCGACGACAGAGTACTTTGGAAACGCCCGGACATCGATCGACTGCTGCGTGTGAAAAGAGACGGAATCCGACAGATCGTCTTCAATAGTGGCCGACCCGGAATCCATAGCAGCAAGACCTCCCATGTTTCGCTCATTAACGGTGATCAAATTCCCGGGAAAATAAAATCCCTCACTGACAAACACCTCATTCTCGACAGCCCCGTTCTTGGGGAACTAAAAATTCCCCGGGAACAATTGAAATCGCTATGCCCAAATCCTTTTAATGGCAAACTCGCTTACGCGGGACCGTTTACCAGCGATGATTGGGTTCTCTTGACCTATCCAAAGGTCGAAAAGAAAAAGAACGAAGAGCAGAAGGAAAAAGTTGATCAAAAAGAAGAAGAGGAGGCCGAAGTGGAACTCCCCAATTGGGTCTATTCCGGAGCCGCCTTTTTTAACGCAAGAGACCAGGCTCCACTTGTTCGCAAAACCGACCTTCCCGATACCGGACGCTTGCAATTCGAAGTCAGCTGGAAAGGCCGCCTGAATCTCAACATCGCTGTTCACGCGGATTTCATCCGTCCCATTATCCCAGAAATCGACGGTGGAGAGGAAGAGGAAGGAGAAGAAGCCGCGCCCTCCGAAGACGATGATGAGTCTCCAGAGAAAAAGAAAGATGAAGAAGAGGAGACCAAAGAAGACGACTCCGGAGATCCAGCCCCGAAACACGAAATTCTTTGGGATCTCAAAGAGGGAAATGCCCTGCAATCCATTCCTTGGCTTCAGCGCGACAACACTGGTCATTCCTATACCTTTGGATCCTCATACGTTCTTAACCTGAGCAGCTACTCCAGCCTCTACCGTTGCGAATTCGACGATAATGGCAAAGCCCAGATCGTAAGACTCGACGGACCTCGAGTTTCCCAAAGCTTATCAGAAACGGGAACTGCCACCGTCGACCTTCGCTTTGACCGCAGGAAGAGGTTCTTCATCCTCTACATCAACGGCAACTATGCTGCCCAGTGGACCGATCCCCAGGCCTTCGAGGAAAAAGGTACCTCGATGGGCTTCTCTTCCAGCGGCAATTGCAAAGTCCGACTTTCAAATATCTATGTCACCTCATGGAACGGCCTGCGGGACAGCGCCCTCAGCATGGAGCACGAAGAGCGGGACGTCGCCCTCCTGATCAACGGCACAGACCGCTTTTCCGGAAGCCTCACCAAAATTGACCAAGACACTGCTCATCTGAAAACGGCCTACGCAGAAATGACCATTCCTGTCTCAGACATCTCATCCCTTGAGTTGAAAAAATCCACAATGGCGGATATCGAAAATGAAAAGTATCTCTGGGAGGATGACTCCCCGTCAATTCTCCTCTTTAAACCTCTCGGCAGACTGAGCCTAACGCCCAAAGGCTCCTCCGATAAGACCCTTGAAGGCCACTCCCCTTTCCTGGGAAACCTCAAGGTCAATCTGGATTCCGCTACTCTTCTCCGCTTCAATGACGAATCATTCGACGTCACTGATTGGTTCAACGATTTATAAGATACCTGACTCCATGCTTCGATTTCTTCTAGCAAACTCCCTCTGCCTAAATGCCCTGGCCACTGACCTAGTGACCATTAACAACGGGAACACCTTCAAGGGAAAAGTCCTTGGTTTGGCAGAAAACACCATAACCCTTAACTCTCCCCACAGCACGGCGCCACTCCAGATCATCGGCGACGAACTACGCCATATTCGCTTCGACAATGGCGACCTTACCGGTAACCCGACTCACTCCCAGTTAATCAACCTGAAAAACGGTGACTCCCTCCCGGGGCGCATCACTGGCCTGAACGATTCAACCCTTTCATTCGACACTTGGTTTGCCGGGCCTCTGGAAGCTTCCCGGGCTGAAGTCGACTCCGTCTTTTTCGGCGTCACTCCGCAGAAAGCCCTTTTCCAGGGACCAAAGGGAATCGATAGCTGGGAACACGAGAACGATTGGGATTATTACAACAACTCCCTCCGTGCCAGCAAGGCCGGCTCCATCGGACGGGAAATGAATCTTCCCGAGGACTTTATTTTGTCGACCACCTTCACCTGGAACAGTTCTCCAAAACTACAGATCTTCGTCTGTAGCGACGAAACCTCAATTGACCCGGAACTGGGATCCAACAACTACCTTCTCACCGTTAATTCCAGCGGTTTGGAGGTTCGGCGCCAACTCAGCAAGGAGGTAGAAGGAAGTCGATATCACTCCCTCATCTCATCGAAACTCAACCTCGACAGCTTTAAATCAGGAAATAAAGAGCTTACCGTCGAACTCAGAATTAATCGCCGGGAAGGGATCATCCACCTGTATCTCGATGGTGAATATATCAAACAGGGAATCGACCCCAAAACTCCCCCCATGGGCACCTGCCTCATCTATAAAAGCTCCAGCTCAAACAGTCGGGACCTTTCCATCAACAAAATCATCGTGAAAGAATGGGACACCATCACCCAAAAACTTCGCCGCGAATCAAGGGCAGACAAGCAAAGCGATACTCTCGCCACGGGGGATGGTGACCGTTTTAGTGGGAGCGTCACCGAATTTAAAATCATTGATGATCAGGGGTATTTCTCTGTGAGATCACCATCACTCAGTAAAACTCTCGCAGTTCCAACAGAGCATTGCGCCGTTCTCTATTTCTCGGAAAAAAATAAAGCCTTCCCAAAAAGACCTCCCTTCAAATTAGCGATGCATTCAGGAGGAGCACTCAGCCTCTCCGCCGTGACTATAGGCGACGATACTCTATCAGCAACCCACCCGTCATTGGGAGAGTTAAATCTGGACCGTCGTATTCTCAGCGAAATCACCCGCCACGAGAAGATCAAAGCCGCACCGGAGAAGGCAGAAGCACCCGAAGAAGAAAAAATCGGTAAACCGGAATAAGATTCCCAACCATATTTGAACTCGTGAAATATTTTTACCTATCCACCATCCTGGCCACCGGAGTCCTTTCTGGGGACGAACCATCAGGCACCCTCGCCTTCGACGATGGCACCAACATCACTGGCACGATCTCATCCTTAGACTCAAAACAGAAAACAATCGAACTTTCCTCCCCCGCACTCAAGGGAAAGGTCAATTTAAACACCAAACGATTGATCGAACTTTCTCTCGATAGTGAATCCACTTCCCCGGATTCCGACCACTATGCCATCGCGACCATCAATCACCACTTCAATAGTAAACGTCAGGACACCATCCGGGGACGACTGGTAAATCTGGACGATGAGAGCATCACCCTGGACACTTGGTATGCCGGCAAATTAACTCTCAAACGCTCCATGGTGACCGCATTAGACGTTTACCCACAGTCGCCTTCATTCTATGACGGGCCAAACGGGCTGGACGGCTGGGTATCCTCCGATGGCGATATTGAAAAGAACTGGAGCTATGCTGACCGTTCCCTGATCTCCAAATCGCGGGATGGTATCGCCCGGGAAGTCCAACTCCCTGATCGTTCGATGATCTCGTGTCAGGTGGAGTGGAAAAGTTCGGCATACTTCCACATTATGTTTCTATCGAGCAACTCGGACACCAATTACCTGCGCAAAGGGTATTCCCTGAATGTTCGACGTTCGTATGTCCAACTCTACCGCACCGGACCTGACAATACCCGGAGCGATCTTATCAATAAAACAACCACCAACCTCAGAGACCGAGAAAAAGCCACCATCAGAATCTATCTCGACCGACGCAAGGAGGGAACTTCTGCCGTCTTTCTCGAAAACGAATTACTCGGCACCTGGACCGATCTGGATGACACCAAGGGCTTTGGAGATTGGCTGCACTTCGTCCCGCAAAACTCACAACCCATCAAAGTCTCTCAAATTTCCATCACCCAATGGGACGGAACCCTCCCTGTTGCGGAGGACGAAAAAAACAAAAGCGCCACCGACGATCTCTTTCAGGACATGGAAGGTCAGACAATCCTCCTAGCCAACGGGGACTCGATTAGAGGAGACATTGATAAAATCGAAAAAGGTAAACTGTATCTCAAGACCTCTCTCGGCGATATCGAACTTCCGGTCAGGCGAATGAGTTCCGTCAGTCTTGGCGATCTTGAAACTAAAGCCGAACCTCGAATGCGTGCCGGAGATGTCCGGGCCTGGTTCCGTGAAGGCGGCTTTATCACCATGGACCTCCTCTCTTTTGATGGCAAATCACTCCATGGGTCGTCTCAGGTGTTCGACAAAGCGACATTCGATGCCAGTGCCTTTTCGAAGATCGAATTCAACGTCTGGGATCCTGATCTCGATCGCTTCGGCTCAAATTTCGAGTGGTAGCCACTTAAGGGCGAATTACCGGTGCCAGCCAATCGAATGCCGGAACATTCCGGAGTATCCCAAAAAGTCCGATCGTTGCCACCAGGAACCAGACCATCCAGGGGCGCCATCGGAAAAGACCAAAGACGGACATTCGGGGAAAGCGAACTCTGAGCGCAGCCAGGCCGACGAATGGGATCCCAAGCAACAAAGCCGAAACCGCCCAGGCATTCTGACGCATCGCTTCGCCCACTCTGAAGTGCACCAGTGCTTCTGCCGCTCTCGTCCCTCCACATCCGGGGCAATAGATCCCCATCGATGTGTATAAATAACAAACCGGCAAAATGGCCTTGGCTTGTGGCAAAAAACCGCGAAACAAAACCATCCCTACCAGGACCAACGGAACCAACAACACCCAACGAGGCCACTGACCTTGGGGCGCGTTCCCTTTCATCGTGTCATTGCAAGGTCTGCCACATTCCCGATTATTCCGACGATGATCAGCAGAATTCCGATATACCCCATGATCAAACCGGCAATGGCCATTCCGCGACCGCCCATTCGAGGCGGCATCCCCGGGCTCTCTGAACCGGTTTGCTTCAGTGCCATATGACCACAAATCACAGCGGGAATTCCCAGTAACATCCCGCCGCAAAAGCAGAAAAACAGACTCAAAATTCCACACACCAAACTGGCAATCGCCAGCCCACTGGTTGGAGGAGACAATTGCACCCCGCCCCCGACTACCGGGGCCACAAGATTCGCAGCCGGAGGGGCATACGGCGAAGCCGCTTCGTCGGTAAGGTATTTCTCAGCGGGCTCGCTTAACCTGGCTTGCGGAGCTGGGTCGCTAAATTGAGAAACCTTGCTGAGCGCAGTCCACTCTGCCATCCCCACCGTCCAAATCAAATCACTTTCGGAAACTTCACCGGCCGCGATTCGAGCACGCAGGGCCGCCTCGTCGATGGGACCATACTGCTGGCCTTCCTTCCCGAAATACCACTCAGCCATTGCTACATTCCCATAATTTCGTATCCACCATCAACATAGAGCACTTGTCCGGTAATCGAGGCTGCACCATCGCTGGCCAAAAAGACTCCCGTCGCTCCTAGTTCATCCGTGGTGCACGAGCGACCAATCGGTGCGTGCTCTTCGTAGTGCTTGATCATGGAACCAAATCCTGAAATTCCACGAGCTGCCAGTGTTTGCACTGGTCCAGCGCTGATACAATTCACACGAATCTTCCTCGACCCCAGATCGGCCGCAAGGTAACGCGTCGACGCTTCCAAACTCGCCTTGGCCACCCCCATAACATTGTAGTGCGGCACCACCTTGGCAGCACCATAGTAACTCATCGCAACAATGCTGCCTCCGTTCGTCATCATGGGAACCGCACGCTGGGCAAGGGCCACCAATGAATAAGCACTAATATCGTGCGAGATTTTGAAGGCATCCCGGCTGGTCCCGAGGAAATCGCTCTCAAGGGCCTCCTTGGGAGCAAAAGCCACGGAGTGCAATACCAGGTCCACGGTCTCGGTATGCTCCTTCACCTTCTCAAAAAAGGTATCAATCTCCTCGTCGCTAGTAACATCACAAGGATAGAGCGGCACATCGTCACCGAAGGTCGATGCCAATTGCTCCACATTGTCTTTCAGACGCTCTCCCTGGTAATTAAAAATCAACTTCGCTCCGGCGTCCGACCAAGCCTTCGCGATAGCCCAGGCAATGCTTCGCTTATTAGCGACTCCAAATACAACGGCTGTCTTTCCCTTCAATGACTGATCACTCATTACAAAGAGCTTCTCTAATCCCTCCAGTGTTGGCAACCCTCAATCGCACGCTCTCCCCTCTCGGTCATCCAACGCGAGATTCTCGAACTTTGCGATTTGACTTGGCTAGGCGTCTGACTAAATTCCGTCCACCTTTGCGGGGCTCGTAGTTCAATGGATAGAACAATGGTTTCCGGTACCATAGATCGGGGTTCGACTCCCTGCGAGCCTGCCACTTTCAGCTAAGAGATCGGCGTTTGAAGATCAGTCCTTCAATTCACGCACCCAAACGTTGCGAAACCTAACCGGGTTTCCGTGGTCCTGCATTGAGATGGGCAGTTTGTCAGCATGCGCCTTGTAGTCGGAAGCCGCATGGGGGCCCTGCCATCCGGTCCCTCCACTCAAGACGGTGTGATCCTGAATGAGGACTCCATTGTGAAGCACGGTGAAAGTCGCACGGCGGGTCACCTTACCATTTTTATCAAAAAGCGGACGATGGAAGATAATATCGTAGCTCTGCCACTCACCTGGACCACGGGAAACATTCACGAGTGGCTTGGAACGGCCGTAAAGCGCTCCGGCTTGTCCGTCGGCGTATGTCTGGTTTTTAAAGCTATCGAGAACTTGAACTTCGTAGGTTCCCATCAAAAAGACACCGCTGTTTCCACGTCCTTGTCCGTTTCCTTTTACCTGAGCCGGAGAGGCCCACTCGATGTGAAGCTGACATGAACCAAACTTGGCCTTGCTCTGAATATAGCCCGCACCGCGAACTGACTCCATGGCGCCGTCAACAATCTTCCACTTGCTCGCCCCTCCTCTGGTATCGCTCCAATTCTCCTTGAAGGATTTCTCCGATCCATCGAAAAGAACCACCGCATCAGATGGTGGAGCTCCAACAGCAGCACCTGGAGTGACCACTTTCGGCAGAGGTTGCTTCGTGGTATCCGTCTCATGGACCTTTACTCCATCGATATACATGTAGAGCCCATCCTTCTTCTTTTCGACCTTGATCTCCGGCTTGGTCAGATCCTCGTGTGCCGAAGCAAGGGGCATGGCGGCCAGGGCGGTCAAAGCGATTGCGGGGCGGACTTTCTTCAAATTTGATAATGCTTGGTTCATCATTGATCGACGCTATCCTTTCCTGCTCCCCATGGTCAACTTTTCATCGCAGCCAAGACCAAATTGGTCAAGATCAGTTTCAAAGGAATAAACATAGAAAAGGCCCTGTTGAACTCAACAAGACCTTCCCTTAAGTACGATAAAACCAACAACCTAAACGGTCATCACTTCCTTCTCCTTGGCATCCACCAAGTCGTCGATTTGTTTAACATACTTGTTGGTGAGATCCTGGACCTCTCCTTCAAAGTCATGGAGGCCGTCTTCGGTCAGTTCATTATTGGCTTTCTGCTTCTTACCGAAATCCATGCCGTCTTTGCGAACACCACGAATCCGAACGCGGCCTTCTTCGGCCATACTCTTAACTGATCTTACCAATTCAACACGACGTTCCTCGGACAATTCCGGAATCGGAAGACGAAGACGGTTGCCGTCATTGACGGGATTAAGACCCAGCTTGCTCTCGCGAATGGCCTTGTCGATATCTCCGGTGGTGGAGGGATCAAAGGGCTGCACGACCAACATCCGGGGCTCGGGGCTCGTGATGACGGCGAGACCTTTGAGCTTCATATTGCTGCCGTAACTGGCGACATGCACATCGAGATTTTCGACTAAAGCCGGGGAGGCTTTCCCGGTCCGAATGGAGGTGAATTCGCTGGTGGTATGTTCGACGGCTTTCTTCATGGCCGCTTCGATATCGTTGATGTTTTCCATAATATAGGTGGTTTGAATTTTTTAGTGAACGATCGTTCCGATCTCTCCATGATTAAGTGCGATTTGGATATTCCCTTCTTTTCCGAGATCAAAAATGATGATTGGGATATCGTTATCCATGCATAGGCTGAAAGCCGTTGTGTCCATGACGCCCAGTTCCTCGCTGATACACTGACGGAAGCTCACCGTTTCAAAGCGTTTAGCTTCGGGATTCTTCTTGGGATCGGAATCGTAAACGCCATCGACCATCGTTGCCTTGAAGATGACATCGGCGTTCATTTCGTTCGCGCGAAGAGCCGCTGTGGTATCGGTTGAGAAAAAAGGACTACCGGTTCCTGCTGCGAAAATCACGATCGCACCACGTGACATTTGTCGGGAGGCTTTCCGGCGAATGAAGGGCTCGGCGACATTTTGCATGTGAATGGCGGAATGGACGATGCATTCCTCGCCTTCTTGTTCAAGCGCAGCCTGAAGAGCGAGGGCATTCATTACAGTCGCCAACATGCCGACGTAATCAGCCGTAGCCCGATCCATACCCCGCGCACTGGCACTCGCTCCACGCCAAAAATTCCCACCTCCCACGACGATAGCCAGCTCCACATTGGAGGCTTCACGGGCTTCGTGAATTTCGCGGGCAATTCGCCCCACGATCTCAGGAGAAATATTATCGTGGCTCCCGACAGCGCGAAGAGCCTCGCCGCTCAATTTCAGGACGACTCGTTTGAAATTCCGGATCGATTCAAGCTCACTCATATGCTGAAGTCGATCTTGTCAGGCTGATCACAGCGGGGAAAGGGAAAATCCTACTCACCAACGCGAAATTTTTCAGATAGGTCCAGCAGAGGGGCCGTCCCCTTGTTGGTCCCGACGATCTCGATCTTCACCTTCATCGGACCGTCCTCGGGAATATGAAATCCCTTAAGCGTCTCCTTGACCGATTTAATGGCCAATTTGAGCACGGTTCTTACGGGAATTTCAACTTCCCTCGGGATCTTCATTTTCGCGAGATCGATCTTCACGGTGAGGTTCCTTCCATCCGATATTGAAGTCATCCCGATGCTACAGAGAACCAAAAGGTTGTCCTCCTTTGGCTGATACGAACCAGATCCGGCCAAACGGTGCGGCGCGGAGATCGCGGCCAGAAGCCCTTCGGGTTGAGCCCCCGTCACCACCATCGTTTGTGATATTACTTTAGCCTGAATAATTTCGCCCTCAAACTCCTCGGCCACGTCAGTTCCGTGCAGGGAAATCGGCCTGAAGACCTTGTAGATTTCCAAAGTGATCGCCTGACTGGCCACGATCATGGCAAACCAGAGAGCGACAACGATATTCATGCCAAAAGACTGTCCAAGGTCTCGCCCAATTGCGAGCTATTTCAGTCCTTCATTCAGGACGTCGCGACGGCCTCGCGCCACCTCTTCGCTCGACATTCTCCGGCTTCCCTCGGGCTGAACCTCGCTCAGAACGAGACTTCCCACCCCACAGGCGATCTCGACACCACCATCAAGAAGTCCGAGAAACTCTCCGGCAGCTCCACTTTTTCCGGAAATCCGCACGGGAGGAAAGATTTTCAAGCGCTTCCCTCCCAACTCCGAAAATGTCCCCGGCCAGGGATGAAAGGCTCTGACCATTCGCTCGATTTCCGTGGCTGGTTTCGACCAATCGATCCGCCCGTCTTCGCGAAGCAGCTTGGGGACATAAATCACTTCCGCCTCTTGCTGCGAAATGCCGGGAACATCTCCTTCTGTAAAGAATTCCAAAGCGTCTTCGAGCGCCGCTGGGCCGGCCAATGCCAGGCGGTCATGTAATTGGCCACCCGTTTCTTCCGGAGCGATCTCGAAGGGATGCTGCAAGATGATATTTCCGGAATCCAGCTTCTTCACGACGTGGGACACACTCCAACCCGTTTCCAGATCGCCATTCAACAATGCTCCCTGAATACACGCTGCTCCGCGGTATTTTGGAAGGAGCGAAGCATGAAGATTAATAATCGCCCGCGACGGGATCTCAATGAGCGCCTGAGACAGGATTTGACCGTAGGCCATCACCACGATTACCTCGGGAGCCCAATCTCGAATCTGCTGCAGAGCATCCTCCTCGCGAACCGATTCCGGCTGTATCACGGGAATCCCTTCTTCCTGCGCAAGTTCTTTTACTCCGGGCGCAGTGAGAACCTGCTTTCGGCCCACCGGGCGATCCGGTTGAGTCACCAGTCCGGCCACTTCGTGACCGCTATTCAGGAGAGCCGAGAAAGTCGCTTCGGCAATTTCTCCGGTCGCCATGAAGACAATACGCATCAAACCGTCAGCTTGGCAATTTTCTGATAGACCTCGAGGGTCTGGAGGCGGGCAAGGATGTCATAGAGAACCTTGGCCGGGGACTGAGTCGCATCGATCTCGCTGCAAATTTCATTTGGATAATAGTTGAGAATAGGCTTTGTCTCATCCTCGTAAAGTTTGATCCGCCGCTGAATCACATCTTCCGAGGCATCATCCATCCGATTATCTTTCAGAGCACGTTTCCGCATCCGGCGAGCCAACTCATCACGATCCGGGCAGCTCAAATGAAAAACGTGATGGATCTTCACATGATTCTCGAGAATCAGGGCCTGCTCGGCATTGCGGGGGATTCCATCGAGCACCAAAATATCAATATCTGGCTTGTACTGGTGCGAATTAATCCGGCTGTCCATGTGGGCTGCCCACAACTGAATCGTAAGTTCGTCGGGAACCAATTCGCCCCTCCGGGAGAATGCCACAAACTTCTGCCCCAACTCAGTCCGGGTGTCCAACTGCCGAAAAACATCTCCACAGGCGAAATGGTAAAATCGAGGAATTTGCCCAAGGACAATCCCCTGCGTTCCTTTCCCTGCGCCCGGAGCTCCCAGAATCAAAATGGCCGGTTTAATCTCATTTTTTTCGACGTCGCTCATGCGGGCGCATCCTTTTCCATCTTGGGGCCGGGCTCAACCCCCAATTAAGTCAAAACACTATTATCAAATCTCACCCAGACCCAATAGACCGCCACCGGGGCTATGATCGTCATATCAACCCACAACCTCCGCCCGTCTTTGTCGAATTTCGCGTGCGTTCGGTTCAAGACATGAAGTCCACCAGCTCCTACCAAAATTGCGTAAAAGAAGGGCTTATTGAAATCATCAGCCCAGAGAGAGAAAAACATCGCCGCCCCTCCCACCATTAAGGTTCCCATTCCGAGCAAGGCCGAGGCATCCTCCTTGTCCTCCCCCTCCAATTCCCAAAAATCAATCGCCGTCATATTGACGGCACAGAGGGCCCCGAACAGCAAGACCTCCCAGGAAAAAATCATTTGTCCGAAGGAGACCACCGGTGAGTAGGCATGAATTCCCGCCGCAGTCCCGTAAGCGAAGGTCAGCCCGGCAACGGAATTTTTCAAAATCCCCGTGTGCTCCTCTCTCGATTGCGTCATGGCCATGGCAAAATAGGCCACCGCCAAACCGATGACAAAAATCCCGTACATCACAACCGTTCTGGAAAGGATAAACAAACCCACGTAAAGACACCAAAGCGTCACTGCAACCATCAACGGGAAAAGCCGCTTACGGCTCTGAAAAACAAAATAGTGCCGTTTCTCGAGGTTCGCGGCGGGACCTTCACGCCGGACATCCACAAGACGATCCAGCACGTAGATCATCCAAACCACCAGCCCCAGCGTCGCCCAAAGCTGCCATGGCACACTGACTACGCCCCAAGCCTTAGCAAACATCCAGCCCCACGCAACCGCAACAAGCGGAGCATCGATGCTCAACAAGTTCGGCCAAAGCCACCACGGCGCACGCTCTTTCTCCATTGATTTACGGGAACAAAATTCAGCCAAGAAGGTCGAATTGCAAGCCCAGGCCTTCCTAATTCTCCGTTTCTTGTAGATTAGAAATCAAGGGCGGCACCGGACATCCGATGGCATCGGCGATCGCCCGCAACAATTCCGCCTCTCGATTGGTCAAATCCCCGTCGCTGGCAGCCGCGCACCCGCAGGACATGAGAACCTCTTTCTTCACCATTGGAGAGGCCTGATCGATTTTCTTCAATACGCCATCCAGTTGGTCCAGTCGGGACCGGTCATGCATGGTAAAGTTTCCCTGCCAATTCTTAATCGCTGCCGAGTAGGCCTCCTTGGCCTCGGTTTCATTTTCAGCCCCAATTCCAGCCATGGTAGACACCAAGACATTTACCTCATCGTATAATTGACTCAATTTCCGGTAGCGAATCTTACCAAACCCCTGCTGCTCGAAATGGCTCACCAGGTGACGTTCAATCACCCTCTGAATCATAAACTCAAAAAGATCGACCTGGGAATCACTGGAAATCAACCAACGGGAAATCTCAATGAATCGTTGATATTCCAGCGTTCCAAGGCCTCTCAGAGTCGGTAAAGCGAGATCGATTAGGGCGATTTTCCGGGCGGAATGCAGGCTCTTCACCTCCTTCTGCCACTGCAGTGCCAATTCCGTAGCATCTTTCCCCGCCGATTGCTGAAGATAAGATACCTCCGCTTTCCTCAACTTATTATCGTCAGCCAGCAAAACTCCAAAAATCAGAGCCTGAGCCTCGTCGCGATCATGGGCCGCCCGCTTCCAGGACTCGGAAAGCCCCTGATGGATTTCATGCCCGGTCGCTACCTGCCGATGATCTTCCTGACCAATCGCACCGGCCAATCCGATCACCGCACCTCCAGGAATCGCTTCAAACGGCGATTTCCTTTCTCGTTTCTTTTCCACTCTCTCGGATGCCACCGGTTTCAGCTCCGATTCCAAAAATTCTCCGTCCCAGTTTTTCTCGATCGCCTTGATTCGCACATCCAGTGGCGGGTGGGTAGACAATCCGAAACTGAACATTCCTCCGTTCGAGAAAAACATGTGGCTCGCCTCGCTGGCCTTGGCCGATTTCATCTTCGTTAAGCCCGCAAGCCCCCCGATTCTTTTCAATGCTCCCGAAATCCCACTCGGATTCCGCGTGAACTGCACCGCCGAGGCATCCGCCAAAAACTCCCGCTGTCGTGAAATTCCCGCTTGAATCAAGCGTCCAAAAAGAACTCCCAAGGAACCAATTACCAGAAGACCCAGCCCAATCAAAAAAAGCGCAAGCAGCGCTCCCCCGCCCTCCTTGCTGTTCCGACGACGTCCCTGACTTTGATAGCGTAGCATTTCCACCATCCCCCGGCCAATGATCGAAATCACCAGGAGGCCGAAAACGATCCCCATCAAGCGCATATTCAAGCGCATATCCCCATTGAGAATATGGCTGAATTCATGAGCAATCACACCCTCCAATTCATCACGGGTCAGACGCTGCACGCATCCGCGCGTCACTCCGATCACCGCATTCGACGGCTCGGTCCCGGCCGCAAAGGCATTGATACTCTCCTCCTCATCCATCAGGAAGACCTGCGGAACCGGCATCCCCGAAGCGATAGCCATTTCCTCAACGATATTCAGCAGACGCTTTTCCTGAAAATCCGTCGAGCCAGGCATCACCAATCGCCCCCCCAAATCATGCGCGACCACCTCCCCGCCGCGCCCGAGCTGCTTCGTCTTGAAAAGACTAGCAATCACAATAATTCCGGCGGTCGCGAAGGAGACCATCCCCAGAAAGGGAACGAGGTCCTCTCCCATTTTCTGTCCCAAGAATAAATAGAAGAGAAAATCAACCGCCGCGACCACAGCGATCACGGCTAGAGCAAACCAAAGGACGAGCCATTTCGTCCTCTTTTGTGCATACTCCTGAGCTTCAAAAAAGTCCATTAGCTGAAGTCAACTTTGACCACCTCGCGCTCGGACTCATCAGTCACTTCGAAGAGCACCCCGGCTCTGAAGTTGAACATTCCCGCAATGATATTGCTCGGAAAGACTTCACGCTTGGTATTGTAAACCATTACCGAGTCATTATATCCCTGACGGGCATATGCCACCTTGTTCTCGGTGCTGGTGAGTTCTTCGCTAAGCTGTTTCATGTTCTCGTTGGCCTTAAGATCAGGGTAGGATTCCGACAGGGCGAACAAGCGCCCCATGACAGATCCCAATCCACCTTCAGCAGCCATCAACTTCTCCATCCCGGCAGCATTATCCGGACTCAGCCCTTCACGAGCCGCTTCAGCAGCATTGCGAGCCTTGATCACGGCTTCCAGCGTGTCCCTCTCGTGCGAGAGATAAGCTTTTGCGGTTTCGACCAAATTAGGAATCAAATCATGACGACGTTTCAACTGCACATCGATCTGCGCGAAGGCATTGCGAAAGCGGTTCCGTAGCTTGACCAGCCCGTTGTATTGTCCAATTCCATAAAAGGCTAGGAGCACGGCAATGCCCAGAAGAACAAGGCCGATTACAACCAAATCTCCCGTAAGCGAAGCAATTACTGATGTATTCATAACGGTAAAAAGAATGACGGCGGAACCTTCCAGCTTCCACTACAAAAAGAGGGTCGCTTTATCACCACCGGGATAAATTACTTCAGCTTCGAAAAATCGGTCGCGGTGAGAAACTGGCTCTCGATCTTCTTTACCAACTTGCCATTGACCTTTGAAGCCCTGAAAGCAGCCTGCCAATTGGGGTCCTTTCGAAAAGCCGCCCAACTGGCCTTGGCTGCATCACGATCCTTGTGACTGATGATGTAGACCAGCTTTTTGTCGTCCCCCTCCGTCAACCAGTAGCCGATATTCTTCATCCCATGACTTTCAAAGATTGCGAGGGTGTGATCGCGGAAGCGGGTCAGAAGATCGTCCATTTTCCCTTCATTGGCGGTATACGTCCGGAGTTCATAAACATCAGCTGACAGCGGCAAGGCGGCAAAGGCGATAATCGCGAGTATTTTTAACATAGTCTGGAGACTACGGGGAATTCCCGGCAGATCAATCAAAGACCTGCGTCCTACGGCTTGCAGTTGCGGCCGGCCTGACTATCATTCCCCCCATGTTTTCCACTCTCGCCGAAAGCCTCGACAAATCATTCCGCAACCTGCGTGGCGTCGGAAAGATCTCGGAGAAAAATATCGCGGACTCCCTCCGCGAAGTTCGCCTGGCCCTGCTCGAGGCAGATGTCGAACTCGGCGTGGTCAAGGAATTCATCGCCAACGTCAGCATCAAGGCTCAGGGCACCGACGTTCTTAAGTCGGTTAAACCCGGCGAGCAAATCGTCAAAATCTTCCAGGACAAACTCACCGAACTTCTCGGCGGCGACCAGGCCCCCATCAATCTCAACCCTCCCGGATACGTCCTCCTCTGCGGCCTCAACGGTGCCGGTAAAACCACCACCGCCGCCAAGCTCGCGCTCCGCCTCAAGAAAGAAGGCCGTCGTCCCCTTCTCGTCGCGCTCGACCTCTATCGACCGGCGGCCATCGACCAACTGGCCAAGCTCGCCGAGCAGGTCGACGTTCCCTGCTACACTCCCGATCCTACCGAAAAAGATCTCGTCAAAGTCGCGAAGAAGGCCCTGAAGTGGAGCAAGACCCAAAATGGCACGGTCGTCATCTTCGACACCGCCGGTCGCCAGGAACTCGACACGCAGCTCCTCGACGAGCTCAAGAAGCTCCACAAATTCCTCAAACCCGGCGAAACTCTCCTCGTCGCCGACTCCGCCACCGGTCAGCAGGCCGTCTCGGTTGCCCAGACTTTCGACCAAGAAATCGGCATCACCGGCCTGATCCTAACCAAACTCGACGGTGACGCCCGCGGTGGTGCCGCCCTTTCAATGCGCGCCGTGACCGGACGCCCGATCAAATACATCGGTGAAGGGGAAAAAATCGACGACCTCGCCGAATTCCACCCCAACCGCATGGCGGACCGTATCCTAGGCATGGGGGACGTCGTCACCATGGTTGAGCAAGTGGCCGACAAGATCGACGAAAAGGAAGCAATGAAGTCCGCCAAAAGGCTTCAGTCCGGAAAGTTCGATTTCAACGACTTCCTCGATCAGATGAAAATGATCCAAAATCTGGGACCACTCGAAGGCCTCCTCGGCATGCTTCCCGGCTTCAGCAAAATCAAAAAGCAACTCCCCACCGGAGCCCTCAGCGACGGGCGAATCAAGCAAATGGAAGCCATCGTGCTCTCCATGACCAAAAAAGAACGCGCCAACCCCATTATTATTAAGGCCCCCCGCCGCAAGCGCATCGCCAATGGCTCCGGCACTACTCTCCTGCAAGTCAACCAAC
>MDTC01237778.1_pt1 | contig 16144 bp, 14 predicted proteins | sample 811181 | NCBI WGS metagenome assembly MDTC01 (sample SAMN05326644, study PRJNA326480) | marine metagenome | isolation source: seawater | place: Pacific Ocean: North | collected 2011
CGTGGAACGCGCGCTCGATGCCGATGTAGACTGGCTGCTTGCCCTCGTGGCGACCGCCCTTGCCGCAGTGGGTGTTGGCGAGCAGGTCGGAGATCCGGTGGGCGACCGTGACCGACTCGGACCCGGAGTTCATGCAGATGAACCGATCGAACGGGCAGCCGTCGGCCCGGGCGTGGCCGAGCTCCTTGCGCATGGCGGCGTCGAAGCGCGCCTGACTGACCGACGCGGTCATGATGTTGGCCATGACCAGCGGCGCGCCAAGCACATCGAGCACCTCCCGGGGAGCGTGGCCGAACCCGAGCATGCCGTAGCCACCGCTGTCGTGCACGACTGCTCCGTGCAGGGTCACGATCCACGGGCCGCGGGCGGCGAGGGCGACGTACGGGTTGACCGCGTCCTTGGCGTAGAAGTTGACGAACCCCGCCTGCAGGCGATCGATGGCCTCGACCTCGGGCAGGGCCAGGAGCTCCGAGTCGGAGGCGCGCAGGGCGACGTGGGCCTCGTGGGCGGCCTCGATGGCCTCGGCGAGCTTGGGGTCGCGCTGCAGGAAAGGCTCGAGACGCTCGGCGGTGAGACCGCGGGTGTCGCGGGGGCCGGCGTGTTGCCGGATGTCCTCGAGCAGGTCGAGCGGGCGTTGCATGGCTACCTCGAAAGTACGGCGGTGTGTCCAGATCTCATATGGAGCCGTGCAGGGCGGATCCAGCGCAGAAGACGACGCGCCTGGGAGCGGCCGGGGAACGAGGTCCTCGCCGTGGGGGGGTCACGCTCCTCTCGGCAGGCGCCCATGACCGCTGAACCCCTTCTCGGAGACCGCGTGGCGCCAATCGCCCAGACCGCCGGGCATCCTGCTATGACCCTGGTGATGGACCGCAGGAACGCCGATCCCGATGCGCTGATGGCCCGCCTGGCCGAGGGGGATCGGTCGGCGCTGGGCCCGCTCTACGAGGCGCTGTGGCCGCGCCGCCTCGCACTCGCGGCGAAGATCCTCGATGATCCGTCGACGGCCGAGGATGCGGCCCAGCAGGGGCTGCTCAAGCTGGTCGCGGAGGCCCACCGCTACGACACCGAGCGCAGCGTGGCTCCCTGGGCGCTCACCCTGGTCGCCTGGGAGTGCCGGACCCTCAAGCGCAGGCAGGGCCGGCGCAAGGAGGTCGCGCTGGACCCGATCCTGTCCCGGGAGGCCGGCGGCGCGTCCCCCGAAGACGAGGCGATCCGCAGCGCGCTGGTCGAGAGCGCCCAGCAAGCCCTGGCGAGCCTGTCACCGCTGGACCGGGAGACCCTGGAGCTCGCCTTCGCCGATGTGGCCCCCGGCGAGCGGCCGGTCTCCAACCCCACCTTCCGCAAGCGCCGCCAGCGGGCCCTCTCTCGCCTCCGCGAGGCCTGGAGGTCGCTGTATGAGCGATGAACGCCACCTCGCCGAGCTCGCCCGGGTCTACGACCGAGGCCGGCTGATGCTCGGGCTGCAGCACGCCCCCCTCGCCGCGGTGGTCGGCTTCGCCTTCTTCGTGGTCGGCGCGTCGTGGGCCTGGACCCTCGCCGTGACCCTGCTGCTCGGCGCCGCGCTGGTCGCCGCCGCCTGGGTCCGCACCTCCGCCCTGCACGGGGCCCGTCTCGGACTGCTGGGCGTGCTCGCGCCCCTGGTCGCCGTGAGCTTCATGTCCGTCACCGACGGGCTCGTCACCATGCAGACCTGCATGCAGGTGTGCCTGTCGGTCTCCGTCGCCGGCGGCCTCGTCGTGGGCGCGCTGGGCGGCCTGCGCGCGTCCCGGACCCACGCCCTGCCCTACTTCGTCGGCTTCGCCTCCACAGCGCTCCTCGCCGGCAGTGGCGGCTGCATGGCCACCGGCGTCGGCAACGCCCTGGGTCTGGCCGTCGCCCTCGTGGTCGCCGCCGCGCCCGCCTACGTCATCGGCCGCATGGGTGTGGCCCGGGCGTAGGCGCCGTCAGACGCCTCGCGCCGCCAGCACCCGCTCGACCGTGTCCACGACCGCCTGGGTCTGCGCGTCCACCTCGACGTTGATCCGCGTTCCAGGCCGAGCCTGGTCGAACGTCGTCAGCCGGAGCGTCTCGGGGATGAGGTGCACGTCGAAGGCGCCGTCCGGCTGCACCTGCCCGATGGTCAGGCTGGCGCCGTCGAGGCCGATGTAGCCCTTCTCCAGGATGTACTTGCGCGCCGAGGCGGGCGGGCGGATGCGCACCCGGGTGTTCTCGCCCTCCCGCGCCACCTCGACCACCTCGCCGACGCCCCAGATGTGGCCCGAGATCAGGTGCCCGCCGATCTCGTCGCCGAAGGAGGCCGCGCGCTCGACGTCCACGAGGTCGCCCGTCGTGCGCTCACCCAGGGTGGTGCGGCGCAGGGTCTCGTCGATGACATCGAACTGCACACGATCCTCGACGATCTCCACCGCGGTCAGGCAGACGCCGGAGACCGACACGCTGGCCCCGGGAACGAGGCCGCGACCGAGGCCGGTGGGCAGGTCGAGGGTGAGGCGCAGGACGCCGTCGGTGGTCGATGCGGCCGCGATGCGTGCCGTGCCTTGCACGATTCCGGTGAACATGGCAGCACTGTAGTCCCGTCCGGCGCGATGGAAAGCGCCCCCACCGAGGAACTCCCATGGTCTGGAAGACACCCGTCGATCTCGAGCTCGGCCAGCGCGTGCGCTGGAACCTCGGCGCGCGGGTGATCTGGGCGGAGCGCCGCACCGGCGAGTGGCGGATCGGCCTGCGCGAGACCGGCCGCGAGGACGTCCAGTACGGCAGCCTCGACATCGGCCCCGCCTCCGACGAGGACGGCCCGCCCCGCCTGCGCTGCTCCCTCGGGGATGCGTCCGAGCGCCTCGTGCTCATGCCCCGGACCCCAGACCGCCCGCTGGTCGCGCGGACCGAGGTGAGCCTGCTGGTTCCGCCCGGAGGCTCCACCCGGGTGCACGTGGGCATCCCGCTGTGCGCCCAGATCGTCGCCAACGACCGTCCGCTGCACGAGCTGCCCGTGCTGGAACTGTCCGACACCTGGTTCGGCACGCCCCTCGAGGGCATCCTCTGCTACGCGACGCGCACCCACCTGACCATGGACGAGGCGCTGCTCGGTCCCCGCGCCCACCGGGCCCTGTGCTCGGCCGAGATCGTCAACCACGCGCCGGAGCCCCTGGTCCTGGACCGCCTGCGGATTCCAGCTCCAAACCTGGGTCTCTGGCGAATGGAGGACGGCCAGCTGCGCACCGATCGCCTGCGCCTGGTGCGCGAGAGCGGGCAGGAGGACGGCTCGGTGGAGGTGCTCGACCACGGGGTCGGCAAGGCGGAGCGGATCAGCGAGCCCCGCTTCCCGGTCAGCAGCGGCCGCGTCGTGCGCGCGTTCAACGCCGTGTGGAAGAACCTCGGAGGCCTGTCATGAACCTGCTCGACAGCGTGCAGCTCTCCGAGGCCACCGTGGAGCTCCTCGGCCAGATCGCCTGGATGACCCTGTGGGGCGCGCTGGGCGTCGTCTTCGGCCTCATCGCGTCGCTCATCGTGCGCTACTGGGTCGAGCGCCTCGCCGCGCCGATGGGCGCCGGCCGCGCGGCCCTGCTCGCCCGGGTGCTCGCCTGGTCCGTGCTGGGCGTGGTCGTGCTCACCGTCGCGACCCGGCTCGGTGCCCCGGTCGCCGGATTCCTGGGCTGGATCGCCGGTGCTGCCGGAATCGCCGGTGTCGCCCTGGGCTTTGCGTCCCAGACGTCCGCGGCCAACGTCATCAGCGGCCTCTTCCTCCTGGGGGAGCGCCCCTTCGAGGAGGGCGACGTCATCGAGGTCGACGGCCAGGAGGGCATGGTGCTGTCGGTCGACCTGCTCTCGGTCAAGCTGCGCACCTTCGACAACCGCTACGTGCGCGTGCCCAACGAGACCGTCATGAAGGCGAGCATCATCAACGTCTCGCGCTTCCCGGTCCGCCGGATGGAGGTCCTCATCCGGGTCCAGCCGGGCACCGACCTGGAGCGGGTGCGTGCCGTGGTCCAGCGGGTCGCCGCCGCGGTGAACACCATCCTGCAGGACCCCGAGCCCAACGTGCTCTTCGTGAGCGTCGTGGACGGCCTGGTCGAGCTCAAGTGCGTGGCGTGGGCGACCCAGGACGCCTTCTTCCCGGCCAAGGCCACCTTCTCCACCAAGCTGGTCGAGGCGCTGCTGCAGTCGGACATCCCGCTCCTGGGCAGCCGGACCGAGGTGAGCGTGCGGCCGCCCAACGGCGCCCCCGTCGACGCTCCCGAGGTCGCCCCCTGAGGTTGCCCGCCCGGGCACGTCGGGCGAACATGGGGCCATGTCGATCCACGACGATGTGCGCCGCTGGCGCGATCCCGACCACTGGCGGTCCCTGACGGCACTGTCGCTCACCGCCGAGGGGCAGTCCGGTCCGGTCCAGCTGGCCGCGGGCGCGGGCGACAAGACGCTCGCCGATCTGAAGACCGAGGGCTGGTTCCAGCTGCCCCGACCGTACGGTGACGACGCGGTCGAGCGGCTCAAGCAGGGGATCCTGGACCTGCACAAGGCGCGTCTGCCGCCGATCTTCGTCTGGGTCTACGACGAGGCCTGGGCCCTGTTCCACCGCCTGGACCCGGTGTGGCGGGTGGCGATGGGCCCGGACTACCGGGTGCTGCCGTGCTTCTGGGCCTGGTACGTGCCGACCGGCGCGAAGCACTCCGGCTGGCCCGTGCACCGCGACCGCACCCGCGGGCCGCTGAACGTGCACGACGACGGCCGGCCGATGACCCTGTCGGTGTGGATCGCCCTGTCCCGCGCGACCCCGCACAACGGCTGCATGTACGTCGTGCCCGCGCCCTACGCGCCCGACCACAGCAGCGGCATCAAGCTCCAGGACGTGCGTGCCCTGCCCGCCGAGCCCGGAGAGGTGCTGGGCTGGCGGCAGGACCTGTTCCACTGGGGCGGTCGCAGCAGCGCGGACGCGCCCGAGCCGCGGATCGCCCTGGGCATGGAGCTGCAGGGCTGGACCGGCCTGACCTTCGACCGCCCGCTGCTGATGCCGGGACAGGTGCCCGACCTGGACACGAGGCTGGCGCTGATCGGCGGAAACCTCTGGCGCTACCGGGGCCGCGTGAAGAACAAGCTGATCCCGCCGCTGGCGAAGGCGCTCATCGCCCTGCGGCCCGAGCTGGACCAGAGTGCGCTGGACAAGCCGCTTCCAAGGCCGAAGAAGTTCGAGGTGGGACGGCCGGAAGGGGCGCCGAGGCGGTGACGTCGGGTACTGCGGGGGGTGTGTGAATTCACCCGCATCCCCCACGAAATCCCACATGTAAAGCGCACCGCCCGACGCGCCGATGCGGAGGAAGCAGCCAGCGACCGTGACGCCGCCTGGCCACGCCTGCCGCCGGCTTCAGTCCAGGCGGCCCTCGCTTCCACACCCACGGAGAGACCATGGCCCTGCGACGCAGCAACGTGTCCGCCGCCAGGAGCGTCGACGCCAACCCCACGCCCTCGAGCGAGGGCGCATCCGCGGCCCAGCGCCGTCGGCGCGCTCGGACCATCGCCCGGCAGCAGCAGGTGGCCGAGCAGATCGCCAGCGCCACCACACAGATGAACGGCCAGCTGTCGGAGCTGGTCGCCGCGCGCAGGCAGCTGCAGACCACTACGGAGGAGATCTCCACCGGCTCCAGCGAGACCGCAGCTGCCAGTCAAGCCGCCCTGCAGGTCGCCTCGGACATCGCCGATGCCGTGGCCGAGCAGGCGCGACTCGCGAAGTCGGCCGGCGAGCGGACCCGCGTGCTCTACGGACGCGTGGACACGGCGTCCTCCCAGATCGGGGAGCTCCTCGACAGCATCGTCGCCGCCAGCAAGCGCCAGGACGGCGCCGTCGAGCAGATGGCCGAGCTGCGACGCCAGGCGACCTCGATCAATGACGCGGTCCAGGCAGTCATGCGGATCGCCGATCAGACCAACCTCCTGGCCCTGAACGCGGCGATCGAGGCCGCCCGCGCGGGCAAGCATGGCAAGGGCTTCGCGGTGGTCGCGGACACGGTCCGCAAGCTGGCCGAGACGTCCGAGGCGAACGCCGCCAGCATCGCCGAGCTGGCACGCGAGATCCAGGCGGTCGCCACGCCATCGGAGACCAGGTGGAGGCGTCCGCCGGCGAGGCGCGTACCCAGGCCGAGCGCGGCGAGGACATCCGCAAGGAGCTCGACGAGATCGCGACTCGGATGAAGACGGTGGTCGAAGGCACGGACGAGCTCATCGAGGCGGCCGAGGACATGAGCGTGGCGACCGGCCAGGCAAAGACCGGTGCCGAGAGCATCGCCGCCTCCGCAGAGCAGCAGGCCTCCGCCGCCGAGGAGACCCTGGGCGCGCTGCGGCTGCAGTCGGAGGCGCTCGACGGGGCCGCCGAGGCCGGCCAGTCCTTGGACGACGTGGCCGAGGACCTCAAGAACTCCGTCGACGCGACCAAGAGCGCAGAAGAGCTGGCCGCCGCCGCCGAGGAGCTGTCCGCCACGGTGGACGAGGTGGGCCGCAGCGCCGCCGAGATCGCCCGGGCGATCGACGAGATCGCCCAGGGCGCCCAAGCCGGCGCGGCTGCCGCCGAGGAGGCGAGCGCAGGCATGAAGCAGGTCGGCATCTCGGCCAAGGCCGCCGAGGAGCGTGCGGCGAAGGCCGCTCGCAGCTCCGAGGAGCTGTCCGGGCTGCTCGCCAGCAACCGGGCGTCGCTGATCACGGTAGGCAAGAGCGTCGATGCCTCCGTGGACATCAGCAAGAAGAACCTGGCCCAGGTCGCGGAGCTGCAGGTGAAGAGCGGACGCATCGACAAGATCGTCGACGCCATCGCCACTGTCGCCATCCAGACCAGCATGCTGGCGGTCAGCGGTGCGGTCGAGGCCGCCCGCGCCGGCGACTTCGGCAAGGGATTCGCCGTCGTGTCCGCCGACATCCAGAACCTCGCCGACGACGCCTCCGACAATGCCGAGCAGATCAAGGACCTGGTGAAGTCGATCCAGGCTCAGGTCGGCCGCGTGAGGGTCGTCATCGACGAGGTCGCAGAGAACGCCGAGGCCGAGGTCGCGCGCGCGAAGAAGACCAGCCGCAACCTCGACGTCATCGGCGACGAGATGGACGCAGTGCAGACCTCGGCCTCCGAGATCGAGGCCAGCGCCAAGTCCGTGGTCGAGCTCGTACACGATGCCCAGGTGAGCCTGGAGCAGATCTCGACCGCCGCCCAGGAGGCCGCCAGCAGCACGCAGGAGGCCGCCACGGCCGCCGAGCAGCAGGCCGGCTCCGTCGCCAGCCTTAGCGAGCTCATCGAGACCGTCGCGACCATCGCCGACGAGCTCCACGCCATCTGAACGGGGGCCGCCATGTCCGACTCGAACACGCCCCGGGAAGGGGACGACGGGGCATCCGAGCTCCGGCAGTTCGTCAGCTTCCGACTCGGGAAGGAGGCGTTCGCCTTCCCGATGCAGAGCGTCCGTGAGATCATCCGTCTGCCCCGCGTCGTGCCGGTCCCGATGGGGCCAGCCAGCCTCCTGGGGTTGATGAACCTGCGCGGCCTGGTCCTGCCGGTCATCGACCTGCGGCGTGCCCTGAGCCTGCCGCAGCAAGAAGCCACGGAGAGCACCCGGGTGATCGTCGTGGACGTCGGAGGCGCGGTCGGCCTGGTGGTCGATCGTGTCGAGCGCGTACTCGGCACGGCGGAGTCGTCCATCGATCGCTCGTCCGCCACGACCTCCGCGGTGAGCCAGGGCCCCCTCGCCGGCGTCATTCGTCCAGATGGCGGCCAGCACGCCGTGCAGATCATCGATCCGTCCCGACTGGTCGCCTCCCAGATCCCGCATCTCGCTGCCCAGGGCGACAGCAACCGCGCCCGGACGTCGGCCAGCCGGCACAGCGGCGGGGGCTCCGAGGAGGAGGTCGGAGGGGTGCAGATCGTCAGCTTCGAGCTGGGCGACGAGACCTTCGCGTTCGCCGTCGAGGACGTCGCCGAGATCGTCCGCGTCCCCGACGGGGTCAGCGCCGTGCCGGACAGCGCACCGTCGGTGCTCGGCCTGATGGCCCTGCGCGGCCGCTTGCTCCCGCTATTGTCCCTGCGCCGCATCCTCGGCCTCTGCGAGAGCGAGCCGAACGACCACAACCGGGTCGTGGTGCTGCAGGTCCGCCGCGGGGGACACCCGCTCACCTTCGGCGTGCTGGTCGATCGCGTCTGCGAGGTCGGCCGCGTCCAGGACGACCAGGTCGAGGACATGCCCGCGCTCCTTGCCCAAGGACGGTCCGGCGAGCTGGTCCACCAGGTGTGTCGCCTGGAAGAGGGCCGCCGCCTGATCTCCCTGCTGACCGCGACCGGCCTCGTGGGCGCCGATCTCCAGGACGCGCTCGACGCCAGCCCAGACGACCCGGAGCACGCCATGTTCGACGATTCGCAGAGCCAGGACCAAGGCGAGGACGAGGACGTCCAGCTGGTTGTATTCCAGCTTCAAGGACAAGAATACGCAGTCTCTGTCAGCGGGGTCCAGGAGATCACCCGGGTACCGGAGCGCATCACGGCCGCACCCCACATGCCGCCGGGACTGGTCGGCATGATGAACCTCCGGGGCACGGTGCTGCCGGTGGTCGACATGCGGGCGCGCTTCGGGCTGCCCGTCGCCGAGCGCAGCGACCGCCAGCGGGTGCTGATCCTCCACGTGGACCAGCGCCGCACCGGCTTCATCACCGACTCGGTGACGGAGGTCCTGCGGATGCACCGCTCGGCACTGGAGGAAGCGCCACACGTGTCGGACGCGCAAGCCGACGTCATGGCCCAGGTGGTCAACCTGCAGGACTGCGCGCGGATGATCCAGGTCGTGGACGTCCGTGCACTGCTCGGCTCCACCCAGGTCGGGGCGTCAGCAGGTGCGGGGGCCGCATGACCCAGGCCCGCGTCCTGGTCGTGGATGACTCGGCGCTGATGCGGCGAGTGCTGTCCCGCATGCTCGAAGACGCCGGGTTCGAGGTGCACAGCGCGTCGGACGGCCGCAAGGCCCTCCGCGCGGTGCGCGACCTCGAGCCGGACGTGGTCACGCTGGACATCCACATGCCGGTGATGGACGGGCTGGACTGCCTGGCCGAGCTGATGGAGCAGGCTCCGCGGCCGGTCATCATGGTGTCGTCGCTGACGGAGCAGGGGGCATTGGCCACCCTGGAGGCTCTGGCGCTGGGCGCGCTGGACTACGTGGCCAAGCCGGACGGCACCATCTCCATGAACATGGATCGCGTCCAGGACGAGCTGGTCCGCAAGGTGAAGATGGCTGCCCGCCAGTCGCTCCGCCGCAGGCCGCAGCCCACGCCACGTCGGGCGGCCGCCCCACGGCCGGCTCCTGTCGCGGCCCGACAGCCACCCCTGGTCCGGTCCACCGACAAGACCGGCGTGGTGCTCATCGGTGCATCCACGGGAGGTCCGTCGGCCCTGGAGGAGCTGCTGTCGGGCCTGCCCGGGGATCTGCCCTGGCCCGTGCTCATCGCCCAGCACATGCCGGCGTCGTTCACCCCGACGTTCGCGTCACGGCTCGACGCCGCTGGCGCGCTGACCGTGACCGAGCTGTCTCGCGCGACGGAGCTGCGGCCCGGCCAGGCGTACCTCGGTCGCGGTGGTCACGACATCGTCGTCTCTCGTCGAGGCACGCGGATCATCGCGAACGTGGTCGCCGAGGATCCGGCGTTCACCTGGCACCCGAGCGTCGAGCGCATGGTCCTCACCGCCCGCGAACAGCTGCCCGCGGAGCGCCTCATGGGCGTGATGCTGACGGGAATGGGCAACGACGGCGCTGCGGCGATGGCGGGACTGCACGCCGAGGGTGGGGTGACGATCGCCCAGGACGAGCACACCTCCGTGGTCTTCGGCATGCCTCGCGCGCTCATCGACGCCGGCGGCGCCGCCCTGGTCCGGCCGCTGGAGCGCATCGCCGAGCACATCGCAACCACCACCGCCCAGGGCAGTGCACCATGCCGCTGAAGTCCTCCCGGCTGCTCACGCCCGAGCTGGTCCCCGCCACGACTGCGAGGCAGTCGCTTCGCGATCTCGCCGACTCCGACCCTGGCCAGCGGCGGGCCGCCGCACGCGCGCTCGGCCAGTCGCCGGAGGCGGTGCCCGCCCTGCTCCAGACCCTGGACCACGAGCCCACCGAGGCCGTGCGACAGGCGATTCTCGACGCCCTGCTCACGCTCGGAGGACCGCAGGTCGTCTCCGGCCTCTGCGCGCGGCTTGCGCACTCCGACGCCGCCGTCCGCAGCGGCGTCGTGGAGGTGCTGTCCATGATGCCGGACGCCGTCGCGGAGCATGCCGAGGCCCTGCTGCGCGACCCCGACCCCAACGTGCGGATCATGGCGCTGGACGTCCTGCGGGACCTGAGCCACCCCGCCGTGAGCCAGTGGCTTGTCCAGGTCCTCACCCACGACACCGACGCCAACGTGCTCGGCACCGCGGTCGACCGGGTCAGCGACCTGGCCGAGCCGAGCGCGATCCCCGCCCTGCGCGCCCTTTCGGACCGAACCCACGACGACTTCCTCCGGTTCGCGATCGACGACGTGATCGCCCGCTTGACGGAGATCGAGTGAACGTGCCTGCGCGCCAGCCCAGCCCCGTGATCAGCGACGCCGACTTTGTCGCGTTCCGGGACTACTTCTACCGTCGGACCGGGATCCGGTTCGCGGACAACAAGAGGTACTTCGTCGACAAACGTCTGATCTCGCGGATCGAGGCGACCGGGCACACCTCGTTTCGCGCCTGGTTCACCGCCATGCGCTTCCAGAGTTCCGGCGAGGAGCTCTCTGCCCTCATCGACGTGATGACGGTGAACGAGACCTACTTCTTCCGCGAACGCTACCAGTTCGACGCCCTGGTCCGCCGGATCCTCCCCGAGCTGGTCGAGGGTCGAAGGCGTAGCGACGCGCTGCGGATCCTGTGTCTGCCATGCTCGACGGGCGAGGAACCCTACTCCATCGCCATCACCCTCTCCGAGGCATGGGACGGCCTGGACGACTGGGACGTCGAGATCGTCGGCGCCGACATCGACCGCTCCGTCCTCGGGCGCGCTCGGGAGGGCCGCTACCGCCCCGGGGTCCTCCGCCACGTCAGCGCCGAGCAGCAGGCGCGCTGGTTCCGGCCCCTGTCTGACGGTCGACGGGAGATCGACGCCGACCTGCGCGACAGCATCACCTTCGAACATGCCAACCTGGTCGATCCCGCATCCATGGCCCGGCTCGGCGTCTTCGACGTCGTGTTCTGCCGCAACGTCCTCATCTACTTCGACGACATCACCCGCCGGACCGCCGTGGAGAACCTCTTCGAGCACGTACGTCCGGGCGGCTTCATCTTCCTCGGTCACAGCGAGTCCATGAGCCGGATCTCGTCCCTGTTCGTCCCGCGCCGCTTTCCCGAAGCCGTCGCCTACCAGCATCCCCTGCCGTCCCGGAGCATCCGATGAGCCCCAGTGTCGCCCCAGAGGCCGAGTTCCGGTGTGGCCGCGTGCTCGTGGTCGAAGACTCCACGACCGTGCGGCGCTACTACCGCAGCGTCCTCGAGCCGCTCGGCCTCGAGATCGTCGAGGCGGTCAACGGGGTGGAGGCTCTGGAGAAGAGCACGGACCGCGCGTGGACCTTCGCGCTGGTCGACGTGAACATGCCCAAGCTCGACGGCTTGTCGTTCGTGCGCGAGCTGCGCACGCGAGGCGGCCTCGCGGACACCCCGGTGCTGATGGTCAGCACCGACACCCAGCCTGGCTGCCGCCGCCGCGCCTACGAGGCCGGTGCCTCGCTCTACCTCAACAAGCCAGTGGCCAGGGCCACCCTCGAAGCCCTGGCCGCAGTCCTGGCAGGAGGGGCCGATGCTCGAGCCTGAGCTGGTCGTATCCACCCTCGAGGAGCTCACCGAGCTCCTCGAGGACGCAAGCCTGCAGCTCCTCGCGATCGAGGACTCCAGCGGCTCCACCGAGTCCCTGGCGAGCCTCTTCCGCGACCTGCACACCATCAAGGGCCTGCTCGGCTTCCTCGACGCCCGCCCGCTGGTCCAGGCAGTGCACGTCGCCGAGGACCTCGTGGGTGGCCTGCAGCGCGGGGAGTTCACCCTGCGCCCGGGAATGGTCGACGAGATCTTCCGCATGCTCGACGCGGTGACGTCCTTCGTGGAAGACGGCGGGCAGCTGGCGGAAGACTGCAGAGAGAAGTGCCTGTCGGTGGTGGCCGCCCTGGAGGCGCTCGCTGTGCTCGACGGTCGCTCGGTGGTCACATCCATCGACGAAGATCTGGTGTCGGCGGTCCGCGAGCGGACCGTGGCCCATGACCTGGCGTTCGAGGCCGTAGTCGACGAGATCGAGAATGCGGGCGCGCCCGCTGGGGTCGAGGACAACCTGTGGCGCGCGCGCTGGATCCCACACCGGGACTGCGCCCGAGCGGGTCGCGACCCCATCGGCGACCTCGACGCCCTCGGCGATGCCGTGGCCTGGCGTGCGGTCGGGCTGGCGCGGGAGCTGGAGCCGGGCAGCCTGCTCGACCCGTACGACGTCAACCTCGACATTCGCGTGCTGCTGTGGGGCAACCGCCTGGAGCTGACCCGGCTCCTGCGTCAGGATGGAGACGCCTTCGACCTGGCCGCCGGACGCATGCTGACGGCCCCCCGCCTCGACGCCGACGCAGGACCCGATCCTCGACGGCCGGTCGGGACGCCGAGAGAGGCGGCACAGCTGCTCCTCGAGGGAGTCGCCGCCCACCTGCAGGCCTTCCCCGAGGCGACGGGTCGTGGGTCTTCGGCCACCGCGATCCTGTCGCGGGTCCTTGGTGTCCTCGGCGTAGACGTCGACCCGGTGACCCTCTCCGACTCCGAGCTTCGCGTCCTGGTCAGCGGCCTCGTGGAGGGCGTCGTCGGAGACAGCGAGCCGCCGATGCCGCCGGTCGAGGACCTCGCCACGGACGCGGAGAACGTCGTCCCCCTGCCCGTCGCGCCCGCCCGATCCGAGCCCCCCGCGCCCGCCCCCGCCAGAGCGCCCGCCCGATCCGAGCCCCCCGCCCCGGTCCGGGGAGAGGCTCCCGCGCGCACCGAGGCCCCCGCAGCCCGCAAGACCCTCAAGGTCGACCAGGCCCGCATCGACCGCCTGATGGACTTCGTCGGCGAGCTGATCGTCGCCAAGAACGGCCTGCCCTACCTGGCGCTGCGCGCGGAGGACGAGTTCGACTGCCGGCCGCTCTCCCGGGCGATCAAGGCGCAGCACAGCGTCATGAACCGCATCATCGAGGACATGCAGGACGCGGTCATGCACCTGCGCATGGTGCCTTTGTCCCTGGCCTTCTCCCGATTCCCGCGCCTGGTCCGCGACACCGCGCAGAAGGTCCAGAAGGACATCCGCCTGGTGATGGAGGGCGACGACACCGAGACCGACAAGAACATCGCCGAGCAGCTCGGCGAGCCGCTGGTGCACCTCGTGCGCAACGCCTGCGACCACGGCCTCGAGACCCCCGACGAGCGCGAGGCGGCAGGCAAGCCCCGCACCGGCACGGTGGTGCTCCGAGCCTCCCAGGTCGAGGACCACGTCATCGTCGAGGTCATCGACGACGGGCGGGGGCTCGACCAGGAACGGATCCGCGAGAAGGCTGTCTCCAAGGGCATGTTGAGCGCATCGGCGGCCGCGACCGCGACCAGCGCCCAGCTCATGCGCCTGATCCTGGAGCCCGGCTTCTCCACCCGCGCCGAGGTCAGCGAGCTGAGCGGCCGCGGCGTCGGCATGGACGTGGTCAACACCATGGTGCGCTCGCTGGGCGGTCGCATCGAGCTGGAGAGCGTGGCCGGCCGCGGCACCACCGTGCGGATCATCCTGCCGATCAGCATGGCCGTGTCCCGCCTGATGCTCTTCGAGGTCAGCGGCGTCCGCTACGGCGTGCCCCTGTCCCAGGTCGTGCAGACCCTGCGCCTCGGCCCCGACGACGTACAGCGCCTCGGCGGCCGCGAGGTGACCCTGGTCCGCGAGGATCTCGTGCCGCTGCTGCGCTTGCGCGAGGCCTTCCAGAGCCACGGCGAGTCCCAGGGCTCCCGCTTTGGCGAGGCCGTCCTGGTCGTCGAGGTGGCCCAGGGACTGGTCGGCCTGGTCGTCGACGCCTTCCACGAGGGCATCGAGGCCGTCGTCAAGCCACTCACCGGCCTCATGGCCACCCTGCCCTACGTCTCGGGCACCACGCTGCTCGGCGACGGGCAGGTCCTGCTGGTGCTCGATCTCGAGGATCTCTCCCATGCCCATCACCTACACGCCGACCACCGCGCACCTGCCACCGACGACCAACGCCGAGGAGGCGGAGCCGCTGCTGCAGTGGCTGGAGGAGCATCCTGACGGCGACCTCGACCTGAGCGAGGCCGAGTCCATGCACACGGTCGTGGTCAACGTGCTCCTGTCCATGCGGCCCCGGGTGAGCGAGCCCCCGACCGCGCCCCGTCTGGCGGCGTGGCTGGTGCCCGCCCTGGCCGCGTGAGTCAGCCCGTCGCGATCAACCGGTCGAACGCCAGGATCACCTCACTGCGCACGATCGGGCTGGGGGCGCCGCGGACCGAGATCGACCCGATCTTCTGGTCTTCGGGGTTGTAGCCGCCGATCTGGATGCCGGGATCGATGCCCACGTCGACCACCACCTCGCCGATGGTGAGGTGCACGTCCCAGACGTAGCCGGCGTCCTGGGGCGTCCCGAGCTGCCACGGGGCGCTGCGCAGCCGTCCGGTCGCGCCCACCGGGATCGTCGCGCCGGTCAGCGCCGCGACGCGCTCCTTGAACGCGGCCTCGTCGGCTCGGAGGATGGCCCGGCCCAGCTGGTCGAAGGGCTGGGTGAGCTCGAAGTCGGCGAAGATCTCGCTCCAGGCTGCGATCTCGTCCTCGGACAGCTCGACCGGGTGGGGGAGACCGACAAGGCCGTCGTCGGGCAGGGTGACGTCCTCTTCGTCAGCGTCGACCAGCGTGCCCTCGTCGGACAGGCGGAAGGTGCCGATCCGCGCGCCCTCGGCATCGTGGGTGGCCCAGACCAGGCGACGGGTCAGGTTGACCATCAGCGGGTGGTCGCGGAGGAAGCGCTCCCAGTCCACCACCGACCACCGCCGCTGGGCGAGCATCGCGTGCTCGAGCCGCAGCAGCTGCACGCTGGCTACCGTGCGCACGGCCTTCTTCAGCGTCTTCCAGCGCTCGGTGGCCGCCGCACCCAGCTCCGGGTCGTCCTTCGCTCCCGGCTTGGGTAGCGACTTCCTACGCTTTCCGTTCTCGTCCTTCACCACGGGCTGCAGGCGCTCGTCGAAGCCGACCCGGAACTGGCGCGGTCCGAAGTCCAGCACCGTCGAGCCGTCCGGATCCAGGTCGAGGTCGGGCACCAGGCGATCCTCGAGCTCCGCCTTGCTCAGGCCGAGGTCGCCGGCGAGGGCCGTGATCTTCTCCTCGGCGCGCTCCTTGATGGACGCCCGCCCCTTCAGCGACAGCCGGTGCAGCAGCATCAGCGCGTGGTCGGTGCCCATCTCGCGCAGCACGTCGAGCGCCTTGACCGCCCGCGCGAACGCACCCTGCGCCGGCCAGTCCCGGATGTAGCCGGCGAGCTTGTCGGCGTGCGCGTCCGAGCCGTACCAGGCGAGCACGTAGAGACACCAGTCGGTCTTGGGATCCCCGCCGAGCTGGAGCCAGGCCTCGAACGCGGACCAGGCAAACCGGGCGAGCGAGTCGGGCTCGGCCAGCGCCTTCAGGCGTTCGACGCCCACATAGGGCTGCTCGGGCGTGGACAGGGCCAGCATCTCGCACACGGCGACGAGCGCGTCCGCCTGGACGTAGCCCCCAGCCTTCAGGGCGATGGGGCGCACCGAGGTGACCTTGGGGTCGGGGATCTTCTTGGGCAGGTCGTGCAGGGGATCGGCGTCCAGCAGCCGGGTCAGGGCCGCGGTCGCCTTGGGGCTGCCGAACACCTCTGCCGCGGCGAGGACACGCTCGCGAGGATGCTCCTGACCGACCACCCGCAGCGCCGCCTGCGCCAGGCGCCGCTCCTTGGCGCTGGAGCCGAGCGCGTCCGGAAGCAAGCCTGCAACCGCCTCTTCCGGGTAGCGAACCAGCCACCGACGCGCATGCTCCCGGACCGACTTGTAGGCGAGCCCCCTGGCCATCGCCGGTGCGAACCGTGGACTCTGGACCCGGACGAACGC
>MDTC01266549.1_pt1 | contig 16144 bp, 13 predicted proteins | sample 811181 | NCBI WGS metagenome assembly MDTC01 (sample SAMN05326644, study PRJNA326480) | marine metagenome | isolation source: seawater | place: Pacific Ocean: North | collected 2011
AAAGATGCGCTTGTGATGGGCGGGAAAACGCCTACTTCTACAGATATTAACTATCGGGCAGCCTTCTCGTTGATGGGTATAGAGCTCAAAAACGTCTGGGGCATGAAGGGTAATGGCCCGATGGCTCTAGCATTTGAGCGCGGTGAATTTACGCTCATGTATGATAATTGTCTATCGTACCTCAACAATCGTAAATCTTTCCGCGACGAAGGATTATCGGTTGAAATATTCACATTTGGCGCACCAGATGGTGGCGGCAATTGGAAAGATAAGAATGGGAAATGGAATCGCGATGCCGTGTATCCAAACGTTCCTTCTTACTTTGAATATTACGAGGCAGCTACTGGAAAGAAATTCACCGGTGCAGCTGCTGCTGCGACAATGAAGCTCACGAAGATTGGTGTTAACGTCAATAAAGCTTACTTGCTGCAAGGTGGCACTCCAGCTCCAGTGCTCAAAGCTTGGCGTGACGCCTTTAACAAAGCAATGAAAGATCCAGACTTCATTAAGAGGAAAGATCGTATCATTGGGCCATACGCTGTAACCGTTGGAGCAGCTGCTGGCGACGTTATGAAAAAGAACTTCTCTCTGACAAAAGGCGAGAAGGCATATTTCAGGAAATACCTAAAAACGAGGTATAATCTTGATCTTAAGATCTAAACTGTAGAAGTTTTGAACAATGTTAGCGCCCGGATCTCAATCCGGGCGCTTTCTTTTTGGGATATGACATATATAAGGGTATTGGAGCTATTTAACGCCGCGCCTCACAATTTCATCTTTTCCATTCGCACCTGCTTAGTTTTTAGGCATGCAAGCCCCGCACGTTATCAATCGCCTCCAATAGCGCTGCTCGGTTTGTGCACAAGCCAAACATCATGCCATCTTAATTGAATTTGCCACTTTCCTGGTTTCAATAAGTGCGCTAAATATTAGTAATGTATTAGGAGTGGTTAGTATCCATATCGACGAATTGCATAAAGGCTCCCTGAGAAAAAGGGTGGAGGGTTAGCAATGGATGATGTTTTCTTTCAGGCTCTAGTAAATCTTTTTGCGTTAGAGCACCTGTTTTTCTTATTACTTGGAACTGCTTTAGGGCTCGTAGTAGGTGTGTTGCCGGGCCTTGGAGGTGTAGCTGGTTTATCGCTGCTACTTCCTTTTGTTTTTGATATGGATCAAGCCTCCGCGCTAGCTATGATGGTCGGTCTTCTGGCACCAACAACGACCTCTGATACATTTCCATCTGTCTTAATGGGCATCCCTGGTACGTCCGGATCGCAGGCTACAGTCATGGATGGTTTCCCACTCTCTAAAAGGGGTGAGGGTGCGCGGGCGTTAGGTGCAGCTTTCACTGCGTCATTGTTTGGGGGGCTTTTTGGAGCATGTGTTCTCACCGCGGCAATTTTTGCTGCACGTCCTATAATATTGCTATTCGGACTGATTGAACAATTCATGCTGATTATGCTGGCACTGAGCATGATTGGCATGCTGACAGGAAATAATGCCTTAAAGGGTTTGGCGACGTGCGTTGTCGGTCTCGTAATTGGCATGGTAGGCTATGAGCCCCACGGTGCATTTCGTCTAACTTTCGATCTCATTTACTTAAGCGATGGAATAAAAATTGTTATCATTGGCCTTGGTATGTTTGCAATGCCAGAGATCATTGATCTTGTACGCCGTCATCAAACAATTTCCGAAGATGGAACAGTTCTCGGCAAGGGCTGGATACGCGGTGTAAAAGACGCTTTTAAAAATTGGTTTATCGTTGTTCGTTGCGCAACCATCGGGTGCATCGTCGGTGCGCTCCCGGGGCTAGGCGGTTCTGTAGTCGATTGGATTGCATACGGACACGTGATCCAAACGTCAAAAGACCGAGAAAAATTTGGGACTGGAGACATTCGTGGTGTGCTTGCTCCTGAGTCGTCAAATAATGCCAAAGAGGGCGGGGCAATGATACCCACAATATTATTTGGCATTCCAGGTTCAGGTAGCTACGCAATCATGTTGTCAGGCTTTATTCTTATCGGTATTGAGCCGGGCACAGAAATGATCACTACCAAGCTCCATCTTACATACACGATGATTTGGTCACTTGCCCTCGCGAACGTTTTCGGGGCAGGCTCCTGCATTCTCCTCGCTCCCTACATCGCTCGTTTAACAACTATAAAATACGGATACCTTGCGCCATTCATGCTAGTTCTGATCTTTTTTGCTGCATTCCAGGCCACGCGCATCTGGGCTGACCTGATCAGTCTTTTCATCTTTGGTACCCTTGGGGTCTTTATGAAGCGTTTTGGCTGGTCGCGTCCGGCATTGTTAATAGGCTTCTTTCTCTCCACAAGAATAGAGACCAGTCTCTATCAATCATTGCAAATCTATAATTCGTGGGACAAAATTGCAGATCGGTGGATGCTTTGGTTGCTGGTGGCATTGACAATAATTTCCATAATTGCTGCTCTCCGATATAACCCAAATGCTGGCAAGACATACGGCGAGGATGGCGATCACACTACACGCAATCGGCGTCCACAAATTATATTTACACTTCTTATGTTAGGAATCGTAACCGCCGCAGCCTTAGACGGTTTCAAGTATGAAACAATGGGTCGAATTTTTCCATTTGCAGTTGGTGGAGTAGGCTTATTATTTATTCTTCCATTACTGTATCAACAATTGCTGGCAACCGAGCCTCGAACAGCCCTATGCGACAGGGAAACTAACACTGAGACTGTGCATTCAGAGTGGTATTATCTACTCTGGATCATCGGCATGCTTTTGTTCATGTCAGTTGTCGGATACCCGCTTGGAGCAATGTTTTTTATATGGCATTTTGTCCACGTTAAAGTTGGAAAGAACCATCTCAGGAATGGATTGTTAGGATTATCTGCTTTTGTTTTCCTAGGCATACTCTCAGGCGCTCTGACATTAGAATATCCTCCAGGGCTTTTGCAGTGGTTTACTGCAACATATTTTGATTATGAGATGCCTTTCTGGATTGGAGGCCCTCAATAGAAGTCAAATCGCTGGACTAGGCTGGTAGGGGCAGACCTTTTTTGCTAACAAAAAATATCAGCCAATCCCAGACACTGCCGATTGAATGGTGGTCGGACCGCTATGAAGCTCGTGCCGAGGTGCAATTTATTAAAAAAATAATTAAAGGCGCCTGGATTTTTCCCCGGCGCATAATCACGCAGCATTAATATTCTTTGGAATGCAGCGCATTTTAATATTCTTGAAGCAAGAATAGTGACCAATGACATTAATTACGATCTGTTTCAGGAATAAATCAGAAGGTTCAAGCTACCATCAATGGTCGTAATTCCCTCACATTATCAATAACCTCAATTTCCCAAACCTTATCAATTAAGGACCGTGTGTTACTCTGCCCTAAAATTGGCGCCATTAGCTCAAATGCTTTTTCATCTACTTCCTGGCGCGTCATTGGGTTGTCCGGAGTGCCACGAACTGCAACTTGTTTATGTGAGAGGACATCGCCGTTGGTTAGGGTAACCTCTACGATAGCATTACGTCGCGGTATGTCTTTTTCACCAACAAGCTCAATCTTCCTGCGGAACTCAACCACAGCTGGGTCTGTCATACGTGCCTCATCATGAGCAGAAGCAAATGTTGCTGTACCATCTAAGATCATCAAAGCAACCATATGTTGAATACAAATATCGGCCATGTGACGATCATCAACCACCGGACTTTCCATGTCTGAAAGGCGAAGCTTAATATGTTTGATATTTTCTCCCGATAAATCATTATCTCTCTGCAGTACTTCTATGCAGTCGAGGGGTGCTTGTATGGGAGATCCAACCGTCCATTTCTTTATATTCGTTTGTATGACTTCAAATCGTTCACCCAGCCCATCAACCATGGCTTCAGGCCGAGGCTCAGTTGAATAAGTAGAATAGAAGTTACGTGGTCCAACAAACACATCGTCAACGCCGGTGAAACCGGACTGCACAAGTGTGGCTGCCGTAACACCATTTCGGCCAGCCATACCACCAAAATCAAAGCCCTTTTCAACATGGTCTAAATCACGCTGCCAACAGTTTATGCCGCTCACCTGTTGTGCCGTATACGATATGCCCCAGCGAACCTGATCTGCGCTGAGGCCTGCTAACGCCATGGCTGAGGCAGCCGCTCCAAAAGTAGGAGCGAAAGTATGCGTGCTGTGTCCAGCATCATACATAGAATGGACACCGATAGAGAAATTAGTTCTGGCACCTATGTCGTAACCAAGGACCACTGCATTTAATAGCTCCCTACCAGAGGCCCCCTCACGTTCAGCCATTGCAAGAGCTGCTGGCACTGCCCCGCATCCTATGTGGCTTCGGGACTCTTTATGTGAATCATCGGTTTCATCGGCATGAGCTATCATAGCATTACCAAAAGCAGCATTGACTGCGGTTGTCACATAATCACTTCCTAACAACAAAGCCTCTTTAGTGCCACCCAGACTTCTCATGTACTTCATAATGATTTTACCAGGCGCTAATCTTGAGCCAGATATTATGGAAGCCACAGTATCGATAAGATGATGCTTCCCGTGTTCAGCAGCATCCGCAGGTAAGTTCATTTGACCTGCGTCGGCTATGTAAGAAGCCAGTTTCTTCATTACCTCGCTTGTCTCTATCTTTTTTTCACTCATTTCTGTTCTCCATTAGGCATCATTCACTGAGCTAGCTCTTTGCAACTCCATAGGGCGACAAACCTTATTCTCAACGGAAACCTATATCGCCATTAATTCAATAACCCGACGCAAGTCATCTACCGTATCGATTTGTTGCAGATTAGCTAATACTTCTTTTGCACGAGTTTCACCGAGGACTGGCACGGTAAGTCCTTGGTACTTTTCAATCATTGCAGTATCTGACACGGGATTACGCGCCGAACCCAATGGCTCATCTACTTGTTTCGAAAACTTACGGCCATCCGCAGTCCTTACCTCGACGCGGGTTGGCCGTTTTTGCGGATAAACCGCATCTAACTCCTTATCAAGATAAGTATTCACCTTAGCGCAATCCCCTATGACGGAGACATTTTTTCTCGCCTCCGGAGTGAAATGTCCAAGCTGTACAGAACGATGATGAAGTGCAGTTGCTGCCGTGAAGGGAATGGACATCTGCGCTGTTGTAAAGGTATCCCAACCAATATCCCCGTGCACAAGTCCCACCTCGTAAATGCCAACATCAATACTCTCAATATCCTTTGGGTTTAATTCTTCCTTAACAAGGATATCTATCAGCGCATCCAACATTGGATGCAAATGCCTACAACAGGCGTGCGGCTTAATATAGCAATCACCGATTACATAATCTGAATTTATCCGTCCACCCTGACACATAATATCAATTTTATCCCAATCTGGAGCGTCTCCATCCGTACCAGCAAACGTAGCAAAAAACCCATATTTATCTTCCAGAGCCGTCTCAAGCCCGGAAAACCCATTCTCCGCCAAGTTTGATGCCATAATGCCATTTTGAGCGGCTAACCCTGGATGCATACGCTTTGCATCTCCGCCCGATCGATGAGTATTGATTCCAGATGCCATTGATGCAGCTAGGCCAAAAGCGTTGCGAATTATCGCAGCAGAATGTCCTTTTATTGCAGATACGGCGGCAGCAGCACCGATAACACCAGCTATTGGAGTGCCGTGAAACCCGCGTTGACGCTGACGTGGATGCATAGCTGCAGCAACACGACCCATAACTTCATAACCAACAATCATTGCGCTCAAAAAGCTTCGGCCACTGATATTATACCGATAGCCAGCGGCAAGAATGGCTGGAACGATGGCCACGCCAGGATGGGAGCCGGCCGGGCGATATCCGTCATCCAATTCGAGCCCGTGCCCCGCAGTGCCCGCAAGAAATGCTGCCGTAAGCACATTATACCGCCCGCTTTGCCCAGGAACCGGCACATCCCCATCGGGCGCTAATTCGGCCATCGTTTTTTTACTCGCAATTGTCACTTGTTGCACAGCGCCTGCAATGCAGGCGCCTAAGGTATCAAACAAGTGAATACGAGCCCTGTTTAAAGTAAAATCGTCTATAGACGCTAAATCAAAATTCACAACAAATTCTGCTAACGCTGCGGTTGCACTATTTCCGCCAGCATTAAAGGGCTCAGACAGTTTATTCATATTGGTGTCCTTCCGTTGTAATGGGGTACCTTCAGTATTACATGTACGGATACGAAGTTCTCAGACATCACTGCCGAGCGCATCTGTTTCAATTGTCAGCCTATGCATCAGCCTTTTTTGAGGCCAATAATCGGCTACGGCATAATGTAACGTTGCTCGGTTGTCCCAAAAGGCAATTGAATTGGGACGCCACCGGAAGCGACATTGAAATTCGGGCCTCTCGTAGTGGCGATACAATTCTAACAGTTTCGCATCTGATTCATCTACAGGCACCTTATCTATACACGTCGTGAAACTTTCTGACACATAGAGGCTAGGCAGGCCTGTAACTGGATGCTTACGCACTATTGGATGACTAATAGGAGGATGATCTTTAGCCATCAACTTCATCCGAACTGCATTTTCACCTTTCCAGCTGCGAGCCTTAACTGCACTGCCATGTAACTTCATAAAGTCTTGCGTCGCGCTCTTTGGTGCCAGATAGCTCTTCATATCAGAGGAAAGAGATTCATAAGCAGCGGTCATACTTACAAAGACAGTATCCCCACCGTATTCTGGGACTTCTTTGCTATGGAGTATTGATGCAAATTCCGGTTGCTTACGAAATATTCCGTCTGGATGGAAATGGTTCACATTAGGGGGACGACTCTTATCATTAACTATCACCGCAACCTCAGGCGCCCCCTCAAGTAATTCAAAAGCCGCCCTACGCGCTCTTCTTAGCCTACCGAATTGACCAGCCCAGGCCGCGAATTCGACGGGTGTTATATCCTGATTATGAAAGAACAATACCTGGTGCCGCATCAGTGCAAGATGAATTTCCTGTATGACCTCAGGCAGGGGTACTTGCGCTAAATTAGCACAAGTAACTTCCGCCCCAATGACAGGCGTAATAGGATCAACAACAATATGCTTATAAATCTCAGACTGTTCAAACATTCTTATATTTTTACAGCTTGAAGGGGCTTCTCGGCAACGTTTAGTAATTTTGCTCATCGCAATGTGTTTCAATGATGATTAAGTAGCATTTTAATGTTGAGTGGAAACACACCATCATCCTGCTAATTCAGATTACTTTTTAGCCTCATCAGATTTCAGACTGGTAAGAAACATACTTGAAACTTCGAGGTGTTGAGGAGTTTAATAGTGTAATCCTTACCTTCAACATCACAATTACCAACAAAGAGGACATAACTATGACGGCTCCCGAAAAAAAACCACTTGTATCTCGTTCCTCGCGCCGGAAGTTCCTCAAAGGTGCGGGTATTGCGGCCGCTACCAGCACCGCCGCCGTTATTCTCGCAGGATGCGATGAGAGCTCCGAAGAGGAAAAGAAAAAAAAGAACCCGCCGTCAGCGCCTAATATTTCAAGGGCAGAGACCGTAACCCTTAAAGTACAATCGTCGTGGGGTTCTAAGTCCGTATTTCAAGAAATGGCGAAACAGTACGTTGAACGTGTTGACAAAATGTCTGGTGGCCGACTTAAAATTGACCTCCTACCTGCAGGCGCAGTAGTTAAGGCATTTCAAGTTCAGGATGCTTGTCATAAAGGTGTTTTAGATGGTGCTCATACAGTCACTGCATACTGGTATGGCAAAAATAAAGCGGCATCTCTTTTTGGAACTGGCCCTGTGTTTGGTGCTAATGCCGCCCAAATTTTGGCTTGGATTCACTATGGTGGCGGAAAAGATCTTTATCGTGAGCTAGTACAGGACATTCTTAAACTGAACCTAGTAGGATTTTTCTGCATGCCAATGCCTACTCAACCGCTTGGCTGGTTTAAAAAAGAAATACGAACCACGGAAGATATGAAAGGTATAAAATACCGGACCGTCGGGCTTGCAACTGATATCATGCAAGGTATGGGGCTCAAAGTTACACAGTTGCCAGGCGGCGAAATTATCCCGGCGTTAGAGCGTGGAGTAATTGAGGCATTCGAATTTAATAATCCAACCTCAGACCGTCAGTTCGGAGCACACGATGTTTCAAAAAATTACATGCTTGGGAGTTACCACCAGGCTGCAGAATTTTTTGAAATAATTTTTAATAAGAACCGATTTGAAAAGCTGGCGCCAGAACTACAAGCAATATTGGAGTTTAGTGCGGAGGCAGCTAACACAGCGAATTATGGCTTTGCTATGGATAACTATTCCAAAGACCTGCAGGGGCTGATCAAAAAAGATAAGGTCAATGTAAAACGAACGCCACAAGCAGTTATGAAGGCACAACTATTTTCATGGGACGAAGTCCTTAAAAAACTTGAAAAGGATCCTTTTTTCGCCAAAGTTGTCAAAAGTCAAAAAGATTGGTCATATAGGGTAGCTTTTTATGACCTTATGAATGCAGCTGACTATAAGCTTGCCTTCAAACATCACTTTCCAAATGAAATTAGTTCCTAGCAGATGGAGATTTTGCACTTTCTTGTGTGAATTGGCTCGAACCTAATTTTATAGAATCCAATAGCCCTTTCAGGGAGAAAAAATTAACCAATGCAGCGGCTAATAAATATTATTGATACTGCGACCGCTTGGGTAGGTCGGGCTTTCGCTTGGTGCATCTTAGTAATGGCTCTTGGTATTGGTTATGAGGTCTATATGCGCCGAGCGCATCAAGACCCGACGGCTTGGGCATTTGATCTTAGCTATATGATGTTTGGTGCGCTTTTTATGATGGCAGGTGCCTATACCTTGTCCCGAAATGACCACGTTAGAGCGGATGTTATTTACCGATTATTGAAGCCCAAAACGCAGGCAATCATAGAATTTACTCTATATATCGCGTTCTTCTATCCAGTGGTCATCGCATTGATTTTCGCCGGTTTCGATTACGCATTAGAGTCGTGGTCGTACAACTCGGGCAGAGGCGAGGTTAGTGTGATGAGCCCTGCCAACATCCCCATTTTCCAATTTAAAACCATCATTCCTGTCGCAGGCTCGCTATTTTTTATTCAGGGAATAGCCCAACTCTGCAGATGTATTATCTGCATAAAAACGGGCCAATGGCCACCAAGTTACAGAGATGTAGAGGAAAAGGAGTCGCAGCAGCCACAAATGAAGGAAAATAGGTCCATCTCTTCCGACGGTGTCCAATGACAGATCCCCAAGTTGCCATTCTGATGATGATTTTGTTTATTTTTGTCATCCTACTTGGATTTCCTATTTGCTTTACACTAATGGCAATGGGCGTTGCATTTGGTTACTACGCCTATTACGACGCGTCACGCATGACGTCAATTTTCGACAACCAAATCTTCGATTTATTTGTCAATCAAACCTATTCGGTAATGGCAAACGATGTTTTGACAGCAGTTCCACTATTCCTTTTCATGGGTTATATCATTGAACGAGCAAATATTGTTGATCGCTTATTCCTCACTTTACAAATATCAATGCGCCGGATGCCTGGTTCAATGGCAATTGCCGCGCTCGCGACTTGCGCGATTTTTGCTACCGCTACGGGAATTGTAGGCGCTGTTGTAACTTTGATGGGCCTTCTTGCCCTTCCCGCTATGCTCAAAGCAAAATACGACACCAGTTTCTCTGCAGGTGTAATCTGTGCGGGCGGCTGCCTAGGAATCTTGATACCGCCCAGCATCATGCTGATTGTCTATTCAGCAACAACCAACGTTCCGGTGATGAGGCTTTATGCGGGGGCAATAATTCCCGGATTTTTGCTTGCTGGGCTTTACATCATTTATGTGGTCGGTCGGGCTGCGTTCAATCCGACCCTAGCACCGAAGCCCCAAGGAAAAGACATAGAAGATAGCTCTTTTGGCGCAATAATTTTGATGTTGGCCACATCATTCTTTCCGCTAGCCTTCCTCATAGTCTCAGTGTTGGGAGCTATACTCATGGGATTGGCTACACCATCGGAAGCTGCCGCAATAGGAGCGCTAGGGGGTCTATTCCTGGCGTATTGCTACCGGGCACTTACCTGGCAACGGCTTCGAGAATCTGTTTATTTGACCGTACGTACCTCAGCAATGGTCTGCTGGCTTTTTGTTGGATCCTGGACCTTCGCATCGGTTTTTTCCTACCTTGGAGGTCACGATATTGTCAAAGACATCGTGCTATCGATGAACTTATCGCCGCTAATGTTCTTGATCTTAGCACAGTTGATTATTTTTTTGCTCGGCTGGCCGCTAGAATGGAGCGAAATTATCATAATTTTTGTCCCTATCTTCTTGCCCATGCTCAGTTTATTTAACGTTGACCCGCTGTTCTTCGGTATTCTCGTAGCACTCAACTTACAGACCTCCTTCCTCACGCCACCTATGGCCATGGCAGCATACTACCTTAAAGGGGTTGCACCGCCGGAGGTCCAGTTAATAGCTATTTTTAAAGGCATTATGCCTTTCCTAGCAATGGTACTAATTGCCATGATAATTCTATATAATTTTCCTCAAGTGGCACTTTGGCTTCCAAATAAACTTTATTCAAGTTAACCCATTCTCATGAATCTTATAGAATTGAATGCAATAGAAGCTCGTAATAAATTAATGACGGGCGAGATTTCTGCATATGACCTAACGCATGCATACTTAGATCAGATATCTGAAATTGATGGAGACATTGATGCTTGGTCATTTCTTGACCACCAGCATGCACTTAATCAAGCCCGAGCAGTTGATGAAACACGTGCACAAGGTATGCCGGCAGGCAAATTATTTGGGCTCCCAGTAGCAGTAAAAGATATTTTTGATACATATGATATGCCAACTGAGTGCGGCACCTCCGTGTATTCTGGTCGCCAGCCAGCACATGACTCAACTGTAGCAGCCTTGCTTCGCCAAGCAGGGGCAATCATCATTGGCAAGAGCGTCACTACAGAACTTGCAATGTACGGCCCAGGGAAAACGAGAAATCCACATGATAAATTTCGCACCCCAGGAGGCTCATCAAGTGGTTCAGCTGCAGTTGTTACCGCAAAAATGGCACCACTCGCAGTCGGCAGCCAAACCAATGGTTCCATAATACGACCTGCGTCTTTTTGCGGTGTAGTCGGATATAAACCCTCCTATGGGTTAATTTCCCGAAGCGGCGCTCTTGTTCTTTCCTCACCTTTGGACACAGTCGGCGTATTCGGGGAAACTATTACGGACGTTGCATTAATCGGAGATGCCCTCGCATTTTTCGACTCCTCTGATCATTGCATGAGCCCTAAAGCATGTCCTAATTTATTAGAAAATACGAATACAGAAATATCTATTGAACCAACCTTTGCTTTCATAAAATCACCAGCATGGAATAAAGGGCATGATGATCTCCAGGCTGGCTTCAGTGAACTCACTGGAGAATTAGGCGATTTATGTGAGGAAGTGGACCTCCCAGATATATTTACGCAAGGAGTAAAATTACACCGTACGATTATGATTGCTGACGTAGCTAGAAATCTGGGGCCTCTTTATGACAAAAGCAAAAATGATATCAACTCAGAGCTATGTCAAATGATCGAGGAAGGCCGCAGTGTGAAGGCCATCGACTACAATAACGCGATTGAGCTTAGAGAGGTCTTAAATGCCGGATTGGATCAGATTTTTCAACGATATGATGCCATCATTACCCCATCAACAACCGGAGAGGCACCAAAAACGCTCAAATATACGGGTAATCCTGTTTTTTGTTCGCTATGGACTTATTGCGGAGTACCGGCGATTACGTTACCTCTCCTAATTGGAGATAACAGCATGCCAATTGGAGTTCAGATGATAGGCCAACGTGGTCATGATGGCCGCCTGTTACGCAACGCTCGATTTTTATCAAACCATCTGGCACGCTACATGGACATAACGTAATGCTAAGTTTTAGAGCTAAAAGTATTCAAAATAAAAAAAATCATCCCAAATCTGCATGCTTGCAATACTCTAAAGAGGCTTGGAGATTTCGTTCCGGAGAAAAAGTATTTGGAGGAATAGCTCTTACCACCCTTGCATTATTTTTGGGTGTTCTGGTTGTATACGTAGCCGAAATAGATCTCGCAATTGTTTCTCTTATAGGAATGGCCTTGGCCATTTACGATTTTTGGCTTCATTTATTTCGAAATTAATATCTCGAGAGTTCTGTTTTCCATGAAGGCATTCAATCTCTTTAACTGATACGTTAGGGACTTAGGACACTGCGTCTCTACCTAGGAAAACGTTACCAAATCTGGTCCGAAACATCTCTGAACCAAGGTATTTTATCGTGGTGACAATCTCAAAGCAGCATTTGTCGGAAATTTAGATGGCGCCTAAACATTATGCGTTAAAGTCCGACCTAAAATCATATCTGCTGCTTTTTCAGCTATCATTATCGTCGGTGCATTTGTGTTACCGCTACAGAGGCGGGGCATTATAGAGGCATCAACCACCCGAATTCCCTGTAACCCGTGAATCCTCAATTCTGGATCAACTACAGCCATATTATCAATGCCCATCTTGCAAGTCCCAACAGGATGGTAAAGTGTTGCTCCGGTGTTACGAGCATAATCCAGCAACCCTTCATCGTCCATGATCGCTGCACCAGGTGAAAGCTCATGCAACACAAAAGGCTTTAGCGGATCGCTTTCCGCTATCGCACGAGCAAATTGCATCCCCGATAGAAGGACCTGCTGATCGGCATCGGTAGAAAGAAAATTTGGTAAAATTTCGGGTTTGTCAGATATCCTAGGTGTAATGCTGTGGATCTGCCCCCGACTATCAGGTCTAAGCTGGCATGGGCCTATTGTAAGACCAGGGAAAGAATCGAAAGTACGTTTGTGCGTATTGCGAAAGGTGGCGTGGGCGATATGAAATTGGATATCAGCGTCCAGAAGGTCTGGTCGACTCTTTACGAAGCCGCCAACAATTCCGGCAGCTTGGGATAATGCGCCCTCTCGTTTGAAGATATACTTAATCACTTCGCCAACTAGTTTTGCTCCACGGGTAAGTTGATTTAACGAAACAGTACCTGGAGCCATTTGCCATGATAAGCGTGCTATATAATGATCTTGGAGGTTTTCGCCCACCCCGGGCAAATCCTTTACTACCTCAATTCCCAATGACCTAAGTCGTTCTCCTTGACCAACACCCGATATCTCAAGCAACTGCGGCGATTGTATTGCCCCCGCAGATATAATTACCTCTTCTCTTGCTGTTACGGTCTTGTCTTGGCCTTGGTTCCTGAAAGTAACCCCCCAAGCACGGCCATCTTTGATTAAGATCCTCTTTGCTAAAGCTCGAGTCCAGACCGTAAGGTTGGTTCGATTACGAGCTGGGTCTAGGTAAGCGTGTTTGGCACTGAAACGCCTGCCATCTTTTTGAGTAAGTTGATAATAAAAAAAACCCGCCTGGCTGCCAGAGTTATAGTCATGCTCAGGCACGTAGCCCAAACTAGTTCCAGCCTCGATAACTTTATCTAAAATATCATACCTATTTCTCGTTTCGGCAACATTCAGTGGGCCATCTTCACCACGATATTTGTTTCCCCCACGCGCCCAATTTTCTGATTTTTTAAAATAGGGCAACACATCTTTATAAGACCAACCCGTACAACCCATTTGAGCCCAAACGTCATAATCGGCGGGCTGTCCCCGCACATAGAGCATGCCATTAATTGAACTACTGCCACCTATCACTTTACCACGTGGAATAGGTATCGGACGATCTCCGGTACTTTCTTGTGGTTTGGTCTCAAACAACCAATTTACAGACGGATCTGCCATGGTTTTGACAAAACCAGCAGGAATGTGTATCCAGGGGTTATAGTCTTTTCCACCGGCCTCCAACAAACAAACTGTATATTTTCCATTTGCTGTCAGACGATTAGCTAATGTGCAGCCAGCGGAGCCACCCCCAACTATTACATAATCAAATTCCATCCTTGCCCTGTACCAAATCTATCCGTCATAAGCAATCTGAGAAAATCACGTTTAAATTGATTGCCCCAGGATGATCAATTTGTATTCAAAGAAGCTGGCCAAAATTAATTGAGGTACTTTTCGATTCGCAAAAAGACGAGTTCTATTTTCCGGAGCCTTTCTCAAGTTTTAAGTACACCTGAATCCCAAGATGTCCTTGGTGTTACATCTTCGATGGCACTTAGAGAGGACATAGATTATAACTGATTGATCTATGGACTGTGATAGAATGGGAGGAAATCACATGCCTTATTATTTTCCTAATGAAATGGATACACACCACGGGCTCGCAAACCCACATCAAAGTATACAGCAAGTGGCAGGGGAGTTCATGAAAGCTGGCGTTGTTACAAAACCAGAGGGTTCGGGCCCACCTTTGCACTCGCATCCCAATGAAGAACAATTCACCTACATATTAACCGGAGAATTACATTATATACTCGGAGAAGAGGAACGTATTGTGAAAGCCGGTGATATGATCCACATTCCTCGTAACACAAAACATAGAAGTCGTGCCATTAACGGCGAAGCGACTTTCTTCACTGTTAAAAGCCCGCCAGGGGATACCGGTCACCTAGACGAAGATTATAATAAAGCAGATGACGCAGAGGAACGTGAAGCGACATTCCCCGGAACTAAAAAAGGATAAATTTCTAAACGCCATTCGAATTAATAATAGCCGCAAATTGCGGTAAGAAGCACTATTCTGGCACTATCTTTGCCCATTTTTAGATCTGTGGAGAAGAACCAAGCGAGTGTACGTTTTTATGATCGACATTGAAGAGGCGTCATTCGCTTAAATCTTTTTTGGTAGCTATTCCATTGCATAAGCAAATCAGATGTCTTTAGAAATGATGAATCCCTTTTTTTGCCAAACTCAAGTGTTCACACGGCTACCTTTTGCCAAAGGCGTTAGCAAGTTAGCCAATGGGCACTGCCCATTATTATTGACAACCGCCGGTTGGCTTGAGCGAAATATTGATAAAACTGTTAGATCACAATTAATCACAGATCTGGTCGTCGCGGACCCGATCAATAGCCATCCAAAGTTATTAGATATAATCGCGATGGAGAAGTCCCTCCCAATATTCGACCAAATTATAGCAGTCGGTGGAGGCAGCACTATAGATGCAGCCAAAGCACTGGCGGCGTTGAGGGCACTCGATAGCAACGCCAGCCTCTTTAAGAATACAGTAATAGACGCTACACCATTTGGTGACGACTTTGCCCCGAGCCCAATCGTTGCAATTCCAACCACATCTGGCACTGGCTCAGAGGTAACGCGGTGGGGTACACTTTGGGGACCTTATATGGAAAAATATTCGATTATGCATCCAACGCTCTATCCAACCTCTGCGATTTTGGACCCAACCTTATGCGTATCAATGCCAGAAGATGTGACCTTGTACAGCGGACTTGATGCTATTAGCCATGCTATGGAGGCTATTTGGAACCGCAATCACACCCCAGCTTCTGATATGGCATCAACGGCATCCATTCGTGCATTAAAAAGAACACTGCCATTAGTGCTTAATAACCCTGATTCTCTTGAACTTCGACAACAAATTCAGATCGCAGCGCTATATGCCGGCTATGCCATGGGCACAACTCAAACTGCGCTAGCTCATTCTATTTCTTACCCTTTTACTGCCAAATTTGGCTTGCCGCATGGATTTGCTTGCAGCTTTTCACTTGGTGAGGTCGCCCGCTACAACACTGAGGCTGATAGTGCACGGGTCGGATTGATTGCAGACGCCTTTGATTGCTCCTTAGATGAACTACCAGATAAGTTTCATAATTGGATTAAAGAAATGGGTGTCGTCCACTACTTGAAGAATTATATTCCCAATAGAACAATTGATTGCATTGACGAAGAACTCATCAACCCAGCCCGCGCAAACAACAACATTCATAATGCTGATGAAAAATCTGCGAAAAAAATAGCACAGGCAAGTTTAAAGGCACTTTTTTAATCAGTTCGCAGAAGTGCAGTAATGCAGGACGAAGCCGCCCCACCTCAAGCCATCATCTTTTGTAGACCTTATCAACCTCTGTTTAAACGGGTGCTACCGTTGAGATGTAACACCCTATCCCAGAGGCTCTTTGGGGCAAAAAATAACG
>MDTC01150270.1_pt1 | contig 16143 bp, 9 predicted proteins | sample 811181 | NCBI WGS metagenome assembly MDTC01 (sample SAMN05326644, study PRJNA326480) | marine metagenome | isolation source: seawater | place: Pacific Ocean: North | collected 2011
GCAACCGGTTGGGTCCCTGCAGCCGGAGTTTCATTATCTGCTGGGCGGTGAGATCCTGAGTGGGTGAGTTTGCTTGGTGCGGCGTCAATCGGTTGAATTGGTCTGTGAGCTGTTTCATCTCTTTGACGAAATTGTCAGTGTGAGGCTTGGTCATCGCGTTGTAGACGAGCCGGCCTTCGCCCTGTGCCTTGTAGAAGCTTAGCATCTTGCGGCAGATGTAATGTTTGTAGCAATCGAAGGCTGTGTTTTTTGCAGTTGTCTTGTAGAGATCAGTTCCCTCTGTGTGGGACTGGCCACTGAGAGTCGACCGTTGCGCCGCAGTCAGGTAAGCCCGGCAGAGGTGCCTGAATCCGTGTTCGGAAGTCTCGGGTGGTGTGTCGAACATCCACATCAAAACTTCAGCCAGCTGCTGCTGGCGCATCCAGTGCTTGGAGATAGAACAGTCGCCTTGGAGCATCGACTGATCGAAGCACACGTGCGGTTGGCACGCTGTGATCTCCTTTCCCTCGATGCACCATTGACGGTAGACTTGCTCTGCATGGGAGAGCAGATATTCGGCGACGATGATCCGTGAGCGGGAGTCGATATGCATGAACCAGTGCGCGTCGGGGCATATGGTGGGTACCTTATCAATCAGTTGCTTGGTTGCCTCAGTCGCCATTTGGAGCGACTCAGGGACCTGCGGCTCGAGGATTCTGCTGCTCGCCTGCATGCTCTCGGGTAGCCCAGCCACGGAGGCGCCGTACATGGTGTGGTTCCTCGCTGTGACATGGTTGGTGTTGTAGATGGAACACACCCTGTCATCATTTTGGCGGATGTAAAACACGTCGGGCAAGTGCGGGCCTCCCTTCTTAATGTTGGTCTGACCCACCCCCCCAGTTGCGTAGTAGCCAGAGTTGGTGGAGGACGAGGAAGCCTCCTTCATGATCTCTTGCTGCAGTTCGGCACGCTTGATCCGTCGCATTCCATTGAAGAGCCACTGGCTGCTTACCCGGACATATCCACGCTCGATGGCACGTGAGATGTCAATGGTTTTGACATCAATCATGGAGTCGTCGTCTGACTGGTCCGGGGCCAGGTAGGCGTTGGGGAAGTATAAGCGCCCGGCACTGTTATCACCGACCTCGTACTTGCACTCCTTCCACTTTTCCTTGCACAGGTTCAGCTTTGTCTCGTCGATTCGGTACTCTTCCTGTGCCCAGAGATCGTTCTTGAAGACCTGGCACGAATTGAGGCTGTGCAGCAGCTCCCCGTATTCGTGGAGCCCCTTGGCAGTATAACCAGCCATCATGTCAGCTGGCATTCCTCTGCCCGAGCGCGCTCTTTCCATCGAAAAAGCTTGCTCCTTCCCAGCGTGTCTGTCCATTCGATCGACCAGCAGCAAGTCCAGATTGTCAGCGTGGCGCTGAACGGAGAGCTGGTCATTGCCCTCGTCCATAATGTAAAGTAGAATGTCTATAATCTGCTTCTTGGAATAGCCTTCGAGCGGGCCGTGGCCAGACATACCACTGACGCTCATCAGCCGTGATGCCAGGCTGTTGAGGGCGTGCTGGTCGTTCTTCATGGTACCGTCCAGTGTCACTTTCACTGTATTGAAGTCAAAGTTCGTTCGGCCTGCGGCGTCCCGAAAGAAGGGGTCGTCGGGGCCGAACATCTCCCAATAACTCTTCTTTTTTACATAGAGGATGAATGCATCACGGACGTTGTTCACGTCTTCGATCCTGTCCTGGTTCAGCGCAAGCACGCACGCCGCAAGTGCATCTTGGAAGCTGCACGACGCCATTTTGCCCACCCAGTAAAGCTGCGGATCCCGGAAGAGGTCCTTTGGCCAGAATTCGCCTCGTGGGCCCCCCTGGCGCTTCACAGTCTGCTCGGAGAAGAGGCCCCACGGCTCAGAGAAGAGCTCGTACGCTACCCCGAGAGCTCGGTTGACTTGCATCATTTCGGTGACTTGCCCGATCCGACGCGCCTTGAACCGTGCCTGGCCGTTGCGCTCCAATACGGTGGTCACGGCTTTGCGCATGAAGGACAAGGCGTCTGTATTTTTACCGCTGAACACCCCGGCATAGCTAGACATTGCTCCATACATATTGATAAGCATCCCGGTCATATTCACCAGCAGCCGACCTTGTGTGCGAATGGCCTCTTGGTAGGCCCAGGCCGAGCTTCCGTGTGCCGGCTCCGCAGAAGCCAGTTCGTCTGGACTCACATCGACTGCGCAGTCGGTGAGGGTGGTTGTTAGGCATCGGTTTAGAACCGGCCCGATGATATCATTTTCGTCGTCATTCGAGCACCGGATGTCAGCTTGTCTGCATCCGCGAATTGATTCCAGCGTCATAATCACGGGCTCTCCGGTAGGCAGCTTGATACACGTCGCAATGGTGTGGCGCGCCTCACCACTCGACATCCGTTCCTTGAGGCCCTCCGCATCGTTGCTGCCGACATCTACATTCGCACCACGACCCTTTTCCGCTCTCAGATCCGCACGGCCTTCGTCGTAAAGATTGGCTCCGCCAAGGAGAGACAGTCGTTTCGAGAAGACCTTGTGCACGGCCGAGGTTTCCTGACCCTTTCTCTTCACAAAGTCCTTTGCAAATTGGTCGAGTAACATTTCGAGAATCATCGACTTGCCTACGCCGGCACCACCGAGCAGCATGAAGTGGACTACCTGTCTCTTGGCGGCACCAGTCCCGACAGTGGGATCGCAAGTAGTCAGTACCACCATCGTTGCTGCTAGGCTGACTCTCTGTGTGAATCCCTGTCTGTAACCAGCGGTATAGACGTAGCTCAATTGCGCCTTGGCCAGCACCGACGGTTCCATGGCGACGTCATAAGGCAAGTGCACGGTGCAGCGCTTCAATGTGCCCGTCTTGATGGAACCAAAGATCCCAAGGGTGTAGCACCCGTCCCGCAAAGCACAGCTCCGCTCGCACATATCGTCGCGTCTGTACACTTCGTTGTAGAGCGTATCGGTGAAATTCTGTAGCATCCGCGAATAGCTGCTCTGGTAATTGTCCACGCCCTCGTCTGTGAAGCGCTGGAGCCACATATCCAATTCGATTGCGCACTCCTTTCCCCAGCTTACCATTGGCGAAGTCTCGATCATGTTGACCTCCTTATGCAAGTCGTAGTCGTTTGTGAGCACATCCGTGTACAGGTAATCTTTCTCGTTGAGCACGACTTGCTGTCCATCCTCTGTGCAGAGCTGACCGTGTCCCGTGTCAAGCAACTTTGCCCCGAGAGTCTCGTTGGTTGCAAATACTTCGCGCATTTGGCTTGGCCTCGCACGGTTTTTGACATACCCCTCCCACCAACTGAGGAAGGACGGCTTGAACTCTGCATCGCAGAATTTGCGATCCCTGTTGGGGTAGGAGGTGTCCAACTGGATTTCGAAGAAACAGTTTTGTAAGACGCGCTGCGGCATCATATGCCCGTCGATGACTAATCCGGTATTAAAAATCTGATTGAATTTGACCTTGTCGATAAGAGTTGCTAGCGTCACATTCGGCCGATTGATTTCTTCCAGTGCGGCCTCGAACTCGCGCTTCTCCTCTTGCTGGCGGGTGTACACCTCAGGGTCCGTTTCTCTTGTCTGCGCCATGCCCTGATTGAGGTCGTTGATTGTTTGCTGCAGCCCCTTGCTACGGAGGTGGGTCTGTTTCTTTAGCACTCGCGCAAAGTGTTTGTAGCTCACAGTCTTCTCGTCCCGAATAGCCGGACCCCACCGGGGAATCGGAAGCCCGGGTGAATAAAATGGATTCGCCTCTTTCTCTCCCGTAGCAGGATTTAATATCTCGTCACACCAGGGTTTCTTCTCTTCGAATAGTGCGACCTGTGCGTGCAACTTCTGCAAAGCAGCACAAGTTTCGGTGCCCTGGTCGATGTCGGCATTCTCCAAAACCGCAAGAGCTTCCTTTTTGAGGTCTGCCGCATTCCACTCCATAGTCGCCTCCTCTTCCAGCTTCAGTTTCTCGAGCAGCGCTCGCCTTTCGGGGTGGCATGTCACACCCGATCTGTCGTTGTCCCGGGGTGCCATATCGGGTTCTTCAAGGTCGCTCAACGGATCCGTTTCTTCCAGCATAAAGCCGTCTTCGAGGAACAACCGCGCAATGTTTGTCGGGTCCCTGCAAAACAGGTCCAAACCCTCGCCGGTCACCTGGTTGGTTTCGTCGATGGTGACTGATCCACGTGTGTAGCTCATCGGGTCCTGCTGCTCCGCTTGCATCAAAGGGTGCTTGCGGGTGATAGCCATCAATGCCGAGAAGTAGTCCTTGACATGACAAGACACTGTGCGCTCCTCTTCGATTAGCACGCCACCAAGACCTCGCTTGACAAAAAGCAGCCCGGTTTCGGAGACCTCGTCAATCTTCTTCTTCAGGTCGAAGACAGGCGCGATCGTATGATTGTGCTTGCTGACCGTAAATTGCCGTTTGAATGCCGCACTCTTCGCATCCAGGGTCATCTGCGTTTCGACTGCATGAACCCCTGGAAAAGTGTTTCGCATCACATCGGTGTAGAAGCACACCTTCTTTTGGCAGGGAAATCGATCATCAATGAGTGTGGGTTCGGCTTTGCGCTTGCGGCTTGGTCCCCGGGCACCAGCTTCGTTGGGGAACTCACTCTCCGTGGCTTGTTTGGCCAGGCGTTTGTTCGCTGCCATCATTTTGACCAAACCATGGTCAAACGAAGGCCGTGGGACGTAATTGCCACCCTGAGCAAGCAGCAGCTGATGGCGGTCGTAATCCTCTGTTCGCATAATGAGGTGAAAAGACAAACGGTACCCGATTGCTTCTTCGGGAGCCACAGTGTCCCGCCTCTGAGAAGAGTCGCTATCGCTGCCCACCGCACTTGTCAAGAGAATCTCGCAGTAATGCTTCACATAGCAACAGCTTGCCATCCGATTGAACTCCAGCATCGCCTTCAACTTTTCCCAGTCGTCACTTGCCATTTCCAAATCCTTCAGGTTGGATAACAAGTTGGAGAAAGTCGGGTCGGAGCAAATCGCCGCGGCAGCCGCGTTGCGCGGCTGCTTGTTCTTCTGTTGAGCTTCGTACAGTTGCCGCGTTACGCTCGCGACAGAGTCCCGCGCAGCCTCCAAGTCGCCACCCACGGTGTTGTTATGCAGAAAGTCGTCGCGCTCTTGGGCAGACGGCATCGCTCTTGCCATATTCTGATTGAAACTCGCACATTCAGTAGTCATTGCCGCGGTGCGTTGTGCTACGTTGAAGAAAACCGAATTCGAATTGTGCAAAGTGGTGGTCTCTGCCACGTTTGCTCCCGAGAAGCGCAATGGGCCGGCTGTTGGCTCGATTTGGCCCTTAAGTACGACGTGAAAAATCGACTCTACGAGCTGTTCGAATTGCACACCGCGGATTAGAACCTGGAAAACGCGGCAAAGCAAAGTGCACCTTATGCGTGTTTGGATCGTATTCTGGAATGCAAATCTGCTTGAACCGTTCATCTGCAGGTGCGCCCTTGGGTCGCTGAGGAAGAACTGGCTCAGCGATCGTCGGGATCAGCTTGACAGGTGCAGCTATCGCCCCGTCTGTGGCCATGTTGGCAGCTAAACGATTGACTCGAGAATTCCCGAGCAGTCTCTCATATTATATCAACTGTTGCCAAAATTTTAGATTCTTTTTGTTTCAACTGTTGCCAAAATTGAAAACTAATTCGAAATTAATAATAATAATTCGGGTCTAAATTTTTTCAAGAATTTCAAGAATTTAAAAATGTACCCTTTTCAAAATAGTGGCTAAAAAGAATGCAATGTGATTCGGTAGGGAGGAAGCCGCGTGGCGCACATGCAAGCGCAGCAGCCCGGTAACAAACACTTCGCCGTACCAACTCCTTTGTCGGAGACACCGCAAACCCCTTCCCACCACATTACATCTCCACCAGGCGTGCCAATCAGTATCACACCAGTAAGTGGCAGAGGGATCCACACCACGGCATCCGACGATATCACATTCGACAACACTGCGGCCTGCTGGCGACAATTGTTGCTGTTGTTGGAACAATATAAGGGATCTAAGGGAAGTGCGCCCGGCTCTCCATAGAACCAACGAAAATGGGTGGTGTGTTTGGTAGAACCCAGCATCCGGGTATTGTAGCTGCCAATGCCCCCATGCCCCCATTCGCACCCGAAAGTCTCAACTGCTGCAATGAGCGGTACCAGTTGGTACTCGTCCCCCAATGGGTGCCCTCCACGAGTCTGGCCAACGAGAGACCTCCAAAACGCCGGCGCTGCGAGGAAGGCGGTCACATCCTCGCTGACACACAGCGGGAATCGCTCGTATTACACCCGCCTCGAGTCGACGCCGGTATCGCTGCGTCTGCGTCGCTACAACGGTATATACACGGCGAAGCGTCAGTACCCTCGAACTCACACAATCCGTCCAATGCCAACACGACTCCCTTCGCCCACCGTCCCCTTGTGCCGCTATTCTCAGAAGATGTGCCGCCTGCGCAACCTCCAGTCGGCACTAATGCTGTTCATCGCATTCCAGGTATTCCAGTCGTTACAGCTAACAACTGCCACTCTGCCACCGAACGGCGCGGAAAGTGGTGTCCGAACACCACTCCCCCAAGCCTCGTCGTTTCTGAACCTGTCTCTCGGCAAGGACCAAGCGGGGGGCAGACTGAGCCAACCGACGATACTGGCAACAATTCGCCCCCAGTCGGGCCCACTCTACCACAACGCAACGGAGTCGATCCACCAGGCGTTGAACCGCGCAACGCAGGTGGCCAGTGATGTGATAAAGGGGCCATGCCCCGACGCCGACATGCGCATTGCGCCACTTCAATTCGAAAACATGCGCGTTTCGGATCACAACACCGGACCACTAATGACCGTCTCGGCATCATTCGTTCTTATGACAATCACGGGGATCCGTGATCGAATCGCATACGTTTATGTGCCGACCGCCCTCGCCAGACACTTGACAACAGTCGACCCGGCGAATAATTTAGTCGTGTGGGAGCACATGGACCACTCGAACATGACACCAGAACAAAACGGACTCGCCCTCACACAACTCTGGGAATCCATCGAGCATGATATGTGGATCACTATCAATACAGAAACTTCCTTTGCACTCGGTGACTCGGACTGTGCACTCGTGTCAACAACCGATGGCTACTTCTCCATCGTGAGTACACTGGTGCACGAAATCGTGCACGGGCTGGGTGTATACTCCCTCGTCAATGAGAACCAGTCGGGTGGACTTCTTGGGCACGTCTCCCTTTTCGACGCTCTCATGCAAACAAAACAAGGTGACTGCGACCCGGCAGACGCCGCCTGCTTCTTCTTCAATGAGTCGCGGGTGCATCACGTGACGGGGGCAGAGCTGGGCGGCACGCCACTCTGGGTGAGACACTCCAAGCTACACAATCCACAGACCTTCGATGCAGGAAGTAGCCTGTCACACTTTGTCGAACCGGACTCGGTGATGAATTCGACTATCGCTGAGTCCACCTGCCGATTCCAACTCACCTCTACCGACCTCTCTGCCCTTCAGTCACTCGGCTGGGACACGTGTACACCGAATGCCACAGACGCGGCCTGGTCCACACTGGACGCACTTTTTCCCGCCGCGCTGCTGAACACGCTACTCAATCGGTCGACTGCACATGGTGCCTCCGCCAGCCCCATTGGCTGTCACTACTACGAGCACTATGACACTGTCACAGGAAACTGTGTGTGTGCAAGCGGTTATTACTATGTAAACAGTCACACGCGCTACTACGAATGCACATCTGACGATCTCGGCGCCGCTGTCATCTCTGCAGTGGTTTTCGTGATCTTTGTCGTAGCCGTGTGCTGGTGTGCGTGGTACTGCTGGTCTGAGAAAGCCAAGGCGCCGAGTGATCCTCCCTCGAAGGCACAGTGCAAATATACAAACTATGCGCGGCAACAGAGTCGCGAAGACGAAGGAGGCTCCATGCAAGAGCTAGACCAGCTAGACTGCCAGGTGGCCCACCTGTTTAGTGGAAAGCCGGTTTTTGTGATCGAATGATGATTTTAAAGAAAAGAATTAATATTTACTGTATTGACGGAATTTCCTTAGAGTTATGTATCCAATATTACTAAAGCCAGCGAGTTCCTACTCTTTGGGACACCATCATTAATATGAGGTGTATATGGGGGAGTCACTCGGGTTTGTTGGGGAGTAACTCGGGTATGGCGTATATGGATCTACATAGTCTGGGCATGGACGCTTCAAAGACGGGTTGAGGCCGCGTGCAACTTGTGCCTTAAAGGACTGTGCAAGTGAATCGAATCTTGCCTCCCCATCCGCGGCAAGCACGCTTTGGATATGCTTTGCCAGCTCCTGCTCGGCATCTCCTTTTCGAATGCCTTCTGTTCTCAGTGCTGTGAGCGCCCGTTCGAGAATTTTTTGGAGGGGACCACTTGCCTCACGGGCGGCCGCGCATTCATACAACTCACGCCACATCGCTGTAGAATTGAGTAGTAGTTCAGTGACATGGGCCAATTTTGGCGGCACCTCGGCCAAGTACTGTTGCCACACTGCTGCAGGGTATCCGTCCGCCTCAGCTTCCGCCCCTTGCTCTGCTGCTGCCCCTTGCTCTGCTGCTTTTGCTAGAAACGCAGGAGCAAAGTGGCTTGCTTGCAGCGTTCCATAAACGAATTGGAGGTTAAGCCTAGACAATTCGACTTTAGCGTCGTAAATGGCCCTAGCCAGCGCTGAGACTTGGGACGCGTGCTTCTCGTATCCGAACAAGGTTTTGAACACACGGTCCAGTCTCCTTGACTTCTGAAAGCCAGGCAAAGCTTCCGTCGTCACTTCACCATCCGAAGAAATCCAAAGAGTCCCCGCAATTGGAAGGATTTGCTTCAGCTCCTTTTCTTGCTCCTTTGACGCATTTGGAGGACACGGGACGAATGCTTCGCCCAATTGCCCAACCCCAGCTTCCACCAAACGGGCGGGCAATATCACGCTTTGTTTACCAAACAAAGCCCTCATCTGGTCCAATCGCGGCAAACGCCCTAGCACGTCCAACAAGTAGTCATGCTTTCTGCCTGGACGTTGTAGCTCAATGAACGTGCGCACTGCGTCGATAGTCAGTTCGGCCTTATCGCCCCTATCGACGTCCTGTCGCACTAGCATAGGGGGAATCGTGCCCTCGCCCAAGGCAATCAATACCATATGAAAATGATATGAGCATCTCAGTGACTCAGGTGCCTGAATGCTCTCCGACAGATCACCACCGAAGGGAAAGTCATCCGCATGCAGGCGCTCAAGTTGATCTCTTGGCAAATCGACGCATTCAGCATCTGTTGGTGGTGGTTCGAACGAAGGCTCTGGCCCAGCAATGTAAGCATCATCTTTCGCTTTGTTAGGATCCACAGGCAAGATTGTTTGGACAACTTGTTCCCCATTCGGGCCGAATCCAGTGATAACGAGTTGTACGAACACTAGCACGGGGGATGCATTGGGTGCGTTGGATGCGTTGGATGCGTTGTCCTTTGCTCCAGAGCGAAACCAGTCCATTGCCTTACACAAAAACTCCGTCTGATTTGGGGGACTTTCAGAGGCGGCGACTATACGCCCCTCTTGGTCGCTTCCATTGTCATGCACTATAAGTACAGTGCCTTGTCGCGGGTCGCCTTTTGCCACAAGGACAGGAAAAATTTGTGCCATCTGGTCCGCACTATAGGCGCTTCCTTGTATCAACTCGACATGCATTGCAGGCTATACTTCAGCGATCTCCAAGCAGAAAACTAGAAGCGCAACTGTCGTTTTTTTGGCAACAAAAAATTTGCTGTGTTGCCAATTCAGGTTTGCAAACTGCAGCTGCCTAATATACTTGGGGGAACTAGTGTTGGCGTGCAGCAACATGAAGAAGCTCATGGAAGCCGAGCTGCTGCGCTCCCACGAAGACTGTGCAGCCGACCGCAGACTGCTGGCAGAGGTGTTGGAAGGGAGTGACACCGACGATGCGGAACGCTGGAACGCGCTGCAATGTCTGAAGCAGCTTCCCGAGGCCGATCAAGTCGTGTTCTTGCTTGAGTTTCTTGAGAAAAAGCACCTAGAACTCAAGACACTCTTCGGTCTGCTCGAGACGAGAGACGCGGAAGTGCACGCCCTCAAAGCCAAGCTGGCTAGTCTCACGACGCGGTGCGTAAACCTTGAGAAGCAGAAGCGTTCCAGGCCGAGTCCGGTGGCTGGACTCGGACAAGTGAATCGGTCGAGTCCAGCCACCGCGACCAACGGGGTAGAAGCGCAGGTGTTGGCAGAGTTGGGCACTCTCCCCCCAGAGCAGCAAGCGAAAGGGCTTCGAGCACTTTTGTATGCAAAAGACGCCGAGATTGAGCGTCTAAGCCGCGAGAAGCACGAACTACACGATCAGTTTGTCGAGTTTCACAAAGACAGACTGAGACTCCACGCTAAGCTGCTGCAATACAAACGATCGAGGGCAAAAGCGGTAGAGCTGGTGGACGGAGACATCGAGTGCAACGCCGCTGAAATAGACTACTGGAAGCAGCGCCACTCCGAGCTGCTGGAGGAGAGCGAGGGACTCCTGACACGGGAGGCGCAGGCCGAGCGATCCGTGCAAGCACAGTTGGACATGAACGCAATGCTGACTGACAAGTTGGAACAGACGGAGGCTAAGTTAGCGGAGGCGATGCGCCAAAACCAACTCACCGCTGCTCCACCCGTTGCGCCAGACCCCGCCCAATTTGAGGCGGCGCTGACAGGCCTGCGGGTGAAACTCAATGAAGCGGCGACATCACTGGAAGAAAAGGAAACAGAGCTAGCGGAGGCCATGTCGGAATTAAAGAAGGCGAAGGTGAAGGCTGAGAGAGAGCGTCTGCTGCACACGGAAAAGCTCAAAGAGAGAGAAACAAGTAGAACTAACGCGATACGCGAAGTGATGGCGGCGAAGGAATGCAACCAACAGTTGGTACACGACTTGAAGCAGGAGGAGGAATGCAATCAAAAGCTCCAGGCCATGCTACAGGGAACGAGTTTCAAACTCTACATGCCACAAGCCCTGTAGGGAGCTTCGAAACTGCCACAAAGGTTCACACCTGGCAGAGTCAGCGTGAGTTAGTCGACCTGGGCAAAAATAAGTTAAAATAAAATAAATCCAAATGCGGATGCAAGAACACACGCTGTATATAAGTCGGGTTGCATCTTGCAGACTAAGCAGGCGAACGAGCACCACACCCCCCCTCGATGGCCCTCCACCGTGTGCACTACGCAATGGCTCCGCACCCGAAAGGGTGCGGGGTAGTCTGGACCGCCTGGGGCGCTGAAGAAAAGCCGGTGCGCAAAGACATCGACGCTTCCCTCCAAACGGGTCGAGCGGTCCATCCGGGCGTGCGGATCCGGCAGGCCTCCTGCGCCGCCGCGGCCCTCGCCCAGATGGAGGAAGCCCTCGGCCCCGAATGCGTGCTGGTGGACAGCAGTCCGCCCAGTAGCCAAAGCGACAGTGAAAGTGTACCAGAAGCAACCCCGCTCCCAGCCAATCAGAGTGGTCTCTACCTGACATGGGATCAAGAGGAAAACAAACGAATGCTACGGCAAGGCCCCCAATACGCACTTGAACGACTCAGAAAAAATAAGTTTACAAAGAATTGTAGACACAGAAAAGGGAAGCCAAATCGGGAAGTTCACTGGGAGCTGAGGAAGCGCGTGCTCAATTTGCTACGGGTAGAATTCGAAGTAGACGAGGCTGGGGTAACAAGTCTAATAAACAAAGAATTCGAATGTGCAGAACAAATGGAGACCGGCAAAACCATCTCGAATGCAAACGAAGTGAGTTTGTTTCGCGCTTTAACAGAGTATGTGGAATGCGAGGATCTGAAAAGGCCAGCATGCGCTACCGAACGACAAACAGTGCAGCAGGTTATCGAGGACTACAATCCCCACTTAGACTTTATTTACCGTCAAGTGATGGGAGAAACAATAGAGGGAAATATAGCAAACGGGAAACATAGGGAAAAAAGCAAGCGACGATTTGTGAGTCACATTGTAAAGCATGCAACGAATGGTGGAGACCCGATTGCTTCGTATATTGCCACTTATTATAAGGACGATGCCGAAACAAGTGTTACGGAATATCTAAAAATCGTGGAGGAACTAAATAAATGTGATGCCAAGAAGGAGTCGTTAACCCTAATGTTGAATGCCGAGAAGGTAAAATTGAATGCCGAGAAGGTAAAATTGAATGACGAGAAAGCAAACTGCACAGAGCTCAAGTTGCAGATTGAAAACTTGTCCCACCAAGAGCTCGTCAAGATCAATCGAAAACAGCGGAAGGACCACCAGGAGACAATCGACATAATTGAAAGTGCATATGGCAAGAAAATTCAAGAATACAAACACAAAATTAGGGGATACCAAAACATGATCAAAGTGGGGAATACCCTTGTAGAGAACTTCCAAAACAATCGAGCCCAGGAGAAGGGGTACCAAGAGATAAACGCCGACATTCAAGCTTATTATGGTAGTGAACTTCAAAAATACATCCACATAATCCAAGAGGGGGAAGTGCTTGTAAGGAAGTTGCAGGAGCAGGTGGTTCGATTAGGGGGTGATACTTGGTGGGTATGATACTTGGTGCTTAAATTTGAGTTGAAGGTAACGCAATTCAAGAAAATCTATTTTTTATTTGCCATAATTAAATAAAGAAGTATGCGAACATCCATCCTAACAAGATGCTAATCAATACGAATCAATACGAATCAATACTAATCACCCAAACCTGACTGTAACACCGGTTAGAATTCGACTCAGTTTATTCTCGCTCTTCTCGTCCTTCTGACTCCAGCTCGTCCTTCGGACTTCCCATTGAAAGTGTAAGGTGGGGTGGGCATCGCAGTGGGTATTATGCCAGCAGTTCTTTCTGCATGCCCAGTGGGGTGTTGTGCCGCGGATGAGGGAAGTGCCCTGTTCCGGGCGCATGCGCATCCGAATGTATCGGTCGAGGCGCTCTAGTTGGTGTGCGGATCTCCTGGGGAAGGCGATTCTCAGAATGAGGGCTGCGACTTCGGTGGGAAGCAGTGCGAAGGGCCCCGTCTTGTGTGTCATTGATTTCTTGGATTGGAAACAGAGATGGGCGGCAACAAAGTTGTCGGAATACCAGTGGTGTCCGTGGCGGAATGTCATTGCTGTCATTGTGGTAGGTGGTTGTAATTGAGGCGCGGGAGGGTGGCCCTCCACAGTCTGGTTTCCTCCTGAGTGCATGCGTCGGTTGCGGTGGACGTAGTTGCGGCCAACTCCCGCACTTCAGCAATTGAGTCGAGAACTCCTTTATGTCGCTCTGCGTCTAATGGTTCCGGTTTGTGGCCGAATGTGACGCTCGCACTCTCGGCGCACCAATCCAGAAGGGGTTTTACAAAGCGTGCCTGGCCCGTGTAGACTGCGTGGTATGCGTCTTGGAGGAGGCACTGGACCCGCATCCTGTGAGCTTCTTCTACGAGGGCGTGGTAGCATCCCTCCACGACCTGCACCTGTGTGGCTAGCAAAAACTTTTGGTCCAGCAGGAGCGCCCTCGCACTTTGCACTGCGGTGGCAGCTGTGTCTTCAGCGCCGCGTGCGAGGGCCACGAGTGTGCCGTTTGCGGCAGCCGCCTCGTCGGAGCCGTGTCCCGCAGCCAATGCGAGCATCTTGCAGATTTGCGCACGATGTGCCGCTTTGGAGGCAAGCAGCTTCTGCCACGCGGGCAGAAGCTGCAGGGGCAGGCCTTGGCGGCGCATGCGCGACCACTGTCCGCGATTCACAACCGAAGCAAACAGGGTGTGGGTATTCTGAGCACACTCGTCGATGCACAAGTTGAAGTGACGAATTGCCAGATCGTGCGCCCCACCCTCATTGGCGTAGCCAATTCCGATCATCGCGTGCGCGATGCATACGGTGGAAGTCACGCACATCCACTCGAATGCCGGCAGTGTACTGCGCATTGTAGCCACCTGCCCGTTGCCCAGCGGGTCCTGTTCTGCCTGAAAGCACCACTCGAATTCGAGGGGTGTGACGCGCAGGCCGCTCGGGGTCTTTCCGCAGCAGAGGAGCACGAGCAGTCGCGCGTATTCCTTCAACGGAACGGTGGTGGTGGTGCGGTGAGCGCCACGAAGAGTGACCCGCTCGGTTTGCTGATGGAAGAGCGCCTCCATCGCCTCGACTCGGGCGCGCTGCAGGGTACCGAAGTAGTCCGAGATCGGTCGGTTACCAACCCAGCCGTGCAGCCAGTTTGTTGCGCGCAGCGGCAACGGAATTTGGTCATCTAGCTGCTCGTGTCGCTCTGAGCACGCCGCCGTTGGTGCGCAGTACACTGCCGGCATTTCTCGATTCGCTTGTTTCGCTCGCGGTCGGGCTTCCGTCCCGTTACTCCCCGGTGTGGAGTCTAGCGACGCGCAATTTCTCTGAAAATTCCGACCATGTTGCAAAAAAGACAAAGCCATGCAAATGAAAGTGCCAGGTATATAACTATGGTGGTCTCGCTAGGCATAGGGAAAAGTACAGTGAACCGCGACATGTCGGTAGTAGTCGACGCCCGCTTACCCTTGAAGGAGTTGCACCGTCATGTACAGAATAATGTAAAGAATGCGTTTAGCAAGGATGTGCTCCTAGGCCGCCTCACGACAGCCATCCACAAGTATGGGGGAGACAAGTGCCACAGCGAAACTAGCGATGCTTCTAAGATAGAACGAGCAATGAAGCAATGCTCCGTCACCACGACCCACTCGCTTTTGCAGAGAAAACTCGACGCCGCAAAGTGCGCTATCGACAAATCCAAAAAGGGCACTGTTGTCACTACCAAATCCGCATTTTCACACAGCAAATTGATAGCAGAACTGGACAAAATTATGGCAGAAACTTCTGAAACTGATCGACCCAAGAGAAGCCAAGGGGAGCACAAGGTGGAGAAGCGCAAAATTGGCCATGCTACCAAGCCACAGCCAAGTGCGCAAGCCAAATCCCCCCCGAATCGGTTATTCAGCCATTCCACAGCTCAACGCTTGATCCGGGATTCCGCATTCGTGCTAGAATGAGCTTGATCCGGGGATCCGCGATCTAAACAGATCCGATTCGAACAAAACAGATCCGATTATAAGTTATATAAATATAAAATGAAAATGTGTATTTTTATCGCGAACTACACCGACAGAGCCCCCTGTTGCCTAAACTTTAAGCAGACGGTGGCAAGGCGGAAGGTGGCACATGCAGAGTGCGGAACCTGGGCCAGCTTCCGGTTTCGGTAGGACTCGCTTTCAAGCATCCCTCGACAAGGGCGAGCCTAACTTTCACGCCTCCCATCTCGAACGGTCTTTGGCGAGCAACATCTCGCACAATTCATTCAGCTCCCAATTCGCACCGAGCACACCAAGCTACGACGCTGCTGCACAAAGCGAACTCGGATACATTGCGGGAGAGGGTCACTCCGATCAGGGCTGCTTGGGATACTGGTGTTGCTTACCCCTGAAAGGTATCAAGGCGGTCCTCGAAGGCTGTGTCGTTTGTATCGAACGGGTCACAAAGTCGAGGGAGGCACACTCCTCGCTGCTAGAGCAAAAAGCGAAAGGCAGTTACAGCAAAGTGCAAGCACCACAATTCGAATTATAAGAATTTTAAGAATTTTAAGAATTTTAAGAACTTTAAGAACTTTAAGAATTATAAGAATTACAACTGTCGCGATTGGTGTAGTCGCAACGGCTACAATGGCAGATTGGCAACGCCGCAAGGCCACCAGCCTCAAACGGCGACGCACCCGTCACGTGCCGCGCGCAGGCTGGACTGGGCTCCTCCGCAGGATTGCGTGGCCCATCGGCGAGGAGAGAGAGCTACGGCTCTGGGCAGAAGCACTAGAGTATACACCAATATCGATCGCCTTACTAGGTGTGCTCATTGGCGTTATTTGGCTGCAAACAGACGCCCCCAAGTTCCCCGGAGATAGGGCTGCGCGCGAAGCTGCCTGGGGCCAAGGGAGTGACATCGCCACGTTTTTGTGGGAACATTTTTGTGGCGAAGTGGACAAGACGAAGCCAAACACCGTATGCACCACTTACAACTGGTTTCCCGGATTAGTGGCGGGGGTATGCGCAATAGCAGGTGCGACGGTCTGTTTCATAAAAAGGAATTAAACGAAATTAAACAAAAACTCATTTAGTCAATGGCA